>Ga0255760_10004424_pt1 | contig 12241 bp, 9 predicted proteins | sample 071ome_25_FD_179960 | JGI IMG/M metagenome (GOLD analysis project Ga0255760, IMG submission 179960) | Coastal salt marsh microbial communities from the Groves Creek Marsh, Skidaway Island, Georgia - 071410BT metaG (version 2) | ecosystem: Environmental > Aquatic > Marine > Intertidal zone > Salt... | reverse complement strand
AATGCAGACAAAATTATTAAGGCTAATTGAAAAAAATTTCTCTGATTTAAGAAAATCTGAAAAAAAAGTAGCAAGCTTTGCCATGGAGCACTCAAATGAGCTTTCACAATTAAAAATGGCAGAAGCTGCGGAGGCAATTGATGTAAGCGAGCCGTCCATAAATAGATTTTGTAAAGCGCTAGGCTTTTCTGGGTTTTCAGAATTTAAAAACACCTTAGCGAGACAACTGGCTGCCGATGATTATTTTGAAGTTTATGAAATTAATCATGACGACAGTATTTTTGATCTGACGGAAAAAGTATTTGAAACAACTATCAGTGAAATTTTAAATATACAGTCCCAGCTTTCTCAAGATTTATTAGAGGAAGCTATTGAAGCGCTTGCAAATGCTAACAGGGTTGAGTTTTACGCATTTGGTGGCTCTGTTCCAGTTGCAATGGACGCACAACATAAATTCTTCAGACTCAAAATACCCTCTTCTTGTATCTCTGATCCGCACATCCAATTTATGTCAGCAAACTCCTTAAATAAAAAAGATGTGGTGGTTGCTATCTCGCACTCAGGAACAACTGCAGCGCTGGTAGAAAGTATTAAAACTGTCAAAAAAACTGGGGTGATAGTTATTGGAATTATGCCTAAAGGATCTCCCGTAGCAAAACTATGTGATATACCCCTCGAAGTTAATGCTGGCAGCGATAGCGCAAGAATAAGCAAACCCTTAACCTCAAGATTGGGTTATATGGCAATCATCGATGTATTAACAATAGGTGTAGCTCAACTGAAGCCTGAAGCCCAAGACCATCTTTACAATATTTTAGTTAGCCAAGAATCTTTGAAAATAAAAGACTAATATCTCAATCTTTCTCTAAACCAAAGATTGACCGCCCACTTCTCTCCAGAAATTACGGGCATTCCAGCATGCAATGATTTGGGATGAATGTCTGTAGAATCTGGAAGCGTATTATGAAAGACCAAACAATCCCCTTTGTTTGGCTGAATTTCTATATCAAGCTTAGGAAATGCTGTCTCTCCTCCTGCTTCCACTTCATTTAGGTAAGCCAAGGCTGTGACCATTCTCTGGCCGCCAGGCTCCCAATTCTTTTTGCCATCGGGAGTAGAATAATCAAAAGAATCAAAGTGAGCTTTATATTCCGTGCCAGGCAGGTAGTGGACAACCTGAAACTGCTCTGCATTTCTAATGGGCATTTGAACCAATATGGAAAACCTTTTGCTAACTTCATGAATGATATCGTTTATGTCATGCTCTACCCAGCAAAAACTGTTGGTTCTGCTGTCATGGACGATATGTTTTTCTTCTCCAATCACTGTAGCTCGTTGCATTCTATTCTCAGATTCAGATATAAAAGCAGTGCATTCTTCATCTGAGAGAAAATCAGAAACCAAATACACAATTGGATCTGCAGAGAACATTGTCACATTATCAGAGATTTTTTTTGGAAATTCTTGTGCCATAACTACCAATAATTGTATGCTAGTTGAATCTAATAATCAGCATGCAAATCTTTATTTCTATAGCTTCCTATCAAGATCCCTTGCTTAAAAATACTATTGAAGATGCATATGATAAAGCATTGCATAAAGAGTCCCTGGTTTTTGGAATTTGTGATCAGTCTGATGATCCTCTTGATCTAAGTCAATTTAGCTATGCTGATCAAATTAGATACGAGCATGTTGAAACAATCTTTTCTAGAGGACCTTGCTGGGCTCGCACTAGAATTCAAGAGCTATTTCAGGATGAGGATTTTTATCTTCAAATTGATTCGCATACCCTGTTTGAGCAAAGATGGGACAAAATATTGATTGATGCATTAAATGAAATTAAAAATCTAGGCAGGAACAGCGAGTATCATAGAAAACCTTTTCTTACTGGTTACCCCAGAAGCTTTGAGTACAACGAAGAGTTAAAAGCCTTTGAGAGACACACAGCCGATAAGAACATTTTGCCGATTGGTTATAGAAAAGACAGTTTGTTCATGAGGGACAGATTTTCTAGACAAATTGGACTTAGAACAAACAAACAGGGGTTTGCACACGGTTATCTTTTGGCTGCAGGATGTCTTTTTGCAGAAGGAAGAATGATAAGAGAAGTCCCTTACGATCAATATTTTTACTTTTACGGTGAAGAAATTTCTCTGATGTTACGACTATTCACACACGGCTACTCTGCTTTTCATATGAGCGACTTACCTATTTTTCACTTATACACAAACCATGAGACTAACAAGAGATTGTTGCATTGGAGCCCTGAAGAAGATCAAAACAGATCAATAAAGTGGCATGAACTAGAAAAGAAAAGCATAGAAAGGTTAACTGACCTAGTTTTAGGCAACCCTCTAAATGGCTATGGACTTGGGAACGTAAGAACATTAGAAGACTACAAAATATTGTCTGGTATCGACATGATTAATAAAGAGATTTTCGATGAAGCGCGCGCCACGACTTCTGAATTTTTTGAAAAAGTGAATTGGGAAGACATTCCCATATAAATCATTGAGGAAATATTATGAGTAATGAGGTTAAGAAATATCTAAATGAATATGCTGATTTTGTAACTAAAGTTACCAGCGAACCCAGCTTAGAAAGCAACTCTCTGAAAGAGAGAATAGATGAGATTGATGATGCGGGAATATTCTCTCCAAGATTATTAACAGCTGCTTTGGGTCTTGGCTCTGAAACAGGGGAATTTACTGAAATAGTAAAAAAAATGTTCCTACAAGGAAAGCCTCCTTCTGAAGACAATATCTTTCACATGAAAAGAGAGCTTGGAGACATCATGTGGTATTGGTCAACTGCTTGTATGGCTTTAAACCTGGACCCTTTTGAGGTTATTGAAGAAAACAGGGCCAAACTTGAAGCACGCTATGGAGAACAGTTTGAAGTCAAAAGAAGCGAGCACCGCAAAGATGGTGATTTATAATTTAGCCAAATTTCTTTATTGCGCCTAAGTATTCTTCTCTTAAGCGACTTATGAGCTCGCTTGCGGGTGGAGCATCTTGAATAGATCCAATGCCCTGTCCTGAACCCCAAATATCCTTCCAGGCTTTAGCGTCGGTATTACCGCCTGAACCAAAATTCATTGCGGTCTTATCAGCATCAGGTAAATTGTTTGGATCTAGTCCTGCATTCACTACCGAAGGCTTTAAATAATTTCCATGCACACCTGTAAACAATGATGAATAAATTATGTCTTCTGCAGCACTATCAATTAAACATTGTTTGTATTCGGGTTCGGCATTAGCTTCCTGGGTAGCAATAAATCTGGTACCAATATATGCAAAATCTGCTCCAAGCATCTTTGCTGCTGCAACAGAAGAGCCATCACTGATAGATCCAGAAAGAATAATTGCACCGTCAAACCACTCCCTGACTTCTCTTACCAAAGCAAAAGGAGAAAGTGTGCCTGCATGACCTCCTGCTCCAGCACATACAAGAATCAAACCATCAACACCCTGCTCAGCAGCCTTTTTAGCATGCTTAACACTTATAACATCATGAAAAACTAAGCCTCCATATGAATGTGCCTCGGTAACAATTTCTTCTGGGGGCCTTAGAGAAGTGATAATTATGGGAACTTGGTGCTTAACACACAGTTCCATATCTCCAAACAACCTGTCATTAGAGTTATGGCAAATTTGATTAACAGCAAAAGGAGCAACTTTTGCTTCAGGATTGCTTACTTGATAACTTTCGAGCTCTTCTTTAATTCTAATAATCCATTCCTCTAAAACATTTTGAGGTCTTGCGTTTAATGCTGGGAAGGAGCCCACAACACCAGATTTACATTGAGCAATTACCAAATCAGGATTTGAAATTATGAAGAGTGGCGCCCCTATTACTGGGATAGTTAGCTTTGATTTAAGACTTTCTATTGATGACATTACTTTTCCTTTAGCTCGTAGAGCGAAGAATTATGTCATATTAATTTTTAAATTGACACTTAATGTGCCAATAGTTTTTAGAGCAAAAAATACCTTCTGGTAAGAATAATTAGGGACCAGATTTTAGAAATTCATCAAACGAAGACTCTCTTACTGGTCCAAATCCTTTAACCCTCTCAGATCTTAAAAGTAGATTGCTAACGCTAGAAAGTCGTTTGCCCTCAGGTAAATGAGAAATATTATTTAATTCGTTGAAGAAGATTTTTTGATGCTTTAATGCAAGTTTTCGATCTTTGGAATGCTTCATAACATCCAAAGGCGATCCTCTTAAAAATTTTAATGAACCTAAGAGATAAAATATTGGCAAGGCTATGTAGGCCGGCAGCTTAAATTTTTTAGGTCTTTGAGTTTTTTGATCTTTTATAAAAGACAATAAAGGCGGAGCAAGATAGAAATTAAGGTTTGAATATTTTTCACCATAACCATTCACAAGCTCTTTTGATCTCTCAATATGAAACTTGGCAACCTGATATTCATCTTTGATAGCAATCAATCTGTATAGCTCTTTAGCTAAGCGTATTAAAACTGGTTCAGCAGTAATTTCATTTTTTAATAGTTCATGCGCTTCAGAAAAGCTATTGTTATATTTTTCTAATTCTTTTCTGCCATATTGCTTCAAAAGCTCCCGTCTCTTAGATAGAACTTGTTCGAGAGACTCGTCTGGATTCTTTTTTAAAAAATTTCTAAATATTGGTTGTTGAGGGTTTTGAACATACGCCCTGCCTAAATTAAAACAATACAGATTATTGGTTGCTCCCACTTTGTTAAGAACAATGGCTTCTTCAATACTTTCTTTTTTGAGAGGTATTAACCCAGCTTGAAAGGCCGCTCCTAGCATAACTAAGTTTGAGCCTATCGCATCATTGCTTAGATCTTCTGCAATCTTTGAAGCGGGTAACAATGAAGTTAATTCAAAACAAGATTTTTTAATAAGATCAATTGTTTCTTCCTCCATAAATGCAATGTCTCTTTCTTTGACAAAATCTGCTACCGGAGAAAGAGAAGCGTTTACAACAGAATAGGTTTTAGATTTTGAAAAGGTTTCTTGAATTTCTTCTTTTGCTGCAACTATGGGATCGCATGCAAGCAATAAATCAGCACTTGCAGGAGAAATTTTATGGCTAAAAGGTATTTTATCTTTTGTAAATATCTTTATATGAGACCATACAGCGCCGCCCTTTTGGGCGAGCCCGGTAAGGTCAAGGGTTGTTGAGATTTTTCCTTCAATATGGGCCGCCATCCCCAGCAGCGCTGAAATGGTTAAGACCCCTGTGCCTCCTATGCCGGTAAGCATAATGTTGGTAACATCTTTCTGACTAACTTGAGGATCTTCTAGCATTTCGAAATTCTCTGTAAGCTCTAATTTTTTAGGAATTACATTTGCAGTTATGAATGATGGGCAAAACCCCTTAAGGCATGAGTAATCCTTGTTGCAATTTGCTTGATTGATTTTTCTTTTTCTTCCATGCGTGGTCTCAAGCGGCTCAATTGAAACGCAATTAGATTGTACAGAGCAATCTCCACATCCCTCGCAAATTTCCGGATTAATGAAAACTCTTTGGATGGGATCCTCAAGCAATCCTCGTTTTCTTCTCCTTCTTTTTTCTGCAGCACAAGTTTGGTCATAAATAAGGGCACTTACTCCGCTTATTTTTTTTAAGTCTTCCTGGGCTCTTATAATGTTATCCCTATGCATTGATATGACATTTTTTGCCTCAAGATTTTTATATTGGGCTGGATTTTCAGAAAGTATGCATATTTTGGTAATACCTTCTGCTAGGAGTTGTTTGGTAATGCCCTGAACATCCCAATTATTTCCAATGGCTTGGCCTCCGGTCATGGCAACCGCATCGTTATATAAAATCTTATAAGTAATATTAATGCCTGCATCTATAGCAGCTCTGATGGCTAGCAAACCGGAATGCTTATAGGTCCCGTCCCCTAAATTTGCAAATATATGGGTATCTTTAGAAAAAGGTGCTTGTCCAATCCATGGCGTGCCTTCTCCTCCCATTTGAGTAAAGAGCTCGGTGCCCCTATCCATGTCTACCGCCATGTAATGACAACCTATACCGCCCAACGATCTTGATCCCTCTGGAACAAGGGTGGAGGTATTATGAGGGCAGCCAGAACAAAAATAGGGATTTCTTTGAATGGGTGAAAAGATCGCTTGTTGCTCTTGATGCCTCTTGTTAAACCATTCCAATCTATCTAGGAGATCAGAGCTTTGTGTTGCCTTGTAAATTCTTTTAGCGACAACCTCTACAATGATCTCAAGAGGCAAATCATTTTCTGGTGGCAAAAGCCAGTTACCTTGCTCGTCTTGTTTGCCAACCACAATTGGCCTTGCAGCCTCTTTCCAGTTATAGAGTTGCCATTTTATTTGATGCTCTATCAGCTCTCTTTTTTCTTCAACTACAAGAACATGATCAAGTCCTTCACAAAATTCTCTAATGCCCTCGGGCTCAAGAGGCCAAGGCATTCCAACCTTATAGAGGCCAATCCCCAAATCAATTGCGGAATGTTCATCGATGTTTAACCACCTTAGGGCCTCTCTAACATCGCTGTAAGATTTACCGGATGTGATGATACCAATTTTTGTGTTGGGTCCCTTCCAAATAGTTTTATCTATTGCATTAACTCTGCCAAATGCCTGTGCAGCAAACCCTTTAACTCTTTGCAGTCTATGATCTTGATCTCTGGGGGTGTCTTTATAATAAATATTCCTTGAAAGCTCTGCATACTCTCCAAAATAATCTGCTGAGGGGATAATAATGTTAGCCTTCTCCAAAGCTGTGTTGTATGCCATTGCAGCATCTGCAACGTCGGAAACTATCTTCATTCCAATCCAGCATCCACTAAACCGACTCATAGCAAAACCCAATAATCCATAGGGAATAATGTCGTTAACTCCAGATGGGTATAAATAAGGAATAAAGGCGCTTATAAAATTATGGTCGGATTGATGAGGCAGGGTTGAAGATTTTGCTCCATGATCATCTCCGGCAACAGCCAAAACACCTCCATGCTGTGAGCTTCCTGCAGCATTTGCATGCTTTAAAGCATCCATGGCTCTATCAACGCCAGGTCCTTTCCCGTACCAAATGCCAAAAACTCCATCAAACTTTCCTCTACCTAGAAATTCTCCTTGCTGGGATCCCCAAACAGAAGTTGCTGCAATCTCTTCATTCAATCCAGGCTGATGGAATATAGACTTTTCATCTAGAAAATTTTGTGCTCTTTGGAGCTCTAGATCATAACCCCCTAATGGTGACCCCTTATATCCTGAAATAAATCCTGCGGTATTGAGGTTATTAGATAGATCTTTGTCCTTTTGAATTAAAGGGAGACGGACCAGAGATTGAACACCGGAGATAAAGATAGAGCCATCTCGCTTAGAATATTTATCTAAAAGAGAGATCTTGTCTTGCAAAGCACCCCCTTGAGCTAATTAAGACGATTCTTGATTATAATCTTATTTTTATATTTTCAAAAAAATTGTGCGCGGATTACTTTTAGCCTTTCTAATGCTTCAGGGCATAGAGATTCATTCTGCTAATGAAGCCGATCTAGTAATTAAGAATGCTCAAATTTTCACAGCTTCTCAAAATATTGGGGAAGCTGAGGCCGTGGCTGTAAAAGATGGAAGATTTCTCGCTGTTGGAACTAATGATGAAATTCAGCGATACGTTGGGCCCGATTCAACAATAATAGATGCTTTAGGGAAATCTATTCTTCCAGGATTTATTGACTCACATATTCATATATCAAGTGGCACTGCTTATGTGCAAGGACTTGATCTATTTGGAATTTCCAAGAAGTCCGACTGGCTTGAAATGATAAGACTCTCTGCAAAAAATGTACCTAAAGGAAAATGGCTTATTGGAGGCAGATGGGATCATACGCTTGAAGATGGAGTGTTGCCTCTTGCAACTGATATTGACAGTTTAGGCATAAATACACCAGTTGCATTGGTAGATATAGACGGGCATTCATTTTGGGTAAATTCTATAGTTTTAGATATTTTAAAAATTAAATACGGAAAAGATTTTTATACTCGCCCTGGGGTTCAGCTTGATCCAATAAGTAACTTACCAAATGGGCTCCTTTTTGAGGACGCCATGGATTTGCTATACGATCTCCCGGAATTCAGCGAGCAACTTTATCCAACTCAACAATCTATATCAAATACTCTCAAACTTGCTTCCGCATTGGGAATTACATCCGTTCATGATATGTCCAGCATTAGCACTCTTGATATCTACAGGGATCTTGCAAAAAGTAATTCACTGCCTCTTAGAATTGTTTATGGTCTTCGATCAGATTGCGAGCCGGAAAACTGTCCGGCTGAATTTCTAGATTTGAAAGACAGTTACGACTATTTTGATGCTGATAAAGGCAGTCTTATAAAAGTTGGTTTTTTTAAAATAACTATCGATGGTGTGCTATCTACAAGGACAGCCTCTTTGTTGCATCCATACGAAGATGCGCCTTATGCTGCCGGCAAATTATTGATCGATGCTCAAAAAATTGATGCCTATGTTAAATACTTGAATGCAAACAAGATCCCCTTGGCAATTCATGCAATTGGCGACAAAGCAGTTAAAACGGCGCTTTACTCTTTTGAAAAAATGGGTTCGACCAGTGTAGGCAACCGAATTGAGCATATTGAACTCATTGATCTTAAAGATGTTAATAGATTTAAAGCCTTAGGAGTATACCCCTCTATGCAGCCTAATCACGGAACTGGGGTTATTGGGAAATATATTGAAGATAGGGTTGGGAATAGAGATAAGTTCACTTATATGTGGAACACATTAAACAAAGAATCAGAGGGCAATCTCTTGCTAGGATCAGACTGGCCAACAGCCCCCCTATCTCCCTTAACTCAAATAGCAGATGCAGTGCTTAGAGTAAGTCCCTTCGGATTGTATGAGGGCACCTGGTTTCCAAAAGAACGCCTTGACCTAGATAGTGCTATAAAAAGTTATACTCTCATCCCTGCTATTGCAGCAGGCATTGATAATGAGGTGGGCTCTATTGAAGTTGGCAAATGGGCTGACTTTGTAATACTTGATGCGGAGCTATCATTAGCTAATCTAAAAGAAATAAATATTGATGCAACATACCTTGCAGGAAAATTAACTTATAAGAATTATGACTAACACTTTTACTGAATTAACTTCCATATTTGTTAACTTGGCTTGGGGACCATGGTTAGTAATATTCTTAGTGGGCTCCGGTATTTTTTTTACGATCTACTCTGGTTTCGTGCCAATAAAAAACTTTGCGAGAGGGTTTTTTCTTTTAAGAGATGGCTCACCCGGGGGCTCTGGAAGTATTTCAAGATATCAAGCCCTTGCAACCTCCCTCTCTGGAACAATTGGTTTAGGCAATATTGCTGGGGTTGCATTGGCAATTAAGCTTGCCGGACCTGGAGCAATTTTTTGGATGTGGGTGACAGCAATTGTTGGTATGGGAACTAAGTTCTTTACTTGCTCGCTATCTGTTATGTACAGAGAACAAAATGACAAAGGCGAGTTTTTGTCAGGACCAATGTATGTCATTAAAAATGCTATGCCCAAGCAATTCATCTTTCTGGCTTATTTTTTTGCATTCTTTGGCATGATCGGAGCCCTTCCTGCTTTGCAAAGCAATCAGATAGTTCAAATTTTTAGAGAGGTCTTATATCCGCATTCAAATTTCTCTTCAGAATTTCAATTTAATCTTATCGCAGGACTGACTTTGGCAACTATAGCGGGTTTTGTAATTCTTGGGGGTTTAAAGAGAATTGCTAATTTCTCATCCTGGCTGGTTCCATTTATGGGTGGGCTTTATATTTTTTGTGCTCTACTTGCTGCCGTTACTAATTTTTCAATGCTAGGTGATATTTTTGCACTGATCGTGTCGGATGCTTTTACTGGCAAGGCAGTGGCAGGTGGAAGCTTCATGGGTGTTTTAATATATGGTATTCAAAGGGGGGCCTACAGTAATGAAGCCGGTATCGGTACTGAAGCAATGGTTCATGGTTCTGCCAAAACCAACAGCCCTATCGATCAAGGCATGATTGCTATGCTCGGCCCCATATTTGATACCCTAATAGTCTGCACTGCCACAGCAGTGATCATCCTGCTTTCAGGAGCATGGATCGATACTGATCTAGTAGGAGTTGGGCTAACCGCTAGAGCATTTGAAGAGCTATTAGGGCCCTTTGGTCTTTGGTGTGTATTTATTTGTGCCCTTAGTTTTGGGATCAGCACCATATTTACTTATTCCTATTATGGATCTGCTTGCTCACGATTCATCTTTGGTGATAGATTCCAAAAGACTTATCTTTGGATCCTAATTTTCTGTGTAGTAATTTTTTCGGTGGCATCTTTAGAGGCTACTATCAATATTATCGATGGTTCGTTTGCCATGATGGCAATTCCAACTTTGATTTCATCAATATACCTTGCCCCAAAAATTAAGGCAGCTTATAAAAATTTGAATTTCTAAGAAAATAACTTTTGGGCCGCCAATTTCTTTGGAAGGGATGGTGATATAGAGACGACCCTAAGTTATGCTTACAAAGTTAACAGAAATGACAACGATGTCAAGAAAATAAATATTTTATTTTTTCTTGTAGCTAATAGCTGAGATTGGAAGACTTAAGAAATACAAAACCCCAACTATAGAAATAAACTGCCATAAGAAGTTAATTAGCATCAACACTATTAACACGAATAAAAAGAAGAACCTTAAATAGAATCTCCTTTCAATAGACAGATTTAGCTGCTTCAAGGAAAAAGTAGGGACCTTGCTCACCAAGAGGATGCCAACAACGCCTGTATAGATTGCAACAGCATGGGGGTTATTGATGCCCCAGTCAAAACCCAAAAAGGAGTGTATGAGTGGCAACATAACCAGGCCTGCTCCAGCTGGAGTTGGAACTCCCATAAAATACCTGCCATAAGCGGCTTGATTTCCAGAAGACTGGGTTAAATTAAAAACTGCTAATCTGATGCAAGCAAATACTATGTAAGCAGTAACGGCTACATAACCCCATATTTCAAGTCCGCTTAATACTCCTAAATAAAGCAATATTCCCGGAGCAACACCAAAACTTAAGAAATCTGCTAAAGAGTCAAGCTCTGCCCCAAGCTCAGATTGAGTTTTTAATATTCTAGAAAACAAGCCATCCAACGCATCACAAACGCCCGCAATCAAAATACAGATAAGCCCAGCTTTATAATCTTCAAAGAAAGCAAATCTTATAGAGCTTAAACCAAAACATAAGCCCGTTAATGTAATTAGGTTTGGAATATAGTTCCTTACATTAATTTCTCTCATGAGGCAGTCCTTGCAATAATAGACTCGCCTGCAACCACCTTGGTGCCCTCTTCTAAGTCTGTGACATAGTTTGCCGGCAAATACACGTCTACACGCGAACCAAATCTTATCAAACCAAATCTTTCTGCTATTGATAAACTTTCAGCAGGTTTAACAAAAGATAAAATTCTTCTTGCTATGAGACCAGCTATTTGAACAACTACTAATGTTTCAGATTTTTGATTTTCTAGCACTAAAATATTTCTTTCATTATCCTTGCTTGCCTTATCGAGGCTCGCATTGAAGAACTTGCCCTTAACGTAAATGATGTCTTTGATCAGGCCATTAGTGGGCGACCTATTAACATGAACATTAAACACATTCATAAAAATACAGATTCTTAAGAAATTTTTATCCTCTAAATTGCACTCTTTTGGTGGAGTCACATGATCTATTTTGCACACGACTCCATCTGCAGGAGATACGATGCAATCATGTGATGGCGGATTCCTTTCTGGATCCCTAAAAAACCAAAGAACAAAAACAGTTAATAAAAACCCTAGCGCCCCAAGTAATGGGAAAATAAAACCTAGAACAATAGAAAAACTTAGAAAGATACCAAAAAATTTATATCCCTCAGGATGAATTCTTTCTATCGATAGCCATATGATTAATACACCAACAACCAGACCATAAAAAGCATCTAGTTGAGGATACATCGCAAAAATTTTTCCAGAAACCAATAATAGTATGATGCCGCCAAGCAACACTAACCAGCCAATAAATAACCCTAATGTTCTTATGATTTTCACAGGAATGTGATTATACACTTAAGAAAGCCAAAGCTAGGCAGAGTGATATAATTTAAGAACTACGAGGCAAATATTATGAGAGCTATTTTTAAATATCTTAAGTACCTTCTGTCATTGATTTTGATGCTTGTGAGCATCTATACAATCAATCTCTTTCTC
>Ga0255760_10004396_pt1 | contig 12278 bp, 7 predicted proteins | sample 071ome_25_FD_179960 | JGI IMG/M metagenome (GOLD analysis project Ga0255760, IMG submission 179960) | Coastal salt marsh microbial communities from the Groves Creek Marsh, Skidaway Island, Georgia - 071410BT metaG (version 2) | ecosystem: Environmental > Aquatic > Marine > Intertidal zone > Salt... | reverse complement strand
GGGTATCTTTTCTGAGGAGTTGGAAGAGTTTAAGAAGGAAGCAAACTTGGAGTATCTCCGAGTGATGGATATCTGGACTCTGAAGTATACAAAGAAGACTGAGAATCACTGTCCTCATAACCATCGCTCTATTGGTTATACTGGACTGATGTATCTTGAGTATGATGATAAAGTCCACGAGCCGACTAAGTTTATTGGACCTTGGAACGATCCAGTATCAGACACGACTAATATTGCCACAATACCAAAACCAAAAGAAGGTGTGATGTATATCTGGCCGAGTGTATTAGTGCATTATGCCGATGGTATGAAGACAAACAAGTTGCGTATGATAACTTCGTGGGATATGGAAGTGCGATAAATATCTAAAAAGTAGTCATATAAATGGCATTTACCAAGATTACTGCCGCTGGTATTAATACTACTGGCAACTTTACATTTGGAGATATCACAGTAACTTCTATTCAGACATCTGATGGAAGTCCTATTGGGGGTGCTGGACTTGGCACTGCCATTGATGGAAATGATAAGATATATTATACCGATACAGTATTAAGTATCGGTAGCACAACAACAATCGACCCTCCTGATTCGTCAAACATTGCATATACTCAGTATGCAGAGATTGCCGTTGAGGAGGGTTTTGATTTAATCGTAGAAGACGGTGATGATTTAGTTCCTGATATTCTTGGACTATCTACTGGCACTGCTGCTCCTCTTGCAGGTGCTGGTGGTAGAATCCGTGCTGATAACTTCACAAACAAGGCAGGCACAGGAGCACCTACCTTCCCAAATGGTATAACTATTGGAAGCAATACAATTACTCTTGATGGTAATGCTAACGTTATCAATGTTGGCACTGCACTTACTTTAGGGCATACGGAAGGTCTTCAATATCACACTCAAAACTTACATGCTGGTGGTTTTGAGGTTAATAATATTAATGCCTCTGGAATAATCACTGCATCATCATTCTATGGAGACGGGTCTAACCTTGTAGGTGCTGGTGCAACAGTGCTTGGTGGACTAGATGATGTTGTAGTAGATAATATTGGCGTAGGCACAGACCAGTTATTATCATGGAATAATTCTTTAGGTAGATGGGAGCGTGGATATGCAAACTCACTACCTATCTTCGGTAGTGCTACGCTAACATCGAGTGATAGTAGCAGTGGTCGCTTTAGTAGTGAGCAGTTTTCACTTGCTATTAATATGAATGATGATGGATACCCAGTATCCACAAAGAAGGTTAAGTTATCAGTAGCAGACTCAACGAATATTATTTCTAGGTCCACATCTTCTGATATATCATCCGTCAATGTTGGATATGCTCATAGTGATATTCCTTCTCTAATAAATTTGGGGCAGTCCACTGGTGAATGGCAGGTTGAGTGGGTTCCTTCTCTTGACAGATATGTCGCTATTATGTTGAGTACCACCTCGACATCAGCAAGAGTAAGGTATTCATATGATGGTGAAACCTGGACTTCTATTGCTGATAGTGATGTTAATATCAATGGGTCTCCAGGAACTCTTAGTTATATTTTCTCTTGGGCGGTTAATCCAAACAATGGAATGATTTGTGCTGCCGGATGGGACAATTTTAACAGCAATACAACAAGAAAGTTTTATTATACTTTTGACTTAATCAACTGGTATGACCATGCTTCCACATCTAGTGTAACTTATCATTCTGCCTACACTCAGATGAGATGGATACAACCATCTGGTGCCACTGACGGATACTTCATGGCTGTCGGAAGTAGATGGGAAGGACCTTATGTTGTTAGATTAAGTCCTACTCCTGGAGGTGGTGTAAGTTGGGGTCCATCTAATTTAGGTATTAACCAATTCCACCAAATAGCAGAATACTCACCAGAAACGGATATATTCGTAACAGTAGGACAAGGTAATCACTCTGGTTATTATCATTGTAAGTGGTCTAATAATCCAACTGCATCATCTCCAAACTGGTATAACGGTTGGTATGTATCTAGTGGTGTAGATATGCCATACGGTGTCTGCTATGCTGGAGGAAGTTTCAATCAATGGTATTGGACTAACTATTCTAGACAACTTCGTAAGGGAACACCAACTTCAAACTTCAATGCATCGAGTGGTCTAACTGCTGTAAGAGATTTCAGTAGTGATTTCACTCATTTCCAAAATGGCAATTTGCGTTATATTCCAGAGTTTGATGCTCTGGTTATCACTGGTTATCAGTCTGGCACATCAAGCGACACTGGTAAGATTGCATATTGTCTCAATGGAGACGACCAGACTTGGTATTTTGCAGATTGGCCGACCTCAAATCCAGATGATTATTACTATGCTGTCGCTAACGCAAATAATCGCTCTGTAGCATATTCGGAGAAGTTGAGAAAATATGTATTATCAGTTACTGGGACTGATGATCCAACCACTAATAGAATGGCAACGAGCACTACTCTGGGAATAACAACTACCAGAACTCAGTTGACATTTACAAATACTGTAGGTCTTGCATCATTCTCACAGGGTGAGTCTGTTGTTCAGTCTGATGGTAACGCAACTGGTTTCGTTGAGGCAGTAGATACTTCTGCAGGCACGATGGTTGTTGAAGTTGATACTGGCACATTCACTGCTGGTGTTGGCACATTTGTTTCTGGTAACGAGCATAACTCATCGTTAGTCTATGCAAACATTACAAGTAGTGGACTGATTACCTCATTCAGCAATACCGATCCTGGGTTTATTGAATTGTCAGGTAGTAGCCCATATACTCTTACAATGCCAGCTACTGATGCTTCTAGAGTTGACTTAGATTCAAAGTTTGGTGCTGGGTCTCAGATAAGTGTTAGCGTCCAGGCAACTAACAAACTGGGGTCAGTTTCTGGGTCTACAACACTCACACCAACCTCAGACAGGACTGCTGCTACCTTTACTTGGAATGCAGATACTGATGCTTATACAAATACAACAACTGCTGCTAATAGAATTATTGATACGCAGGCAAGAATGCGTAGATGCTTAGTTACTGATGCTGGGTCGGTAACTTATCTTGATGCTGATGATAGCACAAAACTTGCAGGTGATTGGATACGCTTGTGTGAGCACACAGAGTTAGATACTGCACGCACAGGAACTCATGGAGCAGAGACCGCAAACACTCCGCTTCGCAGTGGTCTAAGCACTTGGACTGCTGGTACATACAGAAGAGGACAACTTGTTATTCATAGTGGTAGCGTCTGGGAGTGTCTGGTAGAGAGCACGACTTCTGCTCCTGCTGCTGGCACTGCTGCTTCAACACTGGACGGCACAGCAGGACAGGTAATGGTTGAGATACCATTATTCAGTGTCAAGCACACAAGGACAACTTCTGGGTCTTATAACGAGCACGGTTTCTATCTAGTTAGAGGTGTCAAGACGGATGATGGTTATCAAGTCCATCCAGCATTCGTCCAACCAGATAACTCATACAGACCATTCATTTATATTGGTGCTTACTTAGGGTCTGGCACTAAGGGTAAAAACTCAGTAAGCGGTCAGACAAATGCAGTAAACTATAGGAGAAGTGGTGCCCGTGATGAGGCAAGATCGCGTGGTAATGGTTGGAGTATCATGAGTTTGTATCAATACAATGCTATTCAGTGGTTGTATCTGACTGAATATCAAAACATGGATAGTCAGGAAGCTTTAGGCAATGGTGCTGACAATGGAGATGATTTTGATGTAACCACTGGACTGAGTAATGCTAGAGGTAATCGTTGCGAAAACTCCCACACTGCTAGTGGGTCTTCTACTGATTATGTAAGTTATCGTGGTATTGAAAATGTATATGGAAGAGCATTACAGTTTGCGGATGGAGCTAATGCAATTAGTGGCACCAGTTTATATGTCACAAACAACTACTCCAACATGACAGACAATACTACTGAGGGTATGACATCTTATGCTACTATCGGTGGGTCTAATGCTTCTTATATGAGAGATATATCTGCTGGAGTATTGTTTATTTCATCTTCAACAACTGGTGGAAGCTCTAGCACATATCTTGGAGATACTTTGTATGTTACTACTGGAGATAAGGTTTTGGTAGTTGGTGGTGCCGCTAGTTCCAGTGGAGGTGATGATAGAATAGGAATATTATTCCAAAATTATACTCTTTCATCCGAGAGTACTAGTGCTGGAGGTGGGTCAAGAATTTCATGGGCGGAAAACACAGTTTAAGGAGGAATGACAAATGGCAGCAACTAAGTTTGGAGCACAAAAACCATCCATAAGCGCACACATGGGTGGATATTCTATTCCTGTAGGAATTACTACCGCATTAGAAGAAGGTGATATTCTTGTCTATGAAGGATATCTCATTGATGTCCCTAATCTCACTGAGATAGAAATAGACAGAGCAATCGCCACACTTCCTGATGGTGATTATAGTGCTGATAAGTTAGAAGCACTAAGAGAAGCAGTTAGGTTAAAGAGAAAGGAAGAGTATCCTCCTATGGAAGAATACCTTGATGGTATTGCCAAAGGAGACGAAGACCAGGTTGAGGCATACAAGGATAAGTGCCGTGCTGTAAAAGATAAGTATCCACTACCATAAATACCTAAAAACATAGTAAAATAATGTCTAAGGTTAGGGCAAATAACTTTACTAATAAGGCTGGGACTGGTGCTCCTACCTTTCCGTATGGTGCAAATGTAACTGGAGTTATAACCGCCACTAGTTTTAGTGGTGATGGTTCTGGGTTAGCAGGTGTTGGGGTTGTTGGTGTTGATACGACGGGGACTTCTACTTTCACTGATGTCGTCATAGATGGTAATCTTACTGTTGGTGGCACCCAGACGATTATCAATACCACCTCATTAGAAGTAGAAGATAAAAATATTGGCATTGCTTCAGTATCACCCAAGTTAAGTGATGCAAACTTAGATGGTGCTGGACTCACGATTCACGGACTGAATGGAGATAAGACACTCACCTGGGATAACTCAAACTCCCGAATGGCATTCAGCACTGACCTGTATGCCCCTCGTTTCTATGGTGATGGTAGCAGTCTGACTGGTATCTCTGTCGGACTCACAACAGAAGCATCATCAGGTGGTGCAGTTACCTTAGATTTGACAGCAGCACAAGATCACAAGGTAACGGCAACTGGTATTACAACCATCACAGTCACTGGCGGCACAGAGGCAGACAGTCATACAGTAAGAATCGTCAACTCTGGTAGTGCCACTGTTGGTTTCAGCACTTACTTCTTATTCCCATCAGGAGCAGCACCAAGTCTTCCAACAGCAGACGGTGCCATCAGTCTTATTTCCTTTACAGTCCATAGAGTCGGAGCAGCAGGGACACAACTGCTTGCTGGTGCTTCTGTAAACTTTAGTTGAGAGGGTAGATAAATGGGAGTAGTAATTCCTCAGTTAGCACCAGCGTCAGAGGACAGAGCCTCTGGTGGTCAGGTTATTGATGGTAGTTTGAGGTTTGATGGATCTAAAAGTCAGTATTTAAGTAGAACCCCAAGTTCTACTGGTAATAGACAAACTTGCACTTGGAGCCTTTGGACTAAAAGAACTGTATTTGGAGGAACAGAATCTATTTTTGGTGCTTATACGGATTCCAACAATAGGTTTTATCTACATTTTAACGGCAGTAATAACTTAAGCACTTTTGGAAGAACTGGAGGAAGTGCAAAGATTAGTGTTCTAACGAATGCAGTTTTTAGAGATTCTTCCGCTTGGTATCATATTGTTTGGGTTTTGGATACTACAGAAGGTGCTTCAAGTGATAAATTCAAATACTATGTTAATGGTGTTTTGCAACAAACAACGGTTGCAACCACTCCTACCGATGATCTCTATTTTAATCAATCATCAGTTGAACACAGGATAGGAGATCTTGATGGTAGTGTATACTATGATGGATATATGAGTCAATTCCATTTTATAGACGGACAAGCACTTGAACCAACAGACTTCGGATTCACCGACCCACTCACAAATACTTGGAGACCTAAAAAGTATACTGGCACATATGGGACTAATGGTTTCTATCTCCCAATGGATGGAAACTCACCCATCGGAGAAGATAAGTCGGGTAATGGAAACGACTGGACACCAGTAAACTTTGGTGGATCTAATACTCTTGAGAAAGCTACTGGTGCTTTTCCTATTCTGAATACTGTGAATGGTGGTAATGTTGCAGTGCCTGGAGTATTTGGCAGCAAGGTAAGTAAGACACTCACAACTACTGCAAGCACAAACACCAGCAATGGTTTTGTATTTGAAAACGAAGGCACAAAACCAACTCTATCATTCGTAAGAGGTGCGACATATACCTTTGACTACTCCGCATCAACAGCACACCCACTGAGGTTTGCGACTGCTGCTGATGCTGTTGGTAGCACGGAATATACTGATGGCACTGATACTTCTGTAGCAAACACTGTTAAGATAACGGTACCTCATAATGCTCCTGATACCTTATATTATTACTGCACTAACCATAGTGGTATGGGTAACAGTATCAGTGTGACGACTGATGAGAAGGTTGCAGATCCTTATGCCTGGAAGAATGTCCTTGCCCTTCCTTTGGTTGGTAGTAGTGCCGATGAAAGTAATAAACTTAATGTAGGAAGCACTACAAAAACTGCCACAGTTGCTGGAAGTGTTGCTGCTTCAACAGTGGTGGAAAATAATTTTTATGGCACAAGTTATAAGTTTGTAGGTTCTGACTCTATTCATTATGGAACTAATGCCGACTTCGAATTTGATGGGGATTTTACTATTGAATGTTGGACATACTCAGTTGCAACAGGAGCAAAATCACTTTTCGTGCAACCAACTACTGGTGGATATTTTGCTCTCAATATTGACTGTGCCACTGGATTCGATATCTATTTAAATAATGGCGGTGCTGGTTATACTACATCAGTCCCACAAATAAACAGATGGCATCATGTTGCCATGGTTAGAAGTGGATCTACAATATCCATTTATTTGGATGGTATAAAAGGTACTACTATTACAAATTCAAATACCCTTGGAACTACCTCTCAAAACTTTTCTGTTGGCGGTCTTGGAACTCAAAGTGCTGGTTCTTATAATGGATATATGTCCGACTTCCGTGTCTACAAAGGCGTAGCAAAATACACCAGTAACTTTATCCCAGCATCAACAAACCCTGATATTCTCCCAGACACTCCATCGGGTGTTGCGGGTGGCTCTGCACTAGCAACTCTTCCAGAATCCACTACTGAAGGTGCTGTTGCTTTTGATGGCAGTGGTGATTATTTAACAGTTCCATATTCGTCGGATTTTGACTTTGGAACTGGAGATTTTACGATTGAAGCATATGTGTATATGAGTTATGTTCAGTACAATGCCATAATTTCCTCAACAAATACATCTATTAATAATACAAATCATTGGTTATTGGGATTTAGTAATACTGATAATATGATGTCATTCAAAATAAATAGTAGTGGAGGATCTTCGATTACTGCTAATTTTAGTTCATATTACAACAAGTGGACTCATGTAGCGGTCTCAAGACAATCGGGAACGGTAAGATTATTTTTTGATGGAGTAGAAAAGGCTTCGGCAACAGATAATAGTAGTCTAACAGGAGATACTGGTAATCCCGTTAAAATTGGACAAAGATATTCAAACCAGGATACATATAGTACTAATGGATATATCTCCAATCTTCGTGTCATCAAAGGAACCGCACTCTACACATCAAACTTCACACCATCAACAGCACCACTCACAGATGTAACCAATACAAAGCTTCTGTGTTGTCAGTCAACGACTTCTGCTGGTGCTGCTGCGGTATCTCCTAATATCAGTGGTATTAATAATGGAACTGTATGGAGTAGTTCTGTTTCAGATACTGCTGGTTTTGCTTCTGGATATCCACCATCAAATGCCTTTGATGGTAGCACAAGTACTCAATACAGAGCTTCTACAACTAATACAACTACAACATTCACTTTCCCAAATATTTCATATTCTTCTTCAGTTGAAGTTCATTCTTATTTTAATGGAAGTATACAAGTAAATGGACAATCTGCAGTTAGTGTAGTGAATCTTAATGATTGGGAAACAGTTGCTAGTGGAAGTGGAACTTTATCTTCTATAACTGTAACCTCTAGTAGTTCTACTGTTTATGTTGAGGCTATCAGAGTTGATGGTGTTGTTCTCGTAGATCCAGTTTCTGCAAACGGAAATGCAATAGCATCTAAGTTTAGTCCATATATGCCCGACAATATCAATACAGTAAGAGGACAAGAGAGTGGTTATGCTACTTTAAATCCTCTTCATGCTGGATCACAAGTAGGATTACAAAATGGCAATCTTAAATTTGCTTGGGCTTCTAGTGGTAACTATCATCAACTCGCTGCTTCAACACTTGCTATGCCTGGTGATGGAAAATGGTATTGTGAGATGAAAAAACTTTCCGCTCGCACAGATTCTGAGTCGATTGGAATTCTGAGGGAGGATGGTAGAGCAATTAAAGATGGTAATGGAATGCGAAACGGTCAGACTGGTGCGCCATCATATAGTTATGAGGTAAATGGAAATAAAAATAAGAATGCTTCGGGGTCATCCTATGGTGCTGCATGGTCTCAGGGTGATGTGTTTGGTATTGCAGTTGATTTAACACCAGGAGGTACTTCTGGAACAATTGAGTTTTACAAAAATGGAGTTTCTCAAGGAGTTGCATATTCTGACATTGATACTTCATATTCCTGGTTATTTGCTTGTGATGGATATGGTCAAAACGGTCAAACCGAATATGAGGTTAACTTCGGTCAAAAACCCTTCAAGTATAATCCCCCAGAAGGTTTCAAGACACTCTGCCTTGCTAACCTAGACCGTCCTACAAAGGCAGCAGTAAGACCTGATAAGTATTTCCGGACAGTCCGGGGTTCTGGTCCTGGAACGGGCAGCTCAACGCCGATTGCTGTTCTGTGGAGAAACGCTAACGGTGGCAGCACAAACGCCCAGAGCGAGTATTACGGAAAGCCAGCTGCTGATGCAAACAACGACAGCGCTCACCCAATGTTCCAGTGGGTGAAAGGGCTAACCATCGGTGGTTATACGGATTGGTATATCCCAGCTAAGCACGAACTCGAAATTCTTTTTAGAAACTTCAAGCCAACAACTGATTTAAACCTCACTGATCCAAACCACGGATCAACGCCTACTGCTGGCACTAACCCACACGCCGTGCCGCCTACTGGTCCTTACACCTCAACTAATCCTGCACAAACGACTGTAACTTCGTTCCAATCAGGTAACGAAAACGCTTTTTATTCTCCAGGGTCAGCTAGTTACCCCATGTACTGGGATGCCACCGAAAAATCGACGAATGTAACTACAGCAGGTCTTCAGAACTTCACTGAAGGTATGCAACGCGCCAGCGGTGGCGGAAAATCTTCAGCAAATACTGGACTAGCTCGTGCTATCCGTCGCGTTGCTTACACCGGGTCCGAACCTGCAATCGGTGCAGAGTATGAGGGTGGATTCTTTGCTGGTTTGATTGACGCCAAGGCATCACCAGACGGCACTGCAACCCATGCCCTAATCGTTGCTCCTAAGTCGGGTGGTGAGTATGGCGTCGCAACAAGCATCCTTGATGTCGCCCAACGCACCTTCCCCAACGGACTGTGGTTAATTAAAGATCGCGTCAATAGTAATCAATTTCAGTTTGTTGACTCGAAGCGTGGTGGCAATACCGCATTGCTTATGCCCAACTATACAGGTCCCGGACAGGCATACACATCACCAAGTGGAAATAGTGTTGCTTGGTGCTGGGCGCTACCAGGCAATCCACAGGACAACACTGACGGAGATATGACATCCACTGTCGATGCAAATGTAGACGCAGGTTTTTCAATTGTCGAGTGGACTGCGACTTCAAATTATAACCGCGTCGGTCATGGTTTGGGAAGAGTTCCTGATCTGATCCTTGCTAAATCCACCACGTCTCCTAGCTCTGGTTGGAATACATTTCATGTTAGTATAGGTCGAAACCAATCTCAAAGCTTGGACTCAAGTGGTGCCACAGCCTCTGATCCAAATGCATGGGGCACTTCTGATCCAACTGATACAACATTTGGGACAGGAACAGTGGGTCGAGCTAATAACCAAAGTGGAATGGTTGCCTGGTGTTGGGCTTCTGTTCCTGGCTATTCGTTTATAGGCAGCTACACCGGAAATGCATCTACCGACGGTCCTTTTGTGTACTGTGGTTTTAAACCGGCATTTGTTCTACTGAAGCCTATTTCTAACGATTACTGGATGATTTTTGATACTGCTCGCACTACCTATAACCCAGTGGAATGGGGTCTCTTTCCAAATGATCCCATTCAAGAAACCTATTCCGCTAGTTATACAACTGATTTGCTATCTAATGGGTTCAAGCTAAGAACAAGTGCCTGGCCGAACAGATCAAGCACTACAGTCATTTTTGCCGCCTTCGCAGAAGCACCAAGCAACAACCTCTTCGGAGGACAAGCAAACGCCAGATAAATACTTACAAAAATGGCATACCACATCAGAAGAACCAAAGACATTCAGGGAAGGGTAGAGACCATTTATTATAAAGGTGACTACTGCTGGTCTACTTCCCCTGAAGATAGAAAAATATATCAATATAAGAAAGATGCCACCGCTGAGTTATATCAGTTTGGCGGCGACGTTGTATCAGAATAAATAACTAGAAACCACAATGGCACTTAATAACTTAACGCAAGTTACTGCTTCTGGTATTTCTTCCACCGTTAGTCTTGGTGGTGGAGTCAAACAACTTGTTATCGGTGTCAGAGTAGGAGCGGCAGTAACATTCAATATTCCTGGTGATACTCTCACTGTCCTAGGTAGAAGTGGTAATATCACAGTCAACGTATAATACTAAATAGATAAAAATAGTTTATTCAGATGGCTAATAGGTTTCCACTAATTGCCAATTCAAGTGCCAATCAGATACAAGAACTTGCGTCTGGTGATAACTTAGATCTTACGGGTAGTAATATATCTAACGCTGGTATTATTACCGCAACTAGTGGTTTTAGTATTGGCATTAGTTCTGCTGGCACTAGTGTTGCTAGTGGACCAGTTAAGACATTTAACTTTGTTGGTGCTGGTAATACATTTGCTTATAACTCAGGCACAAACACTATCGACATCAGCATTGCTGGAGGCGGTGGTGGAGCCACGGGTGGTGGCGACGACAAAATTTTCTATGAGAATGATGTAACGGTCACCACTGATTATGAGTTAACGGCAAGCACCAATGCAATGAGTGCCGGACCCATACTTATTAATAGTGGCGTCACGGTTACCATTCCTTCGGGACAATTCTGGACTATCGTATAAGGAGGAGATATGCCAGTTACAATAAGTGGTTCAGGAACCATAACAGGAATAGCAACAGGAGGACTACCAGACGGTAGTATTGCTTCTGGTGATTTGGCAGATAATGCAGTTACCGCTGGTAAACTGGCGTCTTCGCTGGATCTAACTGGTAAGACGGTTACGTTGCCGTCTGGTACTGGTGGGAAGATTTTGCAGGTGGTTCAAGGATTTACTGATACCTCAGTTACCGTCACTACCGCTACTTATACGGATAGTGGTTTAAGTGCCAACATAACACCCGCCTCAACAAGCAATAAAATTTTAGTTATTGTAAATCAACAACTGAAGATATATCGAGCTGGACACTCTTACGCGGGTTTGAAAATTTTAAGGGACAGCACAACTATTATGGAGTCTGTTTTTGACGGTAATGGTCCACTCGATTTCGGTGTTGACGCTGGAACAAGTGGAACATACATGAGAACCAGAGCTACCTACACATATTTGGACTCACCTTCTAGCACAAATCAACTTACTTACAAAACTCAAGGGCGTCCACACGTCGCAAATCAAAGTGCAAATCTGCAAATGAATGAAAGCGGCGCAGCAAACAATGCCGAGTCTTACATTATTTTGATGGAGGTAGCAGGATGAATAAGGTTGATGCAATTTTGTCACTACGACCTGGCGCCGAATGGGTGTTGCGTGGTGATGTTCTGGAATGGATGGATTCCAATCAGACAGAACCGACAGAAGCAGAAATCCAAGCAGAGATTGTCCGACTTCAGGCTGACTACGACGCTACCCAATACCAACGCAACCGCCAACCTGAGTATCCCTCACTGGCAACCTTTGCCGATGCCTATTACTGGGCACAAAAAGGCGACAACACCAAGATGGATGAGTATGTTGCCTCTTGTGATGCAGTCAAA
>Ga0255760_10004390_pt1 | contig 12287 bp, 11 predicted proteins | sample 071ome_25_FD_179960 | JGI IMG/M metagenome (GOLD analysis project Ga0255760, IMG submission 179960) | Coastal salt marsh microbial communities from the Groves Creek Marsh, Skidaway Island, Georgia - 071410BT metaG (version 2) | ecosystem: Environmental > Aquatic > Marine > Intertidal zone >... | reverse complement strand
TCACAGGAAACTAATATTAATACAGTAAGAAAAGCTTTAAAGATTCTCATTACTAATTTTCTAAAGCGCTTATGCCTGGTAATTTTTTTCCTTCAAGACTTTCAAGCATAGCACCACCCCCAGTAGAAACATAGCTAACGCTGTTTTGAAGATTAAACTTTTTGACTGCGGCAACTGAATCTCCACCACCTACAAGTGAAAAAGCTCCGTTTTTAGTACTTGTTGAAACTGCATCTCCAACAGATTTTGTTCCATTAGAATAATTTGGAAACTCAAAAACTCCCACAGGGCCGTTCCATAATATTGTTTTAGAATTTAAAATCACCTCTTTAAAAATTTCTAAAGATTTTGAACCTGCATCCATTCCTTCAAAATTCTCTGGTATTTTATTAATATCAAATGTATTTTGTTCACCATCATTGCTAAATTCTGTTGAGCAGACAACATCAACAGGAAGATGGATTTTGACATTTTTGTTTTTAGCCGATTGTAATATATCTAGAGCAGTATTTATCATTTCATCTTCATGAATTGAATTTCCAATACTTCCGCCAAGGGCCTTGACAAAAGTAAATGACATTCCGCCTCCAATAATTATATCATCAACAACGTCCATTATGTTTTCTACAATTGGGATCTTTGTAGAAATTTTTGCGCCTCCTAAAATAGCAAGAACTGGTTTTTCGCCTGATTTCATGACTTTATCAATGGATAAAACTTCTTTTTCAAGTAGTTTTCCAAAGAACTTGTGTTCAAAAAACTGAGCAATAATAGTTGTAGATGCATGAGCTCTGTGGGCTGTTCCAAAAGCGTCGTTTATATAGCAATCAGCTAGTTTTGAAAGTTCCTCCGCAAACGCAACATCGCCTTCCGATTCTTCTTTGTGAAACCTTAAGTTTTCTAACAATAAAATTTCTCCTGGTTTTAGGTTTTTCGATTTTGATTTTGCATCTGGTCCAACAACATCTTTAGAAAGCAAAATTTCTGAGCCAAGAACACGCTCAACTTCTTTTGCAATGTTACCCATAGACAGGCTTTGATCAACACCTTTCGGCCTTCCTAAGTGACTCATTAAAATACATGATCCTCCATCAGAAATAATTTTTTTTATTGTGGGAGATGCTGCTACTATTCTGCTGTTGTCTGTAACCTCACCGTTGTTTAACGGAACATTAAAGTCAACTCTAATTATTGCTTTTTTATCTAAAAAACTAAACTGATCTATTGTGTTCATATTCTTTTTCAAAGATATGTCATTTATAAGAGAATATGGTTTATTTTTAAAGCATTAGTTAATGGAAAACCATAGCCAAATAGAAGAGTTAAAAAAAATTGCAGACAGCAAGAGAGTGCCTAACGCAATAATGCTATATGGATCAAATAACAAAAAACTAAAAGTTGCTTTAGACTTTTCTAAAATGATACTAGGCCTCAACCTTGATTCAGAAAAAAAACAAATAAGTGAAATGATGTGTGATAAGCTAAACCACCCTGATTTTCACTTGATTTTCCCTATACCTTCCTCTACAAAAAAAGATGAGAACATTTGTGATTTTTATGCCTCTAATTGGAAAGAATACGTTCTTGATTCCAAATTAAATGCAAGTCTTAGCGGATGGAAAGATGTTCTTAACTGTGGAAACAAGCAGCTTGGAATTGGTGTTGATAGTGTTTCAAGATTAATAAAAAAACTTTCTGTGTCGTCATTTAACAGTCAGTTTAAAGTGGTGGTTTTTTGGGAAGCAGAAAGGCTTAATGTTGAGGCCTCGAATAAGATTTTAAAAACAGTTGAAGAGCCAGGAAACAAAACTGTTTTTATTTTTTTATGCAAAAGAAAAACAGATTTATTACCTACTATTGTTTCAAGGTGTCAGACAATTGGTTTTAACAACACTTTCACGGACGAGGGTTCTTCTGAATTTGAAAAATTATTTGGTGAGCTTTTAAGGAGCGCTTTCTTAATTAGAAAAGACTTAACACAGGGAGCGAAGATAATTAGCTGGGCAAGTAAGGCTTCAAGGCTGGACAAAGAAAGTCAAAAATCTTTTTTTAGATTTTCTATTGAGCTTATACGACAGTCTTTTCTTAAAAACATTAGTGCTACAAGCTTGGTTAATTTTGAAGCTAAAACAGATTTTAATTTTGATTCCTTTTCAAAATATGTTACAAAAAACAATATTGAAGAGCTTTGTTGCCAATTTGAAAATGCAAATTATCAAACAACAAGAAACGGAAACTCAAACATGATAATGACCGGACTGGCTCTTGGTCTTACAAAATCAATCCACAAACACTAGTTGTTGTATTTATAACACTTTTGTTAAAAAAATAACGCGCACAAAATGGGTTTATTATAGCTTAAAACAAAAAACAAACATCTAACAAGCCGGTATCAAACAAAAGCTCTTAAAATGGCTTATTTTAAGTTTTTTAACACATAAACGTGTGAGCTTGCTTGTTTTGTGAAAAGGAAACAAAGATTAGAAAGTGCGCCAATGAAAAATCCTTTTAAAAAATAGAAAAGACTTTGTTTGTATTTTTCAGACATCATTGAAATATAAAACGAATCTAAAAACAACGGCTTGGTTTTAACAATGTCAAAATCCAATTGGCTGGCAGCCTTAACGAAACCTTTTTTTGTAAAATGAACCCTGTGTCTTGGCGTGTCATATGCTGCCCAAAATTTTGAATAAAATTTTGCATCAAAAGAATCATAGTTTGGAAGAGCCACAACCACAGTGCCGTTTTTAGAAAGCATTTGCTTGGTTTTTTTTAAAACTTTCGTATAGTCCGAAACGTGTTCTAATGAATGCCAAAAAGAAATTAAATCATACTGATCAGGAAGATCATCAAGGTTGGAGCTCGCGCTCAAGGACTTGTCCTTACAAACCGAAATAGCCAATGAGCTTGTATCATAGCCACAAGACGTAACTCCTTTTTTGTTCATTGAGTCAATAAGTTTTCCAATGCCACAGCCATAATCCAAATAAGTGTTTACACCACCTAGCCCTAACATAAAAGAGGTTTTCTTTTTGACCATGATTTTAGAAAAAAAATCAAAGAAAAAGGACATCAGGGTCTTGTTACTAGAATGAGATAAATAATTGGACGTATTATAGTATTTGTCTATTTCTTCATCGGCAACCACAGGATGTGTAAAAGAAATTCCGTTTTCTTTTTCTTCTACAACAAACGGCTCATTAGTAACTAAATAATCCTTGGTTTCAATTGAATTACTGCTATTTGTTCCACGTGAAACCATGATCTTATCTTCCCATAAATACAAGCATTGCGCTTATGTCGGCAGGCGAAACACCGCTAATTCTAGAAGCTTGTGACAGGGTTTTAGGCTGAATTTCTTCTAGCTTAGATTTCGCTTCAGAAGATAGTGATTTTAGCCTTGAATAATCAAAACCATCAGGAACTTTAATGTTTTCTAGATTGTTTAGTTTTTCTGCATTTGCCTTTTCTTTGTCGATATATCCGGAATATTTTATTTGAATCTCAGCTTGTTCAAAAACATTGTCGTTAATATTGTTTTCAAGAACATAGTTTGAAATGGCTTCAAGTTTTGAAACATCTTCTTTTACAATATTAGGCCTGCTGTAAAGCTTTCTGAGCTTCATAGACTGGGAAATTTCTTTTGAGCTTTTGTTAGAAAGAATAGGGTTAATTTCATCTGGCCTAACGCTTAAATTAGAAATAAAGTCTATAAACTTATTTGTATTATTAATTTTTGAATTAACAATGGACAAACGATCATTGGATGCTAGCCCGACATTATGAGACAAATGTGTTAATCGAATGTCTGCGTTGTCCTGGCGTAAAAGCATTCTAAACTCAGCCCTGGAAGTAAACATTCTATATGGTTCTTCGGTTCCTTTTGTGATCAGGTCATCAATAAGAACACCAATATATGCCTGGTCTCTGTTTAAAACAAAAGGCTCTTTGTTGTTGATTGAAAGATGGGCGTTAATGCCCGCCATTAATCCTTGTGCAGCAGCTTCTTCATAACCTGTTGTTCCGTTGATTTGTCCTGCAAAAAATAAATTTTTTATTGGCTTGGTTTCTAATGAATGCTTTAGTTGTGTAGGAGGAAAATAATCATACTCAATAGCATAGCCTGGTCTAAAGAACTTAACATCTTCAAATCCAGGAACTGATTTTAAGGCTTTATACTGTATTTCTTCAGGCAAAGAAGTGGAAAAACCGTTTACGTAAACCTCAACGGTACTCCAACCCTCTGGCTCTACAAAAATCTGATGCCTCTCTTTATCAGCAAACCTGTTAATTTTGTCTTCAACAGACGGACAATAGCGGGGCCCAACAGACTTAATTCTTCCGTTAAACATAGGCGAACGATCAAATCCTTCTCTTAACAAATCGTGTGTGATTGGGTTAGTGTATGTCACGTGGCAACTTCTTTGTTTGGAAAGCTTTGGCGATGAAGGTAAAAAAGAAAAGTTTCCAGGATTAATATCCCCTGGCTGCTCTTCCATTTTGTTATAATTTAAAGTTCTTCCATCAACACGAGGTGGTGTTCCTGTTTTCATCCTGCCTGAACTAAAACCAAGACCTACCAAGTCTTCGGTAATACCAAAGGAAGCCTTTTCGCCAGCTCTTCCACCGCCAAATTGTTTTTCGCCAATATGAATTAACCCATTAAGAAAAGTTCCATTTGTTAAAACAACGGTTTTAGATCTTATTTCTAAACCTAGCTGTGTTGAAACGCCTTTGATTGTATTGTTTTCAACCAAAAGGCCGGTAACGGAGTCTTGATAAAAATCAAGGTTTGGGGTTTGCTCTAAAAGCTCTCTCCATTTTTGAGAAAACATCATTCTGTCGCTTTGTGCTCTAGGACTCCACATGGCTGGGCCTTTAGACCTGTTAAGCATCTTGAACTGTATGGCGCTATAATCAGTAACCAGGCCACTGTAGCCACCAAGAGCATCAATTTCTTTTATAATTTGACCTTTTGCAATTCCTCCCATAGCGGGATTACACGACATTTGAGCAATATTTTGCAGGTTCATGGTTATTAAAAGAGTAGAGCTGCCCATATTAGCAGATGCTGCAGCGGCCTCGCTTCCAGCATGGCCAGCCCCTACAACAATAACATCATATTCTTTTTTAAACATACTTACTGTTTCACGTGGAACATAGAAAGAGCTAAAGCCTCCTGTTCTCTAATTTCTTTTTTTTCTGAACTCGTTTTGTCGTTATAACCAATAAAATGTAATACACCATGAATCATAACCCTGTGCATTTCCTCTTCAAAACCTGCACCAATCTGGGCTGCGTTTTCTTTAACCCTGTCAACAGAGATGGCAATATTCCCTGAAACAACTTGATCGGCGGTTTCGTCAAAAGATATTACGTCCGTATAATAATCGTGTTTTAAAAACCTGATATTCAGATCTTTAAGGTCTTCATCATTAAAAAAAGCGTATACAAGATTGCCTAACTTGTATCCTTTTGAGTTGATAACACGCAAAACCCAATCGCTAACCTGTTCTTTGTTAGAAAGCTCAAAATCAGTATTGTAGACAAAATCTATTGACATAATTCGGTGCAAATATAGTTTTTAAGGATGATATGTGTAAAAGCAATAATTTATATATTTGGCGGGTGAAGGATTTAAAATATTTGTTTGCGTATACAGTCCCTTTGTCAGCTTATTTATCTTTTTCGTCAACAGGGCTTTGGACGTACGCTGCTGTTATTTATGCATTTGGTATTATTCCCGCTTTAGACGTTTTGTTTGGAACAAGCGACGAGAACCTTCAAGAAGATGAAGAAAACAAAAAGAAGGTTAATCCGATATTTGACTTAATGCTTTACATAAACCTTCCGATTGTTTTTATTCTTTTATATTATTTCTTTAATCAAATAGACAGCAATGTTTACTCTACTTCAGAGCTAATAGGACTTTCGTTATCAGCTGGAATTCTGTTGGCAACTAATGCCATAAATGTAGCTCATGAATTATGTCACAGAAAAAATTACTTTGAAAAATTTATTGGAAAAATGCTATTTATGCCTTGCCTTTATATGCATTTTTACATAGAGCATAATTTTGGACACCACATAAAAGTGGCTACACCAGATGATGGTGCAACTGCAAAATACAACCAAAGTGTTTATAGTTTTTGGTTTACTTCAACAACAAAACAATATGGTGATGCGTGGAAAAAGCAAATGGAACTTTTAAAAACGAAAAAGCTTAGCTTCATCTCTATCAAAAATGACATGCTTTGGTATCATGTTATTCAGCCTGCTTATCTCTTAGCTGTTTTTGCTATGTTTTCAGCTAAAGCTTTGGTTTTTGCAATAATAGTTGGCGTAATAGCGTTTCTTTTCTTAGAGTGTATTAACTACATTGAGCACTACGGATTACTTCGAAACAAAAACGCCTCAGGAAGATACGAGAGGGTACAATCACACCACTCATGGAACTCAAACCACAATATTGGAAGAATTGTTCTTTATGAGTTGACAAGACACAGTGATCATCATTTTAAGTCTGCAAAAAAGTATCAGATTTTAAAGTCTTATGAAGAAAGCCCACAGCTTCCTTTTGGCTACCCAGCCTCAATACTCTTAAGCTTCGTGCCTCCATTGTGGTTTAAAATAATGAATCCTTTAGTGCCCAGAAAAACTGAAGAAAAAAAGTAAGAATTAAGCTCAACAACGTATTTTTGCAATAATGTCTAGCAAAACAAGACTTAGGTTTGCTCCAAGCCCAACTGGACCTTTACATATTGGTGGTCTTAGAACCGCTTTGTTTAATTTTCTTTTAGCAAAAAAAATGAATGGCTCATTAATTCTTAGGGTTGAAGACACCGACCTTAAAAGAAAAGTTGAGGGAAGCCAAAAATTTATAGAGGATTCTCTTGAGTGGGCAGGAATAGAGTGTGACGAATCGCCAAAGAATCCTGGAAAACACGGGCCATATAATCAAAGCGAAAGAAAAGAAATTTATAGCAAGTATGTAGATGTATTAATTGAAAAAGGGGCTGCTTATTACGCTTTTGACACAAAAGAGAAATTAGATTTCCATAGAAAAAATCACGAAGAGAAGGGGAAAACATTTATATATAATGCGCACAACAGATTAAAGCTTAAAAACTCGCTAACTCTGAGTAAAGAAGAGACAAAAGAGCTTATAAAAGAGGGTGAATATGTTGTAAGGTTTAAAACACCTGAGGAAGAGGCTATAACTTTTACAGACGCAATTAGGGGGGATATTTCTGTTTCTTCAAGAGACATTGATGATAAAATATTGTTCAAGAGCGATGGGATGCCCACGTACCATCTTGCCAATGTTGTTGACGATCATTTAATGGAAATTTCACATGTTGTAAGAGGGGAAGAATGGCTTCCGTCATTGGCATTACACGTGTTGTTGTATAAAGCATTTGAATGGAAAATGCCTGTTTTTGCGCACCTTCCGCTAATATTAAAACCAAGCGGAAAGGGCAAGCTTTCAAAAAGAGACGGTGCTAAATTTGGTTTTCCTGTCTATCCGTTAAATTGGGAAGAAGACGGTATTGTTTATAAAGGATTCAAGGAGGAGGGGTATTTGCCAGAGGGCCTTAACAACTACATGGTTTTTCTTGGTTGGAACAATGACGAAGAGCAGGAAATTTATAGCGCTAGTGAACTGATAGAAAAATTTGATTTAAGCGGAATAAACAAGTCTGGCTCAAAATTTAATCTTGATAAATTAAACTGGATTAATTCTCAACACATACAAACAAAAAACAATAATGAGCTAATCGATTATGTGTCTACTGATTTTAATGTAAATGATTCGTTAGCAGATAAAATTCTTTCGCTCATTAAGCCTAGGCTGGAAAGGCTTTCTGGTCTAAGGGAGGGGTTTTTATATCTTATTGAAAACCCCAGCGTTGACGTCAACCTGATTGATAAGTTTTCTAACGAAACGAGTATAAAACATTTAGAAATTGCGACTGAATGCATTAGTAAAACTTCTTTTAACTCATCATCGGAAATTAAAGAGTTTTTGTTCAGCGAAATGAAGTCTAGAGAATTAAAGGCTGGTAAAGTAATGCCCATTTTAAGAGTTGGTCTTGTTGGCAAACTAGAAGGGCCTGATTTATTTGATTTAATGATTTTTTTGGAGAAAAACGTAGTGCTTTCTCGTCTTGAGGATTTTAAAACTCAGTTAACAAAATCATAATGTTTCTGGCTTGACATCAGTGTTTATTTTTCGTAAATTATAAGGAAAAAACCATGAACTACTTACTTGTACCTGTTTTATTACTCACCCTATTATTATTGCTTTTTGGCACCTTTTTTATCGTTAAACAACAGTCCGCTGCTGTTATTGAAAGATTTGGAAAGTTTGTCAGTACAAGACACTCCGGGCTTCAATTAAAAATCCCTGTTATTGATAGGGTTGCGGGCAGGTTAAGTTTAAGGATTCAACAGCTTGATGTTGTTATTGAAACAAAGACCAAGGACGACGTATTTGTTAAATTAAAAGTATCTGTTCAATATAAAGTGATCAAAGACAAGGTTTATGATGCTTTTTATAAACTTGATTTTCCGGAAGATCAAATTACCTCTTATGTCTTTGATGTGGTTAGAGCAGAGGTTCCTAAAATGATACTAGATGATGTTTTTGAGAAAAAGGATGACATAGCAATTGCGGTGAAAGGCGAACTTAACGATGCTATGCTTGATTATGGTTTTGATATTATAAAAACACTTGTTACAGACATTGATCCTGACCAGCAAGTAAAAGAATCTATGAACAGAATTAACGCTTCTGAAAGAGAAAAAACGGCCGCTCAGTTCGAGGGTGATGCACAAAGAATTTTAATAGTAGAAAGAGCTAAGGCTGAAGCGGAAAGCAAGAGGCTACAGGGTCAAGGTATTGCTGACCAAAGAAGAGAAATAGCGAGAGGGTTAGAAGACTCTGTTAAGGTTTTAAACAATGTAGACATTAACTCACAAGAGGCTTCTGCTCTAATAGTTGTAACACAACATTATGACACCTTACAGTCTGTTGGGTCTGCGAGCAATAGCAATTTAATCTTAATGCCAAATTCTCCACAGGCAGGATCTGAAATGCTTAATAATATGGTTGCTTCGTTTACTGCAAGTAATCAGATCGGCGAAGAAATGAAAAAGGCGGCAAAAGCTAAAGAAGAAGAAAACAAATAAACTAATTAGTAAAAAATGAGAAAACATATTATTTGCGTAATTGCGTCTTGTATGCTCTTTTTGAGCTGTGATGAGGCTAAACAAAAATTGGGTTACGAGGCTGAAAACGGCAAAGAGGTCGACATTTATGTTGGTGATTTGGAATCAACTGATATCATCAGAAAATGGTTTGAGTCCTATAATGCAAGGGATCTGGAAACAGTTGCTAGCATAGAACACGAAGATGTTGTCTTATACGCTCCTAACGGAATGATTATAAAAAGTAGCCAAGAGCACACTGAGCTTGCTGCTCAATTTCTTGCCGCATATCCAAATGCTAAGTGGGAGGTTCTTTGGTCAATTTCTTCTGATATTGATTTTAAAGAAAAGCCATCGGAAAACTGGGTAACAACCTGTGTTACTGTTTCGTATGGTGAGGGAGAAGAAGCAACAACACTTCAAAGAATTGTTGACGCTCAGATTGTAGAAGGTAAAATTAAAACTGTTTATGGCTATGAAAGGACTGTTTCTGATGAAGAAACAAGCCAAAATACTGAGTAATGGTCAAGATTATTTTTTCCAGCTATCTCTAAGCCCCACGGTTTTATTAAAGACTAGATTGTCTGCAGAAGACGAAGGGTCTAAGACATAATAACCCTTTCTTTGAAACTGTACAGGCTCGTTTGGAGATGTTTTTTGAATTGCAGACTCTCCGTGGCCATTATAAATTTTTACAGAATCCTTGTTCAGTATTGAATTAAACTCTGAGGGGTCAAAATCTCCTGGGTTTTGGTGAGTAAAAAGCCTATCATACTCTCTTATCTCTAGCTCGACTGAATTTTCAGCTGAAACCCAATGAAGGGTTCCTTTAACCTTTCTTTGGCTTTCTGGGCTGCCGCTTCCACTTTTACTTTTTGGATCATACGTGCATATTACTTCTATGATGTTTCCTTGACTATCTTTTAATACGCTTTCAGCTTTTATAATATACGCCCCTTTAAGCCTAACTTCTTTTCCAGTAGTGAGCCTGAAGAATTTAGAAGGTGGGTTTTCCATAAAATCTTCTTTTTCTATATAAATAGTTTTAGAAAAATGAACCTCTCTGTTCTCTTTTGCTTCAGCTTCTGGATTGTTTTCCAAAAGCAATGTCTCACTGTCTTTTTCGTAGTTTGTTATAGTAATTTTTAAGGGGTCTTGAACCACCATAAGTCTGTTGCTTTTTTTGTTTAGGTCTTCTCTAACACAAAACTCTAAAAGCGACATTTCAATAACATTTTCTCTTTTCGCCACGCCTGCTGTTTCAACAAACTTTCTCAAAGCTTCAGGCGTATAGCCTCTTCTTTTAAGACCTGAAATCGTTGGCATTCTTGGGTCGTCCCAGCCGTCAACAATGTTGTTTTCTACTAAATAAAGAAGCTTTCTTTTAGAAGTAATTGTGTGGCTTAGGTTTAATCTAGCAAATTCTCTTTGTTTTGGTCTTATTTTATCGTCCTCAACAACTTGATCTAAAAACCAGTCGTATAATTCTCTGTGTGGCTTAAACTCCAGGGTACACAACGAATGGGAAATTTGTTCTATATAATCGGACTCGCCATGTGTCCAATCATACATTGGATAGACAACCCACTTGTCTTTAGTTCTTGGATGTGGCTTTTTAACAACCCTGTATATAACCGGGTCTCTCATTAACATATTTGGAGAAGCCATGTCAATTTTTGCCCTAAGCACATTTTCTCCAGGATCAAAATCACCATTTTTCATTTGATTAAAAAGCTCAAGGTTTTCTTCAACAGATCTGTTTCTGTATGGGCTTTCGGACCCAGGCTCTGTAGGGGTTCCTTTTTGTGAAGCTATCTCTTCTGAAGTTTGCGAGTCTACAAAAGCTTTTCTTGACTTAATTAGATTTAAAGCCCATTCAAAAAGAATGTCAAAATAATCAGACGCGTATAGCTCCTCATCCCAATTATATCCAAGCCAATTAATGTTTTCTTTGATTGCGTCAATGTACTTTTGTTCTTCTTTTTCGGGGTTTGTGTCATCAAAACGAAGGTTGATTTTTGCCCCATATTCTTTTGCTAACTCGAAATTTAAAACAATTGCCTTGACATGACCTATGTGCAAATACCCGTTTGGTTCTGGCGGAAACCTAAATTTTAAAAGATTTTTATCAAAGCCATTTCTTAGATCTTGGTCTATGATGTGCTCGATAAAATTCTTGTGTTTTTTCATAAAAAATCAAAGGTAATTAATTTCTTCATCCTGTTTAAAATTTATATTTGTTAGATGTATAAAATTTATGTAGAAAACATTCGTTGTTATTCCTATCATGGGTGTTTGGAAGAAGAAACTGTAATTGGAGGCAATTATGTTGTTGATGTGGTTGTTGATTTGGAAAACCCAAAACTTAGCGGGAATGATGATTTGAAAGAAACTATTGATTACTGTGATGTTACAAATGTTGTAAAGGATGTTATGAAAACCCCTAAAAAACTTATAGAGACAGTGTGTGAAACTATTTGTGATAGAATTCTTGCTCTTTCTGAAAACATACAAAAAGCGGAGGTTTCATTAACTAAAATAAAGCCCCCTATAGATGGAGATGTGGAAAAAGTTAAAGTTGTAATCACTAAAGAAAGGTAGGATACATAATTTTTCTATTTTTGCATTCCTTATGGCACTGTGGCCGAGTGGCTAGGCAGAGCTCTGCAAAAGCTTGTACAGCGGTTCGAATCCGCTCGGTGCCTCACAAACCCCTTCTTTTAGGGGTTTTTTTATATTCCTTTGTAAATCAAAAAAACACCGAATACGAAAACTAAAATATTCAAGCCTTGCTTTATTTTAATTAAAACTAAATCGTTAAGTTTTGATTTTAGTTTACTTGCCAAATAATATTTTAACAGATTAATCGAAAGGTATGTCGCAACAGTTAGGGCAAAGAAAATCCAGATTTTTACTGGGCTCATTTCGAATTTTGGTCCAATTAAAAGCAAGACTCCCGTCCAAAAAAACAAGACAGCAACATTAATGATGTTTAAAAAGAATCCTTTTGCAGGGAAAGATAAAAGACTTTTTTCCTCAATTGCTTTTCCTTTTTCAATTTTTTCTCTGTTCTGTCT
>Ga0255760_10004383_pt1 | contig 12292 bp, 10 predicted proteins | sample 071ome_25_FD_179960 | JGI IMG/M metagenome (GOLD analysis project Ga0255760, IMG submission 179960) | Coastal salt marsh microbial communities from the Groves Creek Marsh, Skidaway Island, Georgia - 071410BT metaG (version 2) | ecosystem: Environmental > Aquatic > Marine > Intertidal zone >... | reverse complement strand
AGTACATCAAGGTTATCTTCTAAAGCCCCCATCCAAGGTGTCATTTTTTCTTCTTCAGTACCAGGTAAAAAACCAATATCTTCTCCCACTGACACTGTCACCCGGGTCATAATAATCTCGCTGTAGATTTTTTTATCAAGCACCTGGTCAAGGCCTGCAGCTAATGTCAGTAAGGTTTTACCGGTACCTGCTTGACCTAAAAGGGTGACAAAATCGATATCAGGATCGAGCAAGACATTAAGAGCAAAATTTTGCTCACGATTACGTGCAGTAATACCCCAGACATTAAATTTTGGATTAGTAAAATCTTGGACAACTTGTAAGGTTGCCGTCTTTCCGTTTAATTGTTTAACAATGGCATGAAAGGGCTTGTCAAATTCATAATAAACAAATTCATTATTGACAAAACTCTCACATAAAGGCCCAGTGATTTTATAAAACATTTTGCCTTCTTCCTGCCATGACTCCATCGCTTTACTATGAGTTTCCCAAAAGTCTTGAGGTAGCTCTCTAACCCCAGGAAAAAGAAGCTCAGAATCTTCCATGACCTTGTCATTAAAATAATCTTCTGCATCAATACCCAAGGTTCTAGCTTTAATACGAATATTGATATCCTTGGAGACAAGAATCACTTTCCGGTCTTGATATTCTTTTTTAAGATAAGCAACAACGCTTAAAATTTGATTATCAGCAATGCTTCCGGCAAGCATAGGTAAATCAAATTCGATGGGGTGCGTTTGCAAAAAGAGCCTGCCTGAAACATGATTATTATTGACTGTATTGAGTAAACAACCTTCCTCTAAATTGGATAAATTAGAGGACATGATTTCCTCGAGGTAGCGACTAGTTTGCCTAGCATTGCGTGCCACTTCGGATAAACCCTTTTTAGTATTATCAAGCTCCTCAAGCGTTACCATCGGCAGATAAATATCATGCTCTTCAAAACGAAAAAGACTGGATGGATCATGTAGCAACACATTGGTGTCGAGCACAAAGAATTTTGTCTTGGATTTGCTTTTAGCCATAAAATTAATTAAATATTTTTAATAAAATCTAGAACCTCAACGACATGACCATTGACTTTGACGCCCCGCCATTCTTGAATGAGTTCACCTTGAGCATTGATGATAAAAGTACTTCGCTCTATTCCGCGCACTTGTTTACCGTACATATTTTTCATTTTAATAACATCAAAAAGCTTACATGCTTCCTCATCAGGGTCGCTCAGCAGCTCAAAAGGAAAATTATATTTTGCCTTGAAATTTTCGTGCGATTTAAGAGAATCTCGAGAAACCCCAAAAATTTCAGTATTAAGATTTTTAAAAGATTTATAAAGGTCCTTAAAATCGATACCTTCATTGGTGCAACCCGGAGTCGAATCTTTTGGATAAAAATAAATAATAATATTTTTACCTGCAAAATCACTTAAATTAAATTGAAGATTTGATGTGCCTTCAAGTGAAAAATTCTGAACCTTACTGCCTACTTTTATACCAGACATTGCTTTCCTAATTGATGAAACCTATACGACTTATTATAGCTGATAAAATTCATCAAAATATGTCAAAAAAATTAAATAAAATCACTCATTAGCTGCACATTCACGTAGTCATTCTCTTTCAAAGATACTTCATTTTTTTCAAGAACAATAAAGCAATTTGCTTGGGTCATGGAGCTTAAAATGGCTGAACCTTGATGAGGCGTTGGCTTTACAAACCACTCATTTTTAATTTTGCTTAAAACCCCCCTTTGAAATTCCATTCTTCCAGGTTTTTTAAATATAGGCTCAAGCGTCCTTACTTTAAAAAGGGGCGGTTGTGTGTAGTCCTTATCACCCATCAATACTCTTATGGCAGGCTGAACAATTTGGTAAAAGGTCACCATGGCTGACACTGGATTTCCTGGAAGACCAAAGAAATGGGCTTTGCCAATTTGTCCATAGGCTAAAGGACGCCCTGGCTTAATCGCTAATTTCCAAAACAGAATTTGCCCTAATTCTTTTAAGACCTCTTTCATGTAATCTGCCTTACCAACCGAAACGCCACCTGTTGAAATGATTAAATCACAATTTTTTGAAGCTCGAAGGAGTGTTTTTTTAATATCCGCTTTATTATCTGAAACATTTTTATAGTGAACAACATCAAGGTTGAAATTTTTTAATAAGGCCCCGATCGCATACCGATTACTATCATAGACTTGTCCAGTTTTTAGTCGTTTTCCAACCTCAATGACTTCATCGCCAGAAGAAAAAAAACCTACCTTTAATTTTTTATAAACGTTAATTTTTGCCAATCCCAGTGATGCAAGGAGACCAATTTCAGCAGGCCTTAAAAAATCCCCTTGCTTTAAAATAGTTTGTCCTTTTTTTACATCCTCACCCACAAATCGAATGTTGGCATTTTTTTTGGGTAAAGCTTTTATTTGAATAAATTGATCATTTTCTAAAACAAGCTCAATAGGAATCACGGCGTCACAACCCTTTGGAATTTTTCCACCTGTCATGATTTGCATCGCCTCGCCGGGGTTTAGTTTTTTTGGACTCAGTGTACCCGCCAGAATTGAACCGGTTACTTGGAAAGTTAATGTTTTTTGTTTTAAGCGAATGGCATAGCCGTCCATCGCAGAATTATCATAATTTGGGACATTAACAGGAGATTTAATAGCTTTGGCTAAAACGCGGTTATGCGCATCTAAAAGATTGATAGTTTCAGTTTTTTTGATGGGCTTTACAAACTTTAATAAAAAAGGATGAACATCTTCAAAGTTCATCGAGTTTGGATCATATTCACTCAGACATCCAGGGTCTTGTGAGATTTTTTTAAGACTGGGAATCGTTTTCATTTAATTAAAGACCTTTAAATCAGATTCGGTGTTGATGTTGATGAATTCACTTTTATCATTAAATTTTACCGTTTTATGCTGATGTGTTTGTATCCAGTCCATGATTTTAGGATTGTTATTTTTAATAAAATCTGGAATATCATTGGCAACACTTTGATGACATAGCATAAACGTAGGCTCAAAACGCCCATTAACTATCGGTAAAATGATTCGAGTTTGGTCATCAATATGTTGGGATAAATTTTCAACTAAATCATTCGGAAGGTTAGGCGAGTCATTTGGGCAAAACTGTACCCATGCGGTTTGAGTCTTCTTTAAACCTGAATAAATACCAGCAAGTGGCCCCTTAGATTCTTTAATTTGATCTTGAAATTGTACATTTTCTGGAAACATAGCTAATTTTTCATTCGTACTGATGAGCACGGAACTGACTTGAGGTAATAGTTTGTTATAAACATGCAAAATCATAGGCATACCATTTATTTCAACCAATGATTTATTTTGACCCATTCTTGAAGAAAGTCCTCCAGCAAGAATGATTCCCGTTATCTTCATGACTAGCCACCTGTGTGCGACATAAATCTTATAACCGCGGGTTGCTTTTCATTCAAGTTAAATTCGTGCGATTCTGGTTTGATCGACATCGCGTTGATGATTGCCCTTTTGATAGGCTCATCATTCGATGGATACTTTCTTAAAAGAGGTGCTAATTCTATTTTTTCATCTTGGCCTAAACATAAGAAAAGCTCGCCTTTACAACTGACTCTGACACGGTTACAAGACTCACAAAAATTATTTGAGTGAGGTGAAATGAAACCAATATGCGTTTGCGAATTATCAATGTGCCAATATTTTGCTGGCCCACCCGTGTTGAGTGCAGATCGAGTTAAATTATATTTTGACTGAATTTTTTTTAAGCTCTGTTCGTTATCTATCCACGTTTTATCTCTTCTATGATCAACGTAACCGAGTGGCATTTCCTCAATGAATGAAATATCAAATTGATTTTCTAGAGCGAAATCGATGAGAGGGAATATTTCATGATTGTTGGTACCTTGCATTAGCACCGAGTTAAGCTTAATTTTTTCAAAACCCAAGCCTGATGCGAAGCGAATATTTTCTAAGATTTGATCTAAATTTCCTGTGCGGGTGATTTTCTTAAAATTATCTCTATCCAAACTATCCAGACTAATGTTAATTCGTTTTACCCCAGATTCTAAAAGCATAGGCGCTTTAGATTTAAGTTGGCTCGCATTCGTGGTCAAGGTCAGCTCTTTGAGGTGAGCATTTTGACCTAAAGCATTAAATAGCTGATCAATATCTTTTCTAACTAAAGGTTCGCCCCCTGTAATTCTAATTTTATTGACGCCAAGCGATATAAATATTTCTCCAACACGTTGTAATTCCTCTAAGGTCAGCAGTTCTTTTCTAGGTAAAAAGGTCATTTTTTCCGACATACAGTAAAGACAACGAAAATCACATCGATCCGTCACCGAAAGTCGCAAATAATTTATTTTTCGATTGAATTTATCTGTCAGTTGATTGGTCATAACTTATACGTTTACCCTCATAGTTACAGTATAATGGACGGTTTATAAGAAATAAAACTTTAATTAAAAATGACAGTGTCAAAGAAAGAATTAGATAAAGTTAGCGAATGTATTGAAAGATTTAAAGATAAGCCCGGAGCGCTTTTACCTTTAATGCATGCTATACAAGATAATATTGGCTACATACCTGAGGATTGCTACCCTCAAATAGCGAAGGCATATAACCACTCCGTGGCAGAGGTTCATGGTTTTGTGACCTTTTATCATCACTTTAGAAGACATTCGGCTGGAAAAAATGTTTTGCAAATATGCCGAGCAGAATCGTGTCAATCCATGGGTTCAGACGCCATTGAAGCACATTGCAAACAAACCTTGGGTATTGATTACCATCAAACCACAGAGGATAACCTGATTACGTTAGAACCTATTTATTGTTTGGGTAATTGTGCTTGCTCACCCGCTGTCATGATTAATGATGAGGTGATTGGCAGGGTTACTAAAGAAAAAATAAATGATTTAATCAAGAAGTTGAAATAAATTATGAGTTATAAAATTTATATTCCCATCGATTCAACAGCCAAATCCTTAGGTGCGAATGAAGTTGCTAATTTAACAGAGCTGGAAGCTCAATCGAGAAAGATTGATCTTCAAATTATCAGAAATGGATCAAGAGGTCTATTTTGGTTAGAGCCTATGCTTGAGGTTGAAACAGATAGGGGCCGCATAGCTTATGGCCCCGTTACTCAAAATGATATTGAATCTTTATTTGATGCAGAATTTTTTATGGGCAAAGCCCATCCATTATTTCTTGGGGTGACAGAGGAAATTGACTGGTTAAAAAAACAAGAAAGACTTACTTTTGCCCGTGTAGGTGTTATTGATCCAATTGATATTAAAGATTATGAAAAATATGATGGTTTCAAAGGGCTAAAAAAAGCCATCCAGTTAAAACCCAATGAAATTGTCAAAGAGGTCACGGATTCTGGCTTGAGAGGTAGAGGGGGCGCGGCTTTTCCTACAGGCATCAAATGGCAAACTGTACATGATGCGCCATCGGATAAAAAATACATTGTTTGTAATGCTGATGAGGGTGATTCTGGAACCTATTCTGACAGAATGATTATGGAGAATGATCCTTTCGTTCTTATCGAGGGCATGATTATCGCAGGTTTAGCTGTAGGAGCAGATCAAGGTTATATTTATTTACGCTCTGAATATCCTGACGCATTAAAAGTTTTAAATGAGGCTATTGAAACGGCCAAACAAAATAATTATCTGGGTCAAAATATCTTAGGTAGTCAATTTAATTTTGAACTTGAGGTGGCTCGAGCTGCAGGCGCATATATCTGTGGCGAGGAAACATCTTTACTTGAAAGTCTTGAGGGGAAAAGGGGTATGGTTCGATATAAACCACCTCTTCCTGCCATTGAAGGTCTTTATGGTAAACCTACTGTTGTAAATAATGTTATCTCATTAGCCACCGTACCCATTATTCTAGATAAGGGTTCCAAGCATTATGCTGATTTTGGTATGGGCCGTTCAAAAGGCACATTACCTATTCAATTGGCGGGTAATTTAAAGAAAACGGGTTTGATAGAAAAAGCATTTGGTATCACGTTACGAGAATTATTATATGATTTTGGGGGCGGATCAGCGTCTGGAAAACCGATCAAAGCTGTTCAGGTTGGAGGACCCTTAGGTGCCTTTATACCTGAGGCACAATTTGATATGCCTCTTGATTATGAGACATTTGCAAAAGTGAATGCGGTAGTAGGGCATGGCGGAATAGTTGCTTTTGATGATACGGTTGACATGTCAAAAATGGCGAGATATTCATTTGAGTTTTGCGCCATTGAGTCATGCGGTAAATGTACACCCTGCCGTATTGGTTCAACCAGGGGTATGGAGGTTATTGATAAAATTAGGTCAGGGATTGATGTAGAAAAAAATGAGAAATTACTTAGAGATTTATCCGAAACGATGGTTGATGGATCATTGTGTGCGATGGGTGGTATGACACCTTTCCCTGTTATTAGCGCTTTGAATTATTTTCCTGCAGATTTTGGTCTTGATAAGGACCTATCTAAGGCTTAAAATCTAAGGTTATGAGGTTTTTTTAAAGAATATGGACGATACAAAAGATTTTGGAACACCCAAGAAGGTTGCAGATAAAACCGTTAGTTTAACCATTGACGGTATGAATGTGACCGTGCCTGAGGGAACTTCAATTATGCGTGCTGCTGCTGAGGCCGGACTTAGTATTCCAAAACTTTGTGCCACAGATAGTCTTGACCCATTTGGATCTTGCCGATTATGTTTGGTTGAGATTGAAGGAAGACGAGGCTACCCAGCTTCTTGCACAACGCCTGTGGCTGAAGGTATCAACGTTAAAACAGAGACCCCAAAGCTGGAAGATTTAAGGCGTGGGGTAATGGAGCTCTACATTTCAGATCACCCACTTGATTGTCTTACATGCGCTACTAATGGTGATTGTGAGCTTCAAGATATGGCTGGCAGAGTTGGCCTTCGTGATGTTCGTTATGGTTATGAAGGTGAAAATCACCTTGATTCAATTAAAGATGAAACGAACCCTTATTTCACTTTTGACCCATCAAAATGTATCGTTTGTTCAAGATGTGTTCGCGCTTGTGAAGAGGTGCAAGGAACCTTTGCTTTAACGATAGATGGCAGGGGTTTTGAGTCAAAGGTCTCTGCAGGTAATAAAGATTTCTTAGATTCTGAATGTGTTTCCTGTGGTGCTTGCGTTCAAGCATGCCCGACTGCCACTCTCATTGAAAAATCTATTATTGAACAAGGTACTCCCGATCGAAAAGTCACAACGACATGTGCGTATTGTGGCGTGGGTTGTTCATTTGATGCTGAAATACAAGGCGACCAAGTGGTAAGAATGTCTCCCAATAAAAATGGTGGTGCCAATAAAGGTCATTCTTGTGTTAAAGGTCGATTTGCATGGGGCTATACTACACACAAAGATCGCATTACGACTCCCATGATCAGAAAAAGCATTAAGGATCCTTGGCAACAAGTTTCTTGGGAAGAGGCCATTTCTTATGCTGCATCAGAAATTAAAAGAATTCAAAAAAAATACGGTGTTAATTCGGTAGGATCTATTTCATCATCGCGTTGTACGAATGAAGAGGTTTGGGTTGTTCAAAAACTAACTCGTGCTGGTTTTGGAAATAATAATATTGATACTTGTGCCAGGGTTTGCCATTCCCCGACAGGCTATGGTTTAAAACAGACACTAGGTGAGTCTGCTGGAACGCAAGAGTTTGACTCTGTGATGAAGTCAGATGTGATTATGGTGATAGGCGCTAACCCAACAGACGGTCATCCAGTGTTTGCTTCACAAATGAAAAGACGCCTTAGACAAGGCGCCAAACTAATTATTGTTGACCCTAGAGAAATAGATTTAGTCAATAATTCGGTTCACATCAAAGCTGATTATCATCTTAAATTAAAGCCAGGAACCAATGTTGCAACCATTAATGCTCTCTCCCATGTGATTGTCACTGAAGGTCTTCTAGATGAAGAATTTATTAAGGCAAGGTGCGAAAAAGAAGACTTTGATTTATGGAGAGAATTTATCTCACAAGATAAAAACTCGCCAGAGTCTTTAGAGGAAGAAATTGGCATTCCTGCCGAAACAATTCGTCAAGCTGCAAGACTTTTTGCAAGCGAGCCAAATGGAGCAATTTATTATGGACTTGGCGTGACAGAACACAGCCAGGGTTCTACCATGGTGATGGCAATTGCCAATCTTGCTATGGCAACAGGTAATATTGGTCGAGAAGGTGTTGGTGTTAACCCTTTAAGAGGCCAAAATAATGTTCAAGGCTCATGTGATATGGGTTCATTCCCTCATGAGTTCCCTGGATACAGGCATGTTTCAGATGATATAACTAGAAAAACATTTGAAGATGCCTGGGGCGCTAAATTGCAAGGTGAGCCAGGATTTAGAATCCCTAATATGTTAGATGAAGCTATTTCTGGAACCTTCAAAGCCCTTTACTGTGAGGGTGAGGACATCGCTCAGTCAGATCCAAATACTCAGCATGTAACTCATGCTTTAGAATCCATGGAATGTGTAATTGTCCAAGACTTATTTTTAAATGAAACAGCTATGTATGCCCATGTATTCCTTCCAGGATCTTCGTTCTTGGAAAAAAATGGAACATTTACTAATGCAGAGCGACGTATTTCACCGGTTAGAAAAGTGATGAAGCCAAAAAATGGTTACGAGGACTGGGAAATCACTCAACTACTGTCCAATGCGCTTGGCTACCCAATGAACTATAAGCATGCCAGTGAAATCATGGATGAGGTTGCTAGATTAACGCCAACATTTAAAGGTGTGAGCTTTAAAAAACTAGATGAGCTTGGAAGTATTCAGTGGCCATGTAATGATGAAGCACCTCAAGGGACACCAACAATGCATATTGATGAATTTGTTCGCGGTAAAGGTAAGTTTTTTATTACAGAATATGTTCCAACTTCTGAAAAAGTTAACGCTAAGTTCCCGCTAATTATGACAACAGGCCGCATTCTTTCACAATATAATGTTGGTGCTCAAACCCGAAGAACCAAGAATGTTGCTTGGCACAAAGAAGACCTTGTGGAAATACATCCCCATGATGCTGAAGAAAGAGGTATTAATGAAGGAGATTGGGTTGGTATCACAAGCCGAGCTGGAGAGACCGTTTTAAGGGCTTTAATTACTGAACGTGTTCAACCAGGTGTGGTTTATACAACATTCCATCACCCTGAATCAGGAGCTAACGTGATTACCACCGATAATTCAGATTGGGCTACGAATTGCCCTGAATTTAAAGTCACTGCTGTTCAAGTCTCAAAAGTATCTCAACTTTCAGGATGGCAAAAGAATTACAAAGACTTTAGTAAAAAACAAATTAATTTTGCAAAAGAAAGCGCTGCAAAAATTAATTAAAAAACATTTTGACCTCATCAAAACTTGTAAAATCTAACGCGCCCTTAGATCAAATAGAGATATTTAAATCTGATTCAATTGAAATACCCCATCAAGAAGTTGTAGCTGAAGAAACACCGGTCGCCGTGACTTTTAATGGTATTTCTCATGCTGTGATGATGACAAGTCCCCAAAATTTGGAGGATTTTGCCTATGGTTTTTCTATTTCTGAAGGATTAGTAAAAAACATTGATGATATTTTTTCTATTGAAATTAATCAAGTTGATCAGGGTATTGAGTTAAATATAGAGATATCTTCAGAAGCTTTCATGAAATTAAAAGATCGAAGAAAAAATTTAGCTGGAAGAACAGGTTGTGGAATTTGTGGATCAGAATCTTTATCAAAAATTTTTATAGAATCAGAAAATAAAATCTCAAATAACTCATTATTTGATTTGAATATTATTAAAAGAGCATTAGAAAAATTTGGTGATAATCAAATTATAAAAAATAAAACCGGTTCTACCCATGCATGTTCTTTATTTGATAGTCAGGGTGATATTTTATGTACCAGAGAGGATGTGGGACGCCACAATGCTTTAGATAAGCTTATTGGATTTGCGTTAAAGACAAACATTAATTTAGAAAAAACCTTTTTGGTTATTTCTAGTAGGGCCAGTTTTGAGATGATACAAAAAGCATCATTTATAGGTTGCCAATTAATTGTTGCAGTATCAGCACCTACCGCTCTTGCAGTAAGATTAGCAGACAAGATGAATATCACTTTAGCTGGATTTGCAAAAAATAAAGTTTTTAATATTTACACTCACAAAAAACGTTTATACGTGTAAAATTTCGGCATGCAAAAAGAACACATAATAAAAATGGCTAATCAAATTGGGGATTTTTTTAAAAGTTATCCAAAGCAAGATTATGCAGAAGAGCAAATTGCAAATCATTTAAAAAAATTTTGGTCACCTGAAATGCGTAAATTTTTAAAAAATGAAGTGGAAAGCTGTTCGGCAGAGGGTCTTGAAATGATTGTTGAAACAGCAGTAAAAAAATATCTTTAGTTCTTCTTTCCTAGAAGTACGAAATAGTTTTTATCTTTAACACGCTTGCCTGTCCAGATTTCTCTCCAATTCTTTAACTCACTAGGTGTTTCAGAGCTATTTTTAAGAGAGACTAAAGCAAGTTGACAATCTAATTTACTATCAATTGATTTTTTTAATTTTATTTTTGAGTAGTAATGGAACATATCTATTTGGCTATTCGTCAAATTTTGGCTATATATACAGCTTGAAGATTGTGTGACATGAATTTTTAGTTCTTCAAATACAGTTTTATAACTTTTTCGGTTATTAACAGCGTCGCCCCACAAGCAAATAAATGTAATCCAAATCATCGTGATACCAATCGCCCAATTGGTAACCATGGATCGATTGGTAATTTTTGAAGTAATTATTGAAAAAACCCAATAACCTGTAATGAGAAAAGCTACTAAAAATTTAAAAAAACTAAAATTAAAATCATAATTTCCAGATGCATCATATAACCTGTCATAAAGACCTTCAGGAAATGATAATAGAGAAACGCACCAGCCAATCCAAATAAGCAATGTAAAAAAACTAAAAATAAATACACTGAGCCAATTAAGAGAGCTTGACATACCTCTATTAAGATTATCAATTGCTCCAACAGCTAAAATAGAAAAGGGTATAACGAGAGGTATAAGATTGATCTGGTCTTGCCTTGGGCTGAAAGATATTAATGCATAATAGATAAAAGAAAAACCTAATAAAAGTATAAATTTTTTTTCATTTAATATTTTTTTAAAGTTTCTAATTAATACCCATGCAACAAGAGGAAGTGCTGGCCAGGTAAACCATGAGATTCCTTCAAGATTGTATAAAAAAGCAGTCTTAATAGAAAAAATATCTTGTTGATACCATAAAATAAATTCGTCTAAGTGAAATTTTCTAAAAAGTATTAGCCAAGGGAAAATGAAAGTAAAACTTAGCATCAATGATAATGCCAAGAAAGTTAAATATCTTTTATTTTGCCAATCTTTAAAAACATACAAGAAAAGTGATGTAAATAGAATTGATAATAAAGGAATAAAGCCGCCCGACATAAAAAGTATGATTAAACCAGCTCCTAATAAAAAGCTGGCACGAAATGGCCTACGAATATAAAGACATAACGCATACAGACTTAATGCATAGCCTGGCATGGTTCCAATTTCAGGGGTTAGCGTATGCACATTTAATATCAGTCCTACGGATGCAATGAAAATTAAACCAGCACTTCTACCAAAACCTAAACCCCAGAGCTCTCTTGTTGTCATTCCCAAAATTAAAAGAGTGAGAGAAATCCATATTAAATTTGTTAGCCTTGCTGCATCATGATGAGCTAAAAAAGGAGAGAATATTTTAATTGATGATGCAGCAATTAATGAGTAGAAAGGTTGATTTTGGATGAAATCATTACTTGCTGCTTTAGGCACAACAAAATTAGACTCTTGAACAATACTTACAATCTGACTGATTGTATTTGATTCTTGAGGTGCCCAGGGGTCATGTCCAATTAGGCCTACGAAGCTCCATATGAATGCTAGGATAATAAAAAGATTTAATTTTGTTTTGACCCCAAGGTTTTTTCTTGGAGTTGACATATTTCCTTGCCAATCATGCTCAAGATCAAATTTCATAGGTTTATAGTACATAAAAAAAGGCAGCTAAGCTGCCTTTTTTTAAATGATAATTTATTACATACCATATTTTTGTTTGAATTTTTCAACACGCCCAGCAGTATCTAGGATTTTTTGCTTACCAGTGTAAAAAGGATGACATTGTGAACATACCTCAATGGTAAAATCTTTAGCTATAGTTGACTGTGTTTCAAATTTATTACCACAACTACAAGTTACATTAACATTAGCGTAATTTGGATG
>Ga0255760_10004372_pt1 | contig 12319 bp, 10 predicted proteins | sample 071ome_25_FD_179960 | JGI IMG/M metagenome (GOLD analysis project Ga0255760, IMG submission 179960) | Coastal salt marsh microbial communities from the Groves Creek Marsh, Skidaway Island, Georgia - 071410BT metaG (version 2) | ecosystem: Environmental > Aquatic > Marine > Intertidal zone >... | reverse complement strand
CCAAGAAGAACGTTAGCGGCTATGGCGGCGGTTCGGTTGATGTGGTGATGTCGGTTGATCAGGTTGCCCGCGAAGCAGCTTCGATTGCGGCCAACGCACCCACCAACAAGGAACTGGAAAAGCTGGCTAATAATGAAAATTATCTGACCATCAACAACCTTCGGGCTGGCTATGGCAAAATGGAAATTTTGCATGAATTCAGCCTGCGCATTGGACGCGGTCAGTCATTGTGCCTGATCGGGCCGAATGGTGCCGGTAAATCAACCGTGCTGCATTCGATCTTCGGCTTTACCAACATCTTTTCCGGCTCCATCATCGTTGATGGGAAAGACGTGACAGCCTTGACTCCATCGCAAAAACTGTCAGAAGCAGGCATTGCATATATCCTTCAGGATAAGTCAGTGTTCCCGCAAATGACTGTTGAGGAAAACTTGCTGATGGGTGGCTTTTTGAAAGACCGTCCAGCCGAGGCAAAAGCTGCTGCTGAAATGGTGTTTGATAAATATAGCCGTCTCGCTGATCGCCGTGACAAGCCTGCTGGGGTTCTCTCGGGTGGTGAGCGCCGTCTGTTGGAAATTTCTCGGGCGTTGGTCATGCAGCCGCAGGTTCTTCTGGTTGACGAGCCGTCAATTGGTCTTGAGCCGCGCTTCATCGACATGGTGTTTGAAATTCTTGATGACCTTCAAAAGAAGGACGGCAAGACAATCATCATGGTTGAACAGAATGCCAAAAAAGGCCTGGCCTTTGCCGATATTGGCTATGTTCTTGTGTCGGGTGAAACGGCGATTGCCGATACTGGCAATGCATTGCTGGATAATCCGGACGTTGGCCGGTTGTTCCTTGGCGGCTAAGCCCGACCAAAAAGCAAAGATTAAGAGCATCGCAAGGGCTATCATGCGGTGCTTTTTTTTGGCGCCGCCCACAAACCCACAAACGCTTGGCAAGCCCGCAATTGCATGACGACAGGCTGGTGATAAATGGTACCTACTGATCACCCGAAAAGACTTTTGGCTCTTGTCAGTTTTGCTGGAATACTGGCGTTGCTCAGCTTTGCCTTATGGCCGGTTTTTCTGATCAGCCTTGGGCAGGAATGGGGCCTTAGCAATACCGATATTGGTACCGTCAGCGGTGCTTATTTTATGGGATATCTGGTAGCAACGCCAATTCTGGTAGGGTTGACCGACCGGATTGATGCACGGCTGGTCTTTTTGGGCGGCTGTGCTTTTGGCGGGGTTGGCTGTCTCGGCTTTGGAATATTGGCCGATGGTTTCTGGTCGGCGTCATTGACTTGGGCCTTGGTAGGGGCTGGTCTTGCCGGCACCTATATGCCCGGTTTGCAAATTCTAAACGCCCGGCTGGATGATGCGGCACGGGTACGATCGGTGCCGTGGTATACGGCCTGCTTTGGCATTGGAACCGGTGCATCATTTGCCGTGATGGGGACAGTTCTGGCCTTTGCTGACTGGCAGATTGCGGCCTATCTTGGGGCGGGCGGATCGGTGCTGGCGGCATTGCTTGTGCTGTTTCAGGTTCGAGCCTGCCCACCGGCGCCAGTGCCCGCCAGCCAGAAAAAACGCCATCCACTGGATTTGCGGCCGGCCTTCCGCAAACCGGTTGCGCTTGGCTATATTTTTGCCTATGGCACCCATACTTATGAGCTGTTTGCCTTTCGGACATGGAGCTTTGCGCTGCTGGTGTTTCTGGCTGGCCGCGCCGATGGTGGTTTTGGGATTGGTGCTGTGACCACGATTGTCAGCCTGATCACGGTTACCGGGATGTTGGCATCATTGCTTGGCGCCCGAATTTGCCTTGCCTATGGACGGCATCGGGTAATTGCGCTGATCGGTTCCTCAACCGCTCTGGTCAGCCTGCTGGTGGCTTTTAGCCTTACCGGGCCGGTCTGGTTAGTGGTGCTGGGATTATGGGTTTACAATGGCTTTATCATGCTGGATTCGGGCGCGTTGACAACGGGAACAGTCGAGGCAGGTGATCGGCATGATCGCGGCGCGCTGCTGGCGGTACATTCGATGATTGGCTTTGGCGGCGGCGCACTTGGCGGGCCTGTCGTTGGTTATGTGCTGGATCAGGCTGGCGGTGCTGACATGATTGGCGCCTGGTTTTACGCGCTGCTCGCAATGGGGGCGGGGTCGGCGATTGTGTTTAGTATCCAGCGACATTTCTGGCGCCGGATGGCCTAAACCGTCCAGCGCCATATTTGCAATCTTCAGATGGCTAGCAACGGTGATTACCGGCGCCGCTTTAGTGTGCCCTGACCACCTTGAGGGGTGGCGCTTTTGCCGCGGCGTGGTGGGCCGACTTTGCGAGATTTTGGTGCTGTTGACGCGGCGCGGTCTGCAGGTTTGCCGCGATCAGATGCGGGTTTCTGTGCTGCTGGCTTGTCACCGAAATTAGGCCGTTTGTTGAAAGCGGGCTTGCTGCCAAAAGGCTTTTTACCGCGTGCCGGTTTCTCACCAAAGGACGGCTTTCCATGACGTCCCGGCTTTTGGTCACCGCCGGCAGGCCTGTCGCGGCCAGATGCATCATCACGCCCTTTAAACCGGCTATCACGTTTTTCAAACCCATCGCGTTTTTGAAAGCCATCGCGCCTCGGCCGATCATCACGCCGATCATCACGTCTATCGGGCGCATCACGCCGTGGCCGATTATCTCGTCTTTCAGATGTGTCACGCTGTGGACGACTATCGGCGTCTGCCCGCTTGGCAAATGGCCGTGATTGACGGCGCTCGCCATCAAACGGCTTGCTGGTGCGGGCTGAACTGGCTGACGGACGCCCTGCTGACGGACGGCCCGCTGATGGACGGCCATCTTGGCGCCGGTCATCGCGCCGATCATCACGCCGTGGTCTATCATCGCGCCGATCAGACGCATCACGCCGTGGCCGATCATCACGCCGATCATCACGCCGGGCACCTTGGCTACGATCACCTTGGCTACGGTCACCTTGGCTGCGGTCGCCTTGGCTGCGAGAGCGTGCCCCTTGCGGAGGCCGCCGCCGGCCGCGTGCGGCACCGCCGCTTGCTTTAAAATCGGTAACAGCTGTTCCGTCTAGCTCATAAAGCTCTACCCGTGCGCCGACCGCTGCAATGATAGATGCCAGCTTATTACGCTCGTCTGGCGCACAAAATGACAGGGCAAGCCCGCCAAGACCAGCCCGGCCAGTCCGCCCAATGCGGTGAACATAGGCCTCGGGCGTATCGGTAAGGTCAAAATTGATAACATGGCTTAGGCCAGCAACATCAATACCGCGCGCCGCAACGTCGGTTGCAATCAAAGCGCGCAACTGGCCGCTGCGAAAATTACGAAGTACTTTCTGACGCAAGGTCTGGCGCATATCGCCGTGCAGTGCATCAACAGCGAAACCGCGGACTTCCATAAATTTCGCCAAGGCATCGGCGCGGCGTTTGGTACGCACGAAAATCAGGCTTTGGCCAGTATCATGTTCATTCAGGATGTCGCATAGCCGGTCACGCTTGTCACCCTCGCTCATCAAGGTCACGCGCTGCGTCACCTTATCGGCGGTGATGCCGGTTTGCGGCGCTTTGACATGTGCCGGGTCGGTCAGGAACTGTTTGGCTAGCGTTTCAATTTCGGGCGGCATGGTCGCTGAAAACAGCATGGTTTGCCGGGTGCGTGGCAGGCTAGCGGCGATACGCTTGATCGGTGGGTAGAAACCCAGATCGAGCATATGGTCAGCCTCATCCAGTACAAAATGGGTGATGCCGCTGGGATCAAAGGCACCGCGATCCATCAAATCTTCAAGCCGGCCCGGCGTCGCCACAACAATATCAACACCGCGGCGTAACCCGCGAATTTGCGCATCATAACGGGCACCACCAAATACGGCGAGATGCCGGATATTCAGATCCGCCGATAATTTACTGACATTCTGTTCAATTTGATTGGCAAGCTCGCGTGTTGGCGCAAGGATCAATGCCTTTGGCGGCTGTCCGGCGCGAACCGCGGCGCTATAGCCAAGATGCGTCATCAATGGCAGCAGAAATGCGGCGGTTTTGCCAGTGCCGGTTTGGGCAAGCCCGATGAGGTCTCGGCCTTCCAGCAAAAGCGGTATTGACATGGCTTGAATGGGGGTTGGTGCAACCAGGCCTTCGCGGGCTAGCGTTGCCAGCATCAATTCGGGAAGGTCGAAACTGTCAAAGCTGACAGGCGGTGTTGGGGCCGAAATTTCGGCAGGGTCTTGATTCATATCTGACATAAGTTTGTTTTCTAGCGCATGGCTTTTCGCGAAGGTAGCATCGCCCCTAGCGCGCCACATCTTTGGCGGTCTTATGCGCCTTGAGACCGCATTTGTCAATGAAAGGAACTTTGCGTATATAAACGGGCGTGAAGATTGCTAGGTAAAACAACCACCTTTGCTGCTCAATGGTCGCTTATCGCTGATGGCTCATTGCTTATTTCTGGCCACTGGCATTCCAAGATAAATTCGGGCATAAGAGGTTTGTGATCCCGTAGCTCATCAGGATAGAGCGACAGATTCCTAATCTGTAGGTAGGGGGTTCGAGTCCCTCCGGGATCACCACAAGATCAAGCTTGGCCACATGGCTGGCCAAAATGGTTGATTTCAATCGCCCAAACCGTGTTTCATCGGCGAGGGATATGCCGGGTAATGAGGTGGTGAAGATGAGGGTTGGCTGTGTTGGGGCCGGGGTTATGGGCCGTGAAATTATCCGCCATCTTGTAACGGCGGGCCATGATGTGGCCGCGTTTGATCTGGACCCTGTGGCGCTTGCTGCGATTGATCCGCGCGCGGTTGCGGTATCGGGTATTGCCGATCTGGCAAACAGCGCCGACGTGTTTTTCATTATTGTTGCAACCGATGCACAGACAAGTGACGTGGTCACGCAATTGCTGGCGGTTGGGCTTGGTGATGGCGCGGCAATAGCGGTCTTGGCGACCTGTCATCCAGACTCGATGGCACCGCTTGCCAAGGCGGCAAAAGCGGCCGGTATCGGTTTTATCGATGCGCCGGTCTGTTACGGCAAAAAAGGTGCGGTTGATGGCAATCTGTTGTCTTTGTGCGGCGGCGATGTGGCGGTTGTCGAACAGCTGAAACCGGCGATGATGGCCTATAGCCGTGATGTTCTTCATGTTGGTGCCATTGGCAGCGGACAAGTTGCCAAAGCCTGCAATAACATGATGCATTGGGCTGCCTGTGTGGCGAATTATGAAGTTTTGTTTATGGCAAAAAGTCATGGCATTAATGCCCAACATATGCGTGAAATCCTGCTGCAATGTCCGGCCCGCAATACCACGCTGGAACGCTGGGACTCGACAAATTTTACATGGCATGAAAAAGATATGGATGTGGCGCTTGACCTGGCGCAGCAAAGCGGCATTACCTTGCCCTTATTCGGTCAGGTTGACCAGCTTGTGAAAACGCTTGGGCCGGATAAGGTCAAGATGCTGCTTTATGGTAATTCGGCAAGTTACCTTGGTCAGGATTTGGCTGAGACAGCCGCTGATCCAGAAAAATAATATCTATGAGAAAATTTAAATCGTTCCTTTATATGGAACATTGTCCTGTTGACAGGAATTAGTCAGCAGCCTATTCTAAACGCCTGTTTAACGGGAGTTGAAGATGGCAGAAACCACCGAATTTGATGGCAAGAATGAAGTTGTCTGGGAACGCTGGGCGAAAAAACGCACCTTTGTTCGCGCGCTTGAGGGCACATATGGTGAACTAAAGCAGGAACTCTATAGCCAGCCGAGGATCTATAAAACAAGTGATCTGAACTGGAAGGGTGGCCCGCAAAGCTTTGGTAAAAAGGTCATTAACCCGCAAGCCAACAAAATTGCACAATCCATCGAGGCGCATGTCGATGTGTACGCACCGCACGGCTATGGGCAAACCCACGGCCATATGAATTCGGCAGTGTTTTTTGTGCTGAAGGGCAAAGGTCATGATATTCATGATGGCCGCCGGTTGGATTGGGAAGCGGGGGACGCGCTGATTGTCGAGAATGCCTGTGTTCATCAGCATCTTTCAGACTCAGACGATGAAACCTATGTTCTGGTTCTAAAGGCCAAGCCGCTGTTCCTGTTCATGCATATGATCTTTCAAAAGATGGTGCATTATCCGCCAACAGAGCCGGTAGAGGGTTATGAAGGATTTAGCCCACCGGAAAATCTCTGAGGAGTTAGCTCTAAACAAGGCAATTGCCGGTAATGGCGTGCGCCGGAATTAAATCACGAAGACCCCGCGATGATAGGGTGAGGAAATTATGGATCCAATTACATTTGCAGATGCAATCGAGCGCCAGCGGGCCAAATCCGAGGGCCCTGAAGTTGATTTCTATAAGCAGGCGCTTGAAGCCAGTCAGGAATTTCGCCGCGAATATCAGGATCGGCTGAATGTTGTCAAACACGACCAGATGCCAATGGAACGTTCGGCCGACGGTTTGATCAAACATGTGATCAATGAGCGGATGAACACAAAAGAATGCTGTATCGACATCTATATGCAGTTTATCGCCGCTGGCAAAGCAACCGGAACCAGCCGTCATCTATCGGAAGAAATTGCCTTTGTGATTGAAGGTCGCGGTTATGATCATCATTACGACGTGAATTTCGAATGTGACGAAAAGTTTGTTTGGGAATGGGACACCACCCCGAAAACCTTTGAGTGGGGGCCGGGTGATTTTATTTACGTGCCGCCATATGTTGCGCATAAACGCTTTAATACATCCGATGTCGAGGCGCGGGTCATTGTGGTGAATAGCCGCGTGATGAAGGCGATTGGCCTTGACTGGTTTGACCAGTTGGAACCTGCCGAAGGGTTCGAGGATGTTTGGCAGCCGCCAGCAGACTAGATGACAGATTCTGCTCCATCCCGGCATCGTCAGGCCCGTACTCCTGATGCTGTTTATGTTTCCCAGCGTGCGCTTAACGGTGTGTGGTGGTGAGTGAAGCGCTGCTTGGGCAGGGATTGGCGCTTGCCTCGGCCTTCTGCTTTGCGGTTGCGAATGTATTGATCGCCCGCTCGTCCGGGCGGCGTGACAGCCGCGGCGTGGTGTTTTCAGTGCTTGTCACGGCAGTGTTTGCTGCGGTGATTTGGCTGGCCACCGAAAGCCTCGATATGCAGGCGGTTGCTAGTACGTCATGGTGGAAGGGCGTTGCCCTTTATGCGCTTGCCGGTGTTTTATCGATGGTTGTCGGGCGCAGTTTCCTGTATAAATCAGTGCGCCGTCTTGGCGTCGTAAGATCATCCACTGTCAAGCGGATGAATCCGTTTTTTTCATCTTTGCTTGCGTTTCTAATCCTGGGTGAAGTGATCACCATGGTTGGTGCTGCTGGCATGGCGGTGCTATTATTTGCTTTTTTGCTAATGATGCGGGAAAGCGCAAAAAATCAGCAGGTTGGTGATGATGCTCCACCGCCGGTTTGGGATTACAGCTTTGGTGTTCTTTCGGCGCTGGCCTATGGTAGTGCTTATATTTTCCGTAAATTTGGTATTTTTGAATTACCATATCCGGCGTTTGGCACCTTTGTAAGTGCGTTGGCTGGTCTTGTTGCGTTTTTGCTGGCGGGGCTTTTCGTCAAATCCTTGCGCGGCCGGCTAACCGGCATTTTCACAGACCTTGATCGCTGGATGATTATGGCCAGTATTGCTGTTTCGCTGGGACAGATTCTGTTCTTCGCCGCAATTGTTTATGAGACTGTGATTGTTGTTGTGATGATCGCATCTCTTGAGATATTTATTGCTAGCTATCTATCAATTTTCGTGTTTAGGTTGGAGCGTAAAATGAGTTTCAGCATGGTGTTTGCATCGATTTTTGCTTTCACTGGTGTCATTTTGATAACTCTAGGCTAGGTCCGTTTCATAAAAAATGAAGATGTTCTTATATAAAGAACGCTGTGCCGTTGACGGCTAATTTTATTTCAGGTTTACTTTTTCATAATACATGCGTACCCGCGCCGCGCTAGGCATTGCTGATAGTGGTGGCTGGGATACTTTATAATGTTTCTTGGGAGGGAAAAATGAGACGCGTATTTCTGACGGGATTACTATCTCTTGGACTGGCGCTGCCAATGGCAGGGCTTTTACAGGTTGCACCGGCACAGGCCGAGGATGCAGCTAGTTTTTACAAGGGGAAAAAGATCAAGTTTATCGTGCCCTACAAGCCCGGTGGTGGCTATGACGATTACGCGCGCCTTCTTGCGCCAGTAATGGAAAAATATACCGGTGCTAGCATCGAAATTTTGAACAAGGGCGGCGCTGGCGGTATGACAGGGGCGAACGAGATTTTCCGCTCACCAAGTGATGGCCTTACAATCGGCATTATCAATGGTAGCGCGATGATTACGAACGAACTCGCCGAGATCAAAGGCGCCACCTATAAGGTCGCGGACTATAGCTATCTTGGCCGCGTAACGGCTGATACCCGGGTGATGAGCACGTCAGTCGCTAGTGGCTTTAATAGCTATGAGTCACTGAAAGCGGTGAAAGAGCCATTTAAAATGGGGGCGACTGGCCTTGGTGGATCAACCTATGTTGATACGGTTATTATCGGCAAAGTGTTTGAATTCAATCAGGACGTGATCCATGGATTTGACCGTTCCGGCCCCATTAGAAAAGCCATGAAGCGCGGCGACGTTGTCGGCATGTGGGGATCTTGGGGCAGTGCGCGTAAATCGGTAAAGAGCGGTGACAACCAGATTGTGATGCAAAGCGGTAAAAAGCGTCACAAGGATATGCCGGATACGCCAACCATTCGTGAGCTTGCGAAAAACCTGCCAAATGCCGACAAGGCAATGAAGATCATCGTTGGCTGGGAAGCCTTGTCAGCTGTTGGCCGGCCAATCGCGGGCCCTCCTGGTATTCCAGCTGATCGTCTGGCATTCCTTCGTGATGCCTTTGCCAAAGCTGTGGCTGATGAAGAATTCCTCGGCAAGGCCAAAAAGGCCAAGAGGGCGGTTGATTACGCATCTGGTGAAGAAATGGCAGAGCTGACAAAAGAGGCAACTGACCTGCCTGATGATGTCAGAAAGATGTTTATTTCTGCAATCCGTGGTGAGCTCTAGACCGCACTAATCGGCTATTGAAACTGCAGGTGCATCATGCTCGCTTGGGTGTGATGCACCTGTTTTTCCCATCTATTCATAAGTTAATCTATTTTTAGAAACTATAGGACACGCTATGGGTATCTTAGAAGGACTGGTTTCAGGTTTTGCGCAGGCGATCAGTTTTGAGGTCCTGCCATTCCTTATTGTTGGCTCTATATTTGGCATGATCATCGGCATTATTCCCGGTCTTAGCGGGCATTTTGCGATGGCGATGTTAATTCCGTTTTTATATAAAATGGATCCGGCCCCCGGAATTGCATTTCTTTTGGCAGCGCACGCAACTGTTGCTCAAGGTGGCGGTTTGACTGCCATCCTGTTTAGTACGCCCGGAACAGGGCAGAACGCGGCAACGTTGCTTGACGGCCCGCCGATGCGTGAGCAAGGCAAGGCGGGTGTTGCGGTTGGTGCTGCAATGACGTCCTGTTTCCTTGGTGCCACTTTTGGGGCGGTTGCGCTGGCGTTATTGCTGCCAGTGCTTCAACAGGTTGTGCTGTTCTTTGGCCCACCAGAAATCTTTGTCCTGTCATTCCTCGCATTGACGTTTATCGCGGTGCTTGGCAAGGAAGATATGACCCGCAGCTTGATTGCCGGTCTTTTGGGCTTGCTGGTGTCAATGATTGGTATTGACAATGTCACCAATCAGGAACGCTTCACATTTGGGTTGCTTGAGCTTTATGACGGGTTGCCGCTTGTGCCAGTTATTCTGGGTTTGTTTGCGGTTGCCGAGATGTTCGATCTGTTCGTCAAGGGCGGCAGCCTTGTTGACAAGCAGCATGGCACGCTTAGCGCTGGCCAGACGCAAAAGCAGATTTTTGAGGGCATCGGTATTGCCTTTAAGAAATGGTGGCTGGTGATGCGCTGTAGCGCAATCGGCACAACCATCGGGATTATCCCGGGTCTAGGCAGTGCGCCAGCGGCGTTTATTGCCTACGGTCATGCAAAACAAACCTCAAAATCAAAGGAAACCTTTGGCAAGGGCAATATTGAGGGCGTTATCGGTGCCGAAGCTGCAAATGATGCGGTTGAGGGCGGGGCACTGGCCTCGACGGTGGCGTTTGGTATTCCGGGCAGCTCGTCAATGGCGATCCTGCTTGGCGGCTTGTTCATCCTTGGTCTTGAAACCGGTGTCGACATGGTTACAACCGACGTGGATATTGTCTTTGTGATGATCTTTACTGTTATTTTCGGCAATTTCATCGGCACGGTCTTTGGCATGTTTCTGGTTAATCCGATTGCAAGAGCGACCTCGATTCGCTCGTCAATCATGGTGCCAATCCTGATCGCGGTTGTAGTGACGGGAGCGTTCGCCGCACAGGGGTCACTTTTTGATATTGTCGTCACATTGATATTCGGGGTTATCGGCTATCTGATGAAAATCCTGAATTATTCGCGGGCGGCGATGTTAATCGGGTACGTTCTTGGCCATGCGGTGGAAAAGAATTTATATTTGGCAACGCAGTTGAAAGGCACGTTCTTCTTCCTTTCACCGATACCACTGACCCTTTGCCTGATCACGCTTGGGTTTATTGCCTATAATGTTTATGGGATGATTAAGGATAGGGAGTGCCAGTAAAGATGGCAAATAATCTGGAAACTGAATCAGCAGCAAATGCTGATGAGAAGGTGGTCAATCGTAACGCACTGGAACTCGCTACGCTGTTCATTGCTGCCGGTCTTACGCTCGCCGCATTGATTGCCGCAATTGGCTATGATTTTTCGTCATCACGGCCACTTTTTGTGATCCTGGTGCCGCTTGTTTTGCTCGTTGTGGTGCAAATCTATCGCACGATGAAACAGGGTGACACCGAAACATCTATGAACGTGGTCAAGGCGGCGCTTGGTGGCAAGATTTTAGATTTCGCCGTTTCGGTGAAGTTTTTTATGCTGCTTTTGGCGCTACTTGTATGTATCTACATCCTTGGCCATTATGCTGGTTTGATCCTTGCGATGTTTTACTTAATCCGCGTGCATGGTGGTGAAAGCATGAAGATATCGTTGATCGTGCCAATTATAACAGCGGTAGCGCTGTATGCGCTGTTTGAGCTGGTTTTCAGCATCGAACTGTTCCAAGGTCAGCTTTATCGCTATTTTGCCGGTTATCGGATCTGGTAGGCTGGACGAGACAAACATTAAGGGCACCTGTGCGAAATCTAAGCTGGGTGCCAAAAGTGACAGGGGACTCAGGTGCAGGATCAAGGCACAGGCGGTAAACGCAAATCTTCCAGTGATGGGCCACGTCTATCTTCAGTAGCGACAGCGATTCGATTGCTTCGTGCATTTGATGGTAACGATGTTGAAATTGGCGTCAGTGATCTTGCAAAACGGCTTGGAATTGCCAAAAGCACGGCGCACCGCCTTGCCAGCACTCTGGTCAGCGAAGGACTGCTTGGCCAGAGCGCACAAACCGGCCGCTATCGCCTTGGTATTGGTTTATTTACGCTTGGCTCAATGGTGCGGTTGCAATTCGACCTTTGGTCAGGCGCGCGCAGCCTGTTGACGGATTTGCGTGAGGCAACTGGCGAGAATGTCCGCCTTGCCTTGCGTGATGCGGAAAACATCGTTTTCCTGCATGATTTTGAAAGCCCTCAAATGGTCCGTCTTCGGTCCAGTACGGGTCAGATTAAACCGGCATTTTGTACAGCAGAAGGCCAGTGCTTGATTGCGCATCTTGGTGACAGTGAGCTTGCAAACCTGCTGGCGATACCGCGCCAACAACGCACGCCGCAAACTCTGATTGATGAGACGGCGATCCGCGGCCGGCTAGAGATGGTCCGGCAAAATGGATATGCTGTTGAAGATGAGGAAAGCGAGGAGGGAACCCGCTGTATTGCGGCACCGGTGAGGCAGGCCGATGGCGGCATTGTTGCCTCGATTGGTTTGGCCGGGCCGAGGCTACGGATGAAAAAGCGCCTATTCCCGTCATTAATCCCGCAAGTTACCTCGGTTGCCAATCAAATATCGCGGCAAATGGGATATCACCATTAAGCCAGCGGTGCGGCCAGCCTTGGAGAAACCGTTTGCCACAAATTGGGTTTTTAAAAGGCAGGTTCATAAATTAACGACCTGTTACGCCGTTATCGCCCTGTCAGCATTTCGATTGTAATGACGAGGCTGATCGCTGTTGCAGCGACGCCCGCAATGATCGGCACCGGCAGAACTGATACCATCCGCAGGCGGGCAAAGTTAAAGCCAAGCAATGGCAATTCGTAAATGAACA
>Ga0255760_10004370_pt1 | contig 12319 bp, 20 predicted proteins | sample 071ome_25_FD_179960 | JGI IMG/M metagenome (GOLD analysis project Ga0255760, IMG submission 179960) | Coastal salt marsh microbial communities from the Groves Creek Marsh, Skidaway Island, Georgia - 071410BT metaG (version 2) | ecosystem: Environmental > Aquatic > Marine > Intertidal zone >... | reverse complement strand
CGACACGCCTCGCTTAAGTGAGAGCGCATTGTCTGCACCGCCCGGCAAAACCTATCAATCATTAGGCGCCAATGTGTAGTCCAAAAGCCGCCTACTCGGCACCAATCGATTAAAGAGTTCGCAATCGAGTGACAGGGATCACATACAGCGTCTTGGGCTTAAGCGAAGATAGCGTCGTGCCTTAAATGGCACGGTTTCTCCTCCTAGGTTCCCCCGGTATCGCAAGATACCGGGGGTTTTCTTTTGGGCCCACGCGAAAAACTTTCGTGTTTGCTGGTGATCCCGGTCACATCGAACCGCTCAGATAGCCCGCAAACTGAGCCTTCATTGCTTTGAAGCACGGGTTCAGTCGAGCATTTCACCAAATTGACTTCGCAGACTAATGTCCGGTAAAGAGCAAGAAACAAGCGACACTTTTCATTGCCTAAATCGGTGTTTAATATTTAGCCCATTACCCCAACCCCTTTCCTAAATCAGGAGCAACTTCAATGAATTCACCCAAAGTCAAACTCACGTTGGCCGGAGTGGTATCGATCGCGCTTTTAGCCGGCTGTAGCGGCAGCTCAGATAGCGGCGTGGACGTCGCCTCATTGGCCGGAAACTATAGGGTCACGCTAAACAATGTTCTGTATCCAACCAGCAGCGCGACTCAATATTATTCCGGGACCATGAAAGTTACGGCCGCTCGAGCCGTCACCATCGACATGGATGTTCCGTGGTCGGATCTCTCAGGCAGTATCAACGACCAGGGCTGTGTAACCGTCACGGGAAATACCTTAAACGGCGTCTACCAAGGGGATGACACGTGGACCGGCTGTATTACCGGCTCAGGAACGGATAAAAAAGTGACAAACGGCAAATGGACCTTTCAATTTCAAAACGGCCCCATCGCTGAGGAGAAATGGACCGCGCAGTGCACGCAGGGTTGCTAGCCTCGATGCGCACGGCGATATCACCCGTTGAGAGAGTAGCGATGACCCACAAAATATCGTCTCTCGCTCTCGCCGCCACATTGGCAGCGCTGCTGACAGCATGTGGCGGCGGGGGATCCGACTCTGGCGCGACCCCCGCGACTACTGGTACGGCAGGCACCTCGAGCCCAACAAACACCACAACTACGGGAGCGGCTCCGGCACAAACCGAAACTCGAGCGATTCCAGATTTCCCCTTGGGGACCCAAGAGACCTACATCATGAAGGTTCAAACAGACGGGGTCGGCCAGGATGATCTCGAGGGCACACTTGTTTTAACTCCGAGCGAGGATTTCATCACTCTCGTCGTAATTAGTTGGAGAGACGTGACCGAGTTCGGGACAGCCCCACAGGTGCCTTTTGTTGCAGGCTATTTGCAACCCGACGGCAGTGTGTTTATGCAAGATGATGCTGGAACCACGAAGTTCTATGGAAACATGGAATCTGATGGAGGATCCATACGTGGCTACTGGGATCTTGGCGAGCAGCGCTACCTTTGGACTGCCTCGTGCGTCGGCGGCGCAATCTGTCAACTTTAGCGCCAGCTTTGAACAGAGATCATGCATCACGCTAGCAAAGAAAAACGTCCTTAATTTACTAACCCATGATACGTTTTATGTTTAAGAATCAGAACCTATCGTTTCGCGCCACGACCTCACTTGCTCTTTTATTCATTGCTCTGAGCGTAGGCGGCTGCAGCGGGGACTCAAGCAGTGGGCCCGCCATCGATTACTCAGGCAATTACGACATGCGTATTGAGCAACAAGGTCGCACGGCCCGTCTGACGGGCATCATGGGGATCACTCCTGACAAAACAGTACTTGTCACTTTAGAGCACACCGATCCGCAGGGGCCAGCCGGAGTCGGAACGGGAGTCGTAAGGGACGATGGCTCAGTGCTGATTAATTTCAACTTTGAGCTACCGGGTGGAGCATCGCAGCCGTGGCTTATTGAAGGAAAAATTATCCTGGAAGGAGTAAAAACGGTCCGCGGCGGCACCGTCGCAATCAACGGGCAAGTTGATCCCGAGTACTCCTGGAGCGCCGCCTGCTCGAGCGCATGCTGACCCGGCCTGAGTAACAACCATGAATCTAACGAAGGCACATAACAGGCATCGGACCGCCCTCTTGGCGGTTTTTAGCCTGCTCGCTGTTCTGGTCGGCGGCTGCAGTGGCGGGGACTCAAACTCTGGCGTAGCCACTTACAAGGGCGTCTACCAGATGACGGTCACCGATCCCCAAGGCAACCCCGTCCCTGCTTTTTCGGGCCTTTTAGACGTTAGCGCGGATGGCCGTGTGTCGGGCCAAATTTATCTTCTCCCTCTTTCCGGAACGGTAAGCGAAACCGGGTTAGTCACCGCCTCGGCAACTTTAGACCCTCAGACCTCCATCTCCTTGGAGGGGCAAATCCTCACTGCAGGCGCTCAGAAGGAAGTGAACGGCGGGAGTTTCACGATTATCTCTGTCGGGAATCGCCAGGAGGGCATATGGTCGGCTTCCTGTATTCGGGACTGCTAACGCCCGTTGTGTCCAACGGGAAACGTTCAATAAAGCACGTGTATCAGATCGTTAACTTGGCTCAAATAGGAGGAAACCATGATAAATGAAGACAACAACCCAGGACATCGCTTTAGCAAGCTTCTTTCGGTTCGAAACTGGCGAGGGCTTCTTGCCACAGCCGCGCTCGCTATCGGTGTGGCTGGGTGCAGCGGCGACAGCACGAGCGGAGTCGAGGTATACGAGGGGGTATATGCAGTGAATCTAATTGTAGATTCCAGTGACCTGATTGAGGGCAACATGGTTATCGAAAGAACCGGGGCCACCACCATGAAAATCAAACTGGATCCCAACGGGCCCGAATTTCAAGCCATCGGCACGACCAACTCTGCTGGGGCCGTTTCTGTGAGCGCTGGAGAAACCCAATGGCGAGGCACATTGACCCCTTCTCAGGATAAGTACGTCGTACTAGGCGGGAAGGTCTATCAGGCCGGCGTGGAGGACGAAAACATACGGTGGACGGCTGACCGCCAGTAACGCTAATTTGGTTTCAATTATTTCTTGGAGGATAGTATGAATGTTCGAAAAAACGCAGGTCAATTGACCAGGCTTGTCGCCGCGGGATGTTTGGCTTTTCTTGTGGGTTGCAGCGGCAGTTCCAGCACCGGGGTAGCTCGATACGCAGCCAACTATGAGATGGCCATTTGTGACATAGACGACCCCAACGATTGCCAAACCGTGCTTCTGAAGACCAATTCAGATGGCTTGGCGACAATCGAGGGTTTGGACCCAGTGGTTGGCACGCCATCGGGGTCCGTGTCCGAGAACGGCTCTGTCGATGTGAGAGGTGTTACTGCCGACCAAACTGCAATTCGTTTTGCTGGAACTATTACGGGCGAGGGGGCTGGACGTAAAGTTACGGACGGCGTCTACTACGTCACGCCTCAAGGTCTATCCGAGGTGCCCTTATCCAGTTGGACCGCTGTCTGTAAAGACTTTTGCTAAGCAAAAAATATGCAAATGCCCTAGCGTTTTGATTCCCTGTTTATCTCGATCGGGCAATCAAGAAATAAAACCTGGAGCCATCGTATGAGACCATGTAACGCGCCAAATGGATCTGCGCGGCGATTGACCGTCAAACTAGTGGGCGGCATCGTTGTCGCCCTGCTGGGAGGACTGTTGGTAGGCTGCAGCGGCAGCTCTGATGCCGGCGTTGCTCGGTACGCCGGCATCTATCAGATGGAAACAGAGGACGTGCAGCCTCTACCTATCGGATTCTTCACGGTGGATAACGGTGGCTCCGTGACCATGAACCTCGATGACTCAAATAATGCTTTCCTTTTCGGCTTGCAAGCAGCGCCCACACAGGGCACCCTCTCAGATACCGGGTTTATCCGAATCGATGTCAACGCAGGACCAGGCTATTCAATACGTTTCAGCGGACAGATCTCACAAACCGCTCTTGGGAAGCAGGTTTTAGGAGGCGAGATGGCCCTGATTGGGGGTGGCGCCGTGAACGACACGTGGCGAGCAACCTGCACCTCAAACTGCTGACGGTGCGCGATGCTTAAGTCCTGTCGGTGATCCCTGGTAAAGCGCCCGCCACAGTGGCCCCATGGATGGGCCAGTCGGAATCACCCGCACGAGCTTATTTGAATTAGACATTTCCATCAATTTATTCAGGAGACCGCGAGATGACCATGGCGTGTGACGATTTTTCAAAGACCGCTTTGTTTTTACGATCTACACAAAAGGCAGCGATTGCGATTGTCTTTGCCGCAGGTGTGAGTCTGGCGGGATGCAGCAGTGATTCCGATACGTCTTCGAACGTGGCGCCTCCTCCCGCTGCCGCAGTGAGCACGTACCTTATGACGTTCTCCAAGCCCGTCAATAACTCGCTGCAGCAATGCAGTCAGGGCACCCTTACCCTATACGCCGACAATACCTTGAGGGGAACCACTCTGGGGACTGAGATGGCAGCGACCTGGTCGGGAACGGTCTCTGGAACAGCCGCCAGTGGAGATCTCACCTTGACCGGTTCCATAAACGGCACCCCTTACACGGCTGAGGCCGTCATCGTGAACAACAGTATCGCTGGCGGGCGCGCGTATAAAACGGGAACGAATCAAATTGAGCCCTGTAGCTGGCTCGCCATTTGCCAGACGGGTTGCTGAGCGAGCCTAAAGGTTTAGAGTCCGTTGCAAGTGAGCCCTTAAGAACCGGGTGTTAAGGCTGCCTTATAGGCAGGGCTCGACATGCCGTCGCGCCCGCTACAAGGCGATTGCGGATAGCTCCTCATAGACCAATCGGGCGGCTGCTAACCGCTCGATTGGTAGATTCAGTTCGTATCCGCGCGCCCGGGCATCCACATCCCACCGTTGAAACGGCTCGTTGATATGCAGAAGGGAGCAAAGTCGGTCCCAGCAGTCTCGGTCTGAGTAGATGCGCTCAAAACAGACCGGAACAATGCGGGCCTTTGACTCTTTCAACACCTCAAGAGCGTATCGATAGAACGACTCCCACTGCTCGAGCCAGTAAATCGGGCATCGCGTATCGGGACGGGCAATGGGGGCGCTATCAAAAGCCATCGGGCGGAACGTATCGCCAAATTCATGGTGACAGAGCCATTCCATATACCGGCTGGCAAACCGCTCCAGATTCGAAAACCGAGTGTGCTGGGTGATCAAGCTCGCTACCTGATCCTCCGGTCGGCGGAAGAGCAGCAAGAATGTCGCCACGGGCATTTGATCGCCCAGGCTTTTGAGTCTTAATAACAGGTTATTGTTCTTTGCCAGATACCGGCTCCGGTTTTGGGAGTGGCAAACCAGCGCGTGGTACGTCGCAAGTTCCCGCACGATATCGGCGCTGACGTCATGTGGAACAAGACAATCCCGATCGAGAAACTGATCCCCACAAAAAAGCCGCCAGAAGACCTCCTCAAATGCTTCTGGGGTCTGAAGACCGATCTCCAGACCATCGGCGTGTCGACGCGGCTGCTTTTTGCCGTTGGTTGAAGAAAAGCGATGGAGTAGTTTTGACCAACTCGGGGCCAGAACAAACGGCATATTTGCATAAGTCAACGAGGCGAAATATCCGCTGTTGTGGATCCGATGGGTTAGCGCCGTAGTGCCACTCCGGGCCAGGCCCGTCACATAGGTCGAGTTCGCGACGGGCTCATTAGCCCCCGCATAACGCTTCTCAATTTCAAAACTCAATCGTAAAGACGATCGGAAATTCAGCGCCAGATAGTGCAGCACTCGAGCAGAGAAAGAATAATCACTCACTGTGGCTACGTCTTAATAAAGCAAAAACTCCGCCCGCTACCGCCATGAGGCCAAGCGACTCCCCGCTCGCAAGGTACTGAAGGCCTGCCCATAAATCCCTATGCAAGTAGACGGTGACGCCAACAAGAGGAGCAAGCGCAACCCCGATAAGGCCAGTCAGAAAAAGAGCCTCCAGCCCGATTTTCCGGGACAACAAGAGCAATAATCGCTGCCGTGAAAAATCAGACCCTTTAGGTTTTGCACAAAACAAAAAGCCTTTGCGTAACATGCGAACGATGCCTGCGACCCGTCTAGCCAGAGCGCCTCGAGTCACTATCTCTAATGCAATCAGGACCGTCACTACAAGAAGCGCCTTTTCGAGCATGTCGCAGCTGCGATTTAAGAATGGTCGGAATCCGCGGAATCGTCCGTGTTTTCTTTCGTCAAAGATCGCTTTTTGAAATAGCGCTTGATCGGGTAGTAGATGGTTGAGACTACGGCCAGGATGATGGCTGCGAGAATACCGAGCGTCGTAGCAATCACGCCAAGCCCAAGCCCTGGCCCTATGTAAGCGTCGGCTGATGAGAACGGCACGATGACAAGCAGTAGGCCTAATGAGCGGGTCATGAGCAGTTTGATGTCTCCAGAGCCCTTCGTACCCGGTCGCCCAAGCCCCGAGAGATGACGCGCGACCAATGCAACGCGTAGATCACGCCGTCTTCATCCTGATTGAAAAACACCCAGGCGACGGAGCCGTCTTTATCGAACTGGGCCAGTCGGCCATACGCTGTCTCCTCCACGACAATCTCAGAACCTATCACAGTGCTTAATCCGCCGATGGTCCCTTTAATCGACAGATTCTCAAAGCCCGCCCGCCAGGGCGCCGTGACAGCGGCCTCCCGAAAATCATAGACCAACAGTTGGTTGATTGCGGCTGATGAGCCGAGCATGAAATCCAGCGACGATCTGGCGGTATCCAGACCCAAATTATTGTCAAAAACAGAGATCTCATGATTGCTGATGACATCGACATCATGCTGATGTAGCCATGGTCCCCGCCGATACCAGATTACTTTTTCCTCTGACGGGCGATAAAGCAAGATCATAGAAAGATTTCTCAAACTCAAGAACAAATCCCCCGCCTTCCAGAATGGGCCGTCTTCCTTCACAGGCTCAATATCATTCAGATGTAACGGATCGGCATTCGCGAAGTTATGCGGGCCCGCCCCGTTGATAAGATAGTTCAAGCCATTCTTTTTCAGGATAGATGCCACCGACACTTTCGTCAGAATGTCGCCCCGAGGCGATATCTGAATCAGTGCATCGTCCCGAAAAAAACCATTTCCCTTATCAAGAGGGCTTGGATCAATCAGGCCCGGCACCCAGAAGTTCCCGTTATGGTCCTGCTCAATGGAGTGATGAAACGGCAGAGCGTCCTGAAAAATCCTGATATCAGAACACAAATCGATTTCAACCAGCGGCGTGTCTTGCGAATGCGTTAACAGATGCCCGTTGGGATTTAAAAAAGCATGAAAAGCCACAAACCGCGAACCCGTTTTATCGATCAGCAGATCGATCTTCTTGCTGGAAAAGACGCTTTTTTTCCAGACCTCCTCAACGCCCGTAAGCTGCCACTGATGCACGCGCTCTTGCGCGTTTAAATCCCAGAGTTCACTGCTTGCCCGGCCATCAGCCAGACTCCGGTTAATCAACAGGTAACCCAGCTCGGGGCGGGTGTTGGGTTCAAAATGAAACTCAAACCCCCTCGCGCCTTTAAATCGTTGTTCGGCGGCCGCGTTTGGCGATGTCTCCCCTTTAACGATGACCTCGCGTTTGAGGTGCTCGATCACTCGCCCGATAGTCTCTGGACCATCTGCCGCCCAAGTAACCAGGTCACCGAATGTTCCGAACGAACTCTCCTCCGCAAGAAGGGTGTGTTGGCGGCTAATCCAACCAAACAGTATCATGGCGATGACGGCGCCAATACTTACCACGATCAGCACCCAAAGCTCGATTTTTCTGAACAGTAATTGCTCTATTTTTGGAGACCGTTTTAGCAAGTTTGCTCCGAGTTTTTGGGTTGTTCTAATATTGTCGCACGCAAATGGGCGCCCGGCCCGAGGACTCATAGAATTAGGAGACTATCCAGATGCGCATGACGAGTAGAAACCGAGAGCTGTCCATATCTCGTGTAAGCATACTTTTCATTCTATTTACTGCCGTGATAGGCTGCGGGGGAAGCAGTTCCAGCGCCGTCGCAAAATATTCGGGCAGCTATGGCGTGACCGAATATTTAAATGGAGCAAGACATCTGGAGGGCACCATGTCGGTGTCCGATACCGGAACAGCTGAATACGACGTGGCCCTTGAGCCGGGCAACGCGTTGACCGAGCGCTTGCTGTATCGAGGCACTGTCTCCTCTGAAGGAGCTGTCAGTCTGCAATTGGTCTCCGGCGCGAGCACGAATGCCAAAATGACCGGCACAATTGCCCTAACCGGCGGATTTTTTCAGGTAACGGATGGTCGATTCGTCGATCAAGGGGGCGGTGCCGTTGCCCCGGATGCGTGGAGATGGGAAGCGGTCTGCGCCACGTGTAATACATAAGGGGGTCGACTGTTTCGTCTTGTCGCTTTCTCGTTAGGCCTGCTCTTTGGCGCGTGGTCAACGGGTTGGGCCGATGCACCACGGACTGAATCCGCTCAGAGGCATAGGCTCTGGCTCAACCCCGGCATGTACTCGTTGCACGGGAAGGAAGATGTACCGCTCAATAACGAAAACTATGGATTCGGCATTGAGTACAAGTATGCGCCGACCCAATCCATAACGGCCGGCACATTTAAAAACAGCGACTTCGAACAATCCCGGTATCTTGGATGGTATTGGCTGCCTCTGAAGTGGGGCCCCGTCCGCTTTGGGGGCATCTTCGGAATCATTGACGGATACTCGCGGGCGCTTAATGGCGGCGCCTTTCCTGCCGTTCTGCCGGCTATAAGCTTTGAGCGAGAGTGGTGGGGTCTGACGGTTTTCCCCATCCCGGGATTTAACAATAACCTCTACACGGCCCTATCGTTCCAATTTAAATTTCGAGTCCCCTTACCTTAAATCACTGAAATCTGGTGATCGCCGTCACATCGCCAGCCCCTCTGATTGCGCATGATCTCGCCTGTGGTTGCTGTACTTAAAAAAACCTGAAACAGGAGACAACTCATGACAAGGCAAGAACCCTCTGGCGAAATTTCCAGACGCCGATGGACTCGGCGTTTGCTCAGACGGAGCGCGGTCATAAGCGCATTAGCGGTCACATTGATTGGCTGCGGCAAGGGCGATTCGGATAGCGGAGTGGCCCCCGTAAATCGCTCAGGCGACTATGCCGTGAGTCTGGATGCACCCACAGGCAACCTCCTGAGCGGCCGAATGCGCATAAGCCCGGATGGAGTCGTGACCATCACGATGGACCTGCAGCCCTGGGTGGCGCTGACCGGGTCAATAGACCCGGCCGGCTTCGTTCGGGTAACAGGCGATACCCTTCCGAATGGGACTTTAACCCACGCTGAAACCTGGTCTGGGCAGTTGCTCGGAACGGGCGTAAATGCAAAGATCACAGACGGCGTGATGCTCTATAGCGCGACCCCTGGTGTCGAGTACGCCTGGACGGCCGATTGTGTGGCAACCTGCTAGCCACCCCTTAGTTACGCTCGGTCTTCAAACCCATAATTTTTAATCTCTCCAAAAAGGTAAAAACCATGGCTTCACCTCAACCGAATCAACCCTTAAAAACCCCGCGGGGTCGCCGGGTCTGGACCGGCATCGTCGCTTTCGTTGCGGCCGTGATCCTCGCCGGCTGCAGCGGCAGCTCGGATAGCGGAACTGCCTCCACCACCACCAACACAGGAACGACCGCCTCCACCGAATACACCCTGCGATTCACCGATGCGGTGACCTATTGTGGGCTCGGCTGCCCCCCCGGCGTAAACCTGGGCGACTCCCTCACCGTCGACTATGTGGTTGATAACGGCGCTTCCAAGATCAGCAACACGTGGGACTATGAGCACATGAAGAGCGTCACCTTCAGTGCCGGTACTTGGTCTGCCACCATCAACCCCCTGTTGGGTACGCCAAGCTATTCATTTGGCTCCTTCAGGACCGACGCTTCAGGCGCCCTGACAGGCTTGCCTGAATGGGGGCAAGGCAGTAATGGCATCGGTCCCGGCCAGAATGATTCGAATGGGGCGGAGATTCTGGGCTGGTATACCCGCCCTAACGAACCGCTCACCTCTATAATCGCTGGTTATCACGTTCAAAACAACAGACGCTTCTCCATCGGCCCCGATAACGCCAAGGACATCACCAAATGGTCGATACGCTGATCTGGACCTTCTCCAAAGCCCCGGCCAGTCCGGGGCTTTTTTATAAAAGCATGACACTTCCCCACGTTGATGCCCGCTCTACCGCCGAAGCGATGGCGATAAGTGCGAAGAATTTGGATTGATCTCGCCCTAAATTGACTCCTCCCGACCCCGGGTACATCATTAGCCGTAACACGATTAAACGAGATAAGCAGGCCCTTCATAAGGACGCTCAATGAACACAAGAACCCGTATCCCCCATACCTTAAATCTCCTCATCGCCCTGGTCTTTGTCGCCGGCTGCAGCGGCAGCTCGGATAGCGGAACGGAAAATACCGAGGTCACCTTTCGTGCAGTGGGGACACTCGCGCAGGACTGCAATGCCAATCCCGGCAACTGTCCTACCGGTGTCGCGACCGGTAATCAGATGATTTTTGATCTGACGCTCGACAACGGCAGCAAGGATCTCAACGCGCGCGCCTGGACCTACGACACCCTAAAACGGGTCGTGGTTAGAATCGGGCCCACCTACGTCATGATCATCGATCCAGCCCGCCTGAATTGGCTGGATGTCGAGGGCAGTTTCACTACCGATGCCGCCGGGAATATCAACGGCGTGCCAGTCCGCTGGGATCAGGAATGGCAGGCAGGCACGCAAATGCTTGATGTGGATGGCAACCCAGTTATGAAGTGGACAGTCAACCATAAACTTTGGTATTACCCCGATTTCAAAGTAATATTTTCCGCTGAAGGCCAGTTCTCATCTCCACAACAATGGACGATCCTGCCCTAGGACGAGTGCATTCGATACCGATTGGCCCGCTCTTTTTAAAACGAACCAAAGAGGTAAAAACCATGGCTTCACCTCAACCGAATCAACCCTTAAAAACCCCGCTGGGTCGCCGGGTCAGGACCGGCATCGTCTCTTTCGTTGCGGCCGTGATCCTCGCCGGCTGCAGCGGCAGCTCGGATAGCGGCACGGAAGGGGTCGCGCGATGGGCTGGCACCTATAACGCCTCCATTGTTAACTTCGACGGTGCAGGGCAAAGCGCGGGCATTGTGACCATTAAAAGCGATGGATCCGCTACTGGCTCCTTCCCTACAAATATAGCCGTAAAAGGAACAGTTGATGTCGCGGGCGGTATCCGAATGTCTGGAGATAAAACACCGGAAGGAATGGCCACCCAAGCGATCGTAATGACCGGTAAAATTTCCGGGGTTAGTGCGGCGAAAAAAATCGCAGAGGGCAAGGTCTCCATGCCTAATGTCTCGGACACGACAACTACCTGGACGGCCCAGTGCACCTCGGGCTGTGGGTAGTCACATCAAAGAAATCAACTGATAAATCTAATTTTGAAAGGGCCCTCCGGGGCCCTTTTTTTCCCGTCATTTATCGGGGATTTAATTCATAGATGGTTGTCGAGCGTTTACTTTGATTTGATCTTATTGTGGCCCAGAGCAGATACTTGCCAATTCGAAAATCGTCTCCACGCCGCACTTTCGATTCAAACTAAGTTTAGAGTTAATTAGCCTCCCGTTATCTCATGGACATCAACGACATCAAGATCGTTTATGAATTTCCCAACGATGTTCGCGAAATCGAGAACACGTTTATTCCTCTGGCTGACGGCACGCAGCTGGCGGCGAGGATCTGGATGCCCGAAGACGCTGTCGAGCGTCCCGTTCCCGCCATTCTTGAATTTCTGCCTTACCGAAAGCGCGACGGCACCTGCGAGCGCGATGCCCTGACGCATCCTTATATCGCCGGCCACGGTTATGCCTGCGTGCGGGTGGATATGCGAGGCTCGGGCGAATCAGATGGTACTTTATTAGGGGAGTACTTGCCGTCTGAGCAGGACGACGCCCTCGAGATTCTCGAATGGATTGCGGCCCAACCGTGGTGCTCTGGAAGTACCGGGATGATTGGCATCTCCTGGGGTGGATTTAACGGGCTTCAGGTGGCTGCCCGGCGCCCGGCGTCCCTTAAGGCCATTGTCACGATTGCCTCGACCGACGATCGATACAGCGACGACATCCACTATATGGGTGGAGTCATGCTGAATGACAACCTCGCGTGGAGCGCTTACATGTTCGCGCACAACTCGCAGCCGCCCGATCCTGCGATCGTTGGGGAGCATTGGCGAGAGATGTGGCTCGCCCGGCTTGAAGCCAATGATCCGTGGTTTATCCGCTGGATGGCCCACCAGCGTCGGGATGCGTTTTGGCAGCATGGATCTGTTTG
>Ga0255760_10004355_pt1 | contig 12364 bp, 28 predicted proteins | sample 071ome_25_FD_179960 | JGI IMG/M metagenome (GOLD analysis project Ga0255760, IMG submission 179960) | Coastal salt marsh microbial communities from the Groves Creek Marsh, Skidaway Island, Georgia - 071410BT metaG (version 2) | ecosystem: Environmental > Aquatic > Marine > Intertidal zone >... | reverse complement strand
CAGTTGATCTGTTTCATACAAGTGATAAAACTTTTCTTCTGCTTCTACCCATTGACTCCATAGCTCACCGGAGCTCATGTTGTGATAGCCTCTAAAGCCTTCGGCCAGCATCTCTGCGATCACAGTATGATCACCTTTGGTATGATCTTCTAGGATGGATGCTGTTTCAACTTGTAGCAAACGCTCTGCCAAAACATAATGAGTCAAAACTAATGAACGACTGTCTTCACCGACTACCACATCTCTAGTGTCAGCAATTTTGTCATCGAGACCGATCTCATATTTCTTACTCATAGCTGTCTTCCTTTAACAAACGAAGTTCCGACTTTTTAAACTCCAGTCTGTTGTCTTCAGTTTCCGAATCTTGGTCTTCGATTACTACTCGAGTGCCATGATCCTCAACCACTGTACCAATAACACTTACCAAGTGTCCCCAGTTCTCACCTCTGAAGATAACTTTGTCACCTACTGTGATCATGCTGTCTCCTTTTGCTTTTGTTTGTAGTACTCACTGGCTTTCAAACTTGTTTTCTCTTTTTCATCAATTGATTCATCAAGCCAGTAGTCATAAACTTCATCAGTTTCCGGATCAATGTCCGGTTGCACAGTGCCTAGGTATTCGACAGTGTTTTCATTCATACCCGACATCACTTCCGCATAAACTGGCTCACAGTGTACGCCTTCGTGCATGATGTATTGATTGATTTTGTCGTGGTCAATGCCACCTTCGTCCAGCCAAATGTCAAAAGGATTCTCTCCTTCATCGCTGGCACATTTGACGATCTCTTCGGTTACCAGTGTGTAAACTGTACGAACCTTGTAAACCTTTTTACCATCGTCGTTTTTGTAAAATGTTATGTCTTGCATATCAACCTCTCTAGTTAATGTTTATAGTATTACTATACACTATTTTTGGATTGTGTCAACCAATGGGTAGTGTGTCCAACCATGTTTCTCAAAAAGTATTTTGAGCAAGTGGTCATACTTGTAAGTTACCATTCTCCACCTCCGTCATCATATACTTCACCAAAGTCTTCCCACTCTTGGTGCCAGTCGGGCTGACCATCGTCTTCGTAGTCATCCTCATAATCATCATCGGCTTCTTCGATAGTGACAACGCCTTGGTAAGCCATTTGGTACTCGAACTTCAAGTACTCGGCTTGATCCATTGTGTCAGCTGTGTCGATGATTTCGTTGTTCCAAATAAGATTATACATTTTTACCTCTCTGTTGTGTTTCTCTATATTTTAATAATAGCACATCTGTCCAATTAGTCAACCGGATTATTTTGATTGATTTGCACAGATTCTAGTGTTTTACCAATACGAATCTCATCAAAGTATATGGTGTTTGTAGGCAGTTCTACTCCCCAGTCAATTGCAAATGGATTACCTTCGCCACTTTCAAATTCAATATCTTTGTCAGTGTTTGCCATAAACCATTCCGATACCGGCCAACGGTATTGTCCAAAACGATATGTTTTCAATCTCTGTTGACAATTTTTACCACAATGATTAGTCCATTTTGATTCAAGTGATGGAATAACAAAAGGCTCGGTACGACTACAGACTTTTTCTCCGTTTACTATTACTGAAAGGAATTCATAGTTGTTGTCTTTGTTGTCTTGCTGTGAATAGTCTGTGTATATTTGAATGTCAGTCCATTGACTCTTCATAGCATCTGTTTGACTAATCACACATCGGTTGTCTTTGATGTAATTGGGCAATAACAAAATAAATGTGTCACCATATGTGGCAATCTGCCAATGGGGTTGTTCAACTGAAAAAGTTTTTACCTGCCATATGGTAGTTTTAACATGATTCAACGGTTGCCATTTGGCATCAAGATAAACACTAAATCCTACCCAATGTTTAGAATTTGGTTTAAACGGAGTAGTCATTAACTCATATCTCTGTTGATCACCGACTTTTTTGTCAGCAACATTTCCGCAGTCAAATCCATAACATCCCATCTCATGAGACAGTGTAATACCATATGACTGTGTTCCGGCTCTTACAATTTCAGTTGAAACTGTATATGCATCCGGGTGTTTAATATTCGATCCACTCTTTTCTAAAGTAGAACTAATGCTACTTGCTCCGGCTGACATTTTTGCTATTCGTGTTGACCCGGTGGTTTCACACGCTGACAGTATAATTCCTGCGGTAATTAGTAGTAATAGTCGTTTCATTATGCTACCTTTTCATCTGTTATGTCAAAAGCATATTGGTCCCATGGTTCGGTCTCGGTGGCTTTCAAACAAGAAACAATTACCTTGTAGCCTCCGGAGTACCATTCCAGTGTGTCTTTGATTAGTTCAACTTCTTCTTTGTTGTTGGTGTCTGCATACAAGCAACCATTGGTCCATTGCAATGGTGGTGTGCAGTCATATCCGTAATGCTCTACGAAATTTTCTTTGATTGTTAAATTGGCTCTTCTTTCAAATCCCATGTCGTTACCTCTCTTTATGTTTTAATAATAACAGATTTTGAATTTTTGTCAACCACACAATTAACAGGCCAACAGCTATAAAATACAGCGGTGTTGGCTTGTGTTTGAGCTTAGGCACTTTTACGTGCCCTTTTTTGTTGCATTTGTTTAATAGTAAATTGCAACGGAGTTAATAGTGCGTTAAACTCTGCGAGTTGTGTTGCATCGGGTTTACGAATAACACGATTAGAGCTGTTAGCGGTTACTTCGTAAAACGGAGTTTTAGTTTTGTAAATGTAAATTGTGTTTGTAGATGTGCAGTGTGTTGCAAGTTGTTTTGCGTTTAGTTGTTTTGTTGTGTGCATTATAAACCTCTCTATTTGTTTATTAAGTTTATAATAGCATAATGACGCAATCCGTCAACCGGAAAAAGGGTAATAATTTATTACCCTCAGAGGGCTCTCTGACTTAGAGAGGTGAGGGACTAACCATGGCCCCTCGGCGTGTGGATTAAGGCACAACCCTATTGGCCTGCTCGGTAGGATTCGAACCTACGACCTACTGCTTAGAAGGCAGTTGCTCTATCCAGCTGAGCTACGAGCAGATTTGTTTATGCGGTTTGCAATTCTTCTTCTTGTTCCCACTGTTGTAGGTTTTCGACAATGTTCATATAACCATCAAGCAGTTCACCATCATCTGTTTCCCAAAAGTCACTTTCGGAATCATAGTCACTACAAGTATAGCAACGATCATCAAAGTCTTCCCATACTCCCATAAAGTCACAGCCGGGCTCATAATATGTGAGACGAATTGATACATCCTCATTGTCTTCTAAATATGTTGCTACGGCTCCAATGGGTGGGCTCCATGCGGAATCAAATCCGAAACTCAATGTAGCCGGACCATCTTTTTCGCCCAACAGTTCATGTCGAAAACTAATTGACTCATCATATACATCAACATCCCATTTGGTCGACCAATTGGAAGTCCTCCAACCATACCAATCCGAAAAGCCAGTTTTGGCTAGCAGTTCTTTGTTTTCGGATCCGTCGGCTGTTGTGCCTTCTAACGCTTCGGGCATTGGAAACAGTGTGTTGAGAAATTCTCCTTTTTCTGCTCCTGCTTTGAGTTTAAGTAATTTGCTCTTCGGCCCTGATATTTCTATATTGTTATTACACCAATTTGGCATCTGCTCTCTCCTTTGTTCTGTTTATATTACTAATGTAGCATATAATCCAAAACTGTCAACCTCTTTTGTGCAGGCCGGATTGGTTAATTTCCGGCCCTAAAGATTTGGTTTTTGAAAGTCATATATCTCTGAAATGACTTGCATCATTGTTATTTGGATTTTAAGTGGTAATAACCCCGCAACTGGGAAGAACCCCACTTCTTTCCAAGCCTTCTCTTACTGGACTCATTTAACCAAAAATCCCCAGTAACCATCCGGCAAGAAACTTGTTACACTGCCATGCTCCCTACAATTGCAAGGATCATCATTAGGCCTATAAAGCCCAAAGCGTAGCCTACGAAATAACTGACTACCAGTTTAATTGTCTTGACTATCATAATTTATATTACACCCTCTTTAGAATTTGTCAACCTTACCATTCGTCGTACAGCAACTCATCTTCTTCTTCATACGAATCTAATGAATCAAAGTCTCCTTCTACAGATTCTTCAATGTTACGTGTCACATCTATCTCTGGACCGTAATCCATTTGGTACATGCTCTTCAGCTTCTCTGCTTCATCACGCGAGCCCGCTGTAGCAATAACCTCACCTTTGTATACTAGATACCATGTCTGCATATATGTCTCCTTTGTTAGTTGTTTAAAAAGTTGCCTAGATAGTCAGGCCGTCTGTTACGGCCCTTTCTAAGTTTGATAAAGTTCTTTTCGGATACCACTCTGGGAGTACCATGGCGGCCTCCACAGTTGAGTACCCAACCTGCCGGACCTTTCATCACAGCTCGACCTTTCAGTTCGGCCGAGTGGGGAGTTGAAAAGTATACAGTGTCGCCTACTTGAATTTCGTTGTACATTATACCAACCCTTCGATATAACTCTGTTCAACAACTCTACCAACATCCTTACCACCCAAATATTGGTTGATGTGTTTGGTAGTTGTCATTGAAAACCATTCACTGGTTCTAAATGCACCTTTGTCATCGTAACCAGCAACCGGCGTCTTGTAACTGAACAGAATGCTGTTACCATTGACTTCCAGTTCAGTCATATTAGATTTAATTGGATTAATTTTCATAAGTTTCTTCCTCTCTGCTGGTTGAAAAGTCATACAAGTCTCTTGCCAGTGCTCCGGCTTGAGCTCTTGTCATTGTCACATAGTTGTGTTCGTACCCACCTTTGTCTCCGGGTGTGGTAATTTGAATGCATACGCCTCTGTTGTCTCCACCCCAGAATCTTGTGAGTGTTACTTGATCCGCATGCGATTTAATTGTTGTTGCCATAACGTTTATACCTCTCTTTATAATACTAATCTAGCACAAGTTAACAATTTGTCAACCCCTAAATTTCGCTAGTATTACGGATTAATATCAAAGACCCAGTGATAAAAAATGCAAGGCCCACTCCAGCATACATCAGCATCTGACCGATTGTGTTGGCTTGTTCAACACAAGCTCCATCACAGTCACCTGCGGAACCTGCCATCATTACAATACCAACAAATAATAATATTGTTGCGATTGTGTTTATAATTGTTTTCATTGTTACCTCTCTGTTAATAAGTTTATAATAGCACTTCTGCCCAACTTGTCAACCGGTTAATTCAAGCCCAATAATACTTGGTTTATTTGCCATGCCCAAGTGATACCCATCAGCCAAATCACAGCACCAAACAAGAAATACAATCCTATCAGCACAATGATCACTTTGATTGAGAACTTCACAATATCCGGGAAATATCGGATTCCCAGATAGCAGATGGTTATAAACCCTATGAGACTTAGCATTAGGATCCTGTTACCACGTTCCACGTGCCATCTTTGTTTCGCTCAAAGCCTTCGATGAACACATGATGATCCGGATTGCCTTCATCGTCTCTGGCATTACGGATTACGGAATCACAGGCCAACCAAACGTCACCCCAAGTGCCACGACCACCTACAACGGCTTCTGTGTCATAGCCCCATACACCACAACGATTGGTGATAACAGTACCCGGAGCGAACTCGCTGAGCTCTCCAAATTTGATTCCTTTGTCAAACAGACTCCAACGAGTTTTGAAACCACAGCCTTTGCCGTAGGTATCAAAGTAGTCCATTTCCAAATCGAACAGTTTGTCTTGTAATGTCTGCATATCAACCTCTCTGTTTATATTACTAATGTAACACAGTATATCCAATTGTCAACCTCTTTTTACCAGACTAGATCTAGTATCGAGAGAGGGCAAGTGGCACTAGGCCACCTGCTTTCGTTTCATTCTTGCGATATACTCTTCAATGGGTTCAAAGTCAATGCCATCGTCTGTGACTTGCCATTCACCTTTGACATGAGCATACAAGTACTCAAGCCCTTCCGAATTTTCTCTTTCCGGTGAAAGTTTGTCATCGATGATTGACATATAGTCTTGGATGTACTCATTCTCAGGTTTTGTGTTTTCCCAAGGTTCGTTTCGGTCTCTGTGGTAATACACTACACCGTCTTCGGTGTCGCTTCCCATACAAGTTGACATGTCACCACCGTCGACTAGACGTTTGGCATCTTCCCATGTTGGAAAGTGTTTGACAAGATACCTTCCTAGCCCTTCCGGATATCCATCCCAGTGGTGATAAGAGTGAACTACATCACCCCCATCACTGTAAGCGATACGTGAACGAGTTGCCATTATGCCACCTTCCTTAAGTGTCCGGCTGGCACATTCCATCTAGTTCCGTGATTGGTTTCTACCAGCACATATTTGATTTTGATTTTTTGCACAGTACCTTGCAGGATACCAGTTCTACCATCGAACTCAACCTTGTCACCAACCATGAAGCTGGCACCGGCCTGTGAGTGCAATTGGTTCCTACGAAGTTTAACAGCCGAAATCACTTGTTCCAGTTGCTGACTGTCCAACTTGTAGATTTGATCGATTAAGTTTTGCATAGTTACCTCTCTGTTAGTTTCTATATTTTAATAATAGCACAAGGGGGCTATTTGTCAACCCCCTAATTTTGCTAGTGTTTGCTAGGCAAATACGCCGCTTTCAATTTGTCTACGGCTGTCTTCGCAATACTCGTCCCATGTAGTTTCAAACACGGCTCGTGTAATTGCCTCCGGAAGCTCCCTTAAAAATGCTTCGTAAACAATGTCCCTGTATTCCGTATCCAAATTTGCCAACTCACTGTCAATGTCGTCGGCAGTAAATGTATAGCCGCGAGCATTATATTTTGAGCTTAGGTTGTATAGTGCGTTAATTATACAAGTGGCGTCGTACTGTCGCTCCCAAGTTTTGTCTTCGTCGTAGCAAGTTTGCACAATGCCCATTGTGTCATTTACTTGTGTGTTAAAAAAGTTTAACACTTGTAGTTTTTGTTTTTGTGTTAAGTTTGTCATCGTTACCTCTCTATCGAATTATTAATTAATAATACTATAAAACACAGTTTTGTCAATCAGCCCACTTTGTTTGTGTTTTGTCACACTTCCAACACTTGTGCTTTTGTTCGATGTGTGCGGAGTTTTCGGATGCTGTTACCTCGTACCACCAGTCCATTGCACCTATGCCAGTTTCGCCTTCAGCAACCAAGTCCGCATTGTCTTCTTCCCACTCGCGTACTTCGTCATCAAGTTCTTGCTCTGTTACGCCATATGCGTTCTCAACACCACAGTGTTCACAGTTGTAGTAATAGCCCATCACTATGTCTTTTATTTTTTTCATTGTTACCTCTCTCGTGCTTAATCTATAATACTACGAAACACAGTTTTGTCAACTGTGTTCCATCTGTGTAATGTCGTAGTCTTCGAACATACTAAAATGCTTTTTATAGTATGCCAATGCCGCCTGTTCCGTGTCAAATAAACGCACACACAGTTCCCATTCGTTGTTGCTGTTAAGCATTCTCAATACATACATTGTCGTCCCTCTCTATATCAGCGTACACGCTGTTAATATTCCAATCACTGCCAATAATGCAAGTAAGCCCACAAAGCCTATGCCATAGCCTATCACATAAGCAACAGCAATTTTTACTAGTCGAATCATCAATTACCTCTCTCGTTTGTTAATATTATAATAGCATAATTCTCAAATCCGTCAACTCACATAATGTAATAGTGTGTCAACTCAATTTTGTTCGGAGCAAGTCCCAACTGTTTTGCCAAGCGCCATGCAGTTGTGACGGCATTAGCTGTGCTCAGTCGTTTAGTTTTGCTTTCGACAACACAAAAATCTTCCACTCTCATGCCGTCTGCTGTGTAAGTAAAATGAACTTGTAGTGTTTTCATTGCTGTTACCTCTCTTTATTATTAACAATAGCACAGTTCTCAAATCCGTCAACCGGGATCGCGAAGATTTTTTTGATTTTTTTAGACTAGATATAGTGTCTGGGCTTTGGTGTCGACACTAGATAAAAAAACCCCTATACCCCAATAGCGAGCCCATGGGGTTTTTCTGCAAGATCAATCTGTCGTGAATAAATATGTGTATGAAGATATATGATATAGTGGGCGAAAACATCGGCCCAGCACCCAAATCAGTATGTGTGGGATCCACTCCCGACAACAAGTTGCCAGCTTCATGGTTGGCCTCATGCAAATCAAAAGGCTATCGTAAAAGAGATTCCGAACGTGATCACGAGTATGATGGTAGACGTCAAAAGGTGGGCACCAGAAAGATCAAAGGTGCCAAATACGGCGGTCCACTTCCGGACTATTCTAAATAACCTCAATCCCCCAAAACCCAATAGCGAGCCCACCGATCAACAGTGGGCCGAAAAATTGTCGTGAACTGATTCTAGTTCACTATCATCACTATGTTAGTGATCAAAGCTATTGTTACCAGACCCAGCAACACATTGGCCAATTGATTCATGCCTGCTGTGCGAACCTGGATAGATTCTGTGGTTCTAGCCATGGATTCCACTGACTTACGTGCAGATCTGGCTTTCTTTACAGTACTGGCTTTGACAGTACCGGCTTTCTTGGCTGTTCTGGGCACGATTATGCTACAGCTTCCTCTTTAGCCGGTTCAACCATGGCCTGAATCTGTTCAGTGCCCTCTGGCTGTTGTAGGAAGAACTGCTCTTTGGTCTTAGCAGGTTCAATAGCGATCCATTTGACCGAGTCCATATTGATGCCATTCTTCTGCAGAACCTTGGTTCTTGCCACAGTGTCGTTGGTAAACAGGTGTCTATGCTTGCCAGACTCCAGTGTTACATGTGCGTAAAATTTATATAGTGTGTCTTTAGTTGCCATAACTTATTGTCCCTTCTTGTTAGTGTTATAGTTTGTGTTCATACTAGTAGTATAACACATAATCCAATCCTGTCAACCACCTAAATTCACCTTAGAATACGGGGTTTTTTCCGGTTGATCACAGTGCTTATAAGGTGGTACCAGTGTGGGAATACTGTTTGTAAACCATTTTCTTGGTAGGAAGAGAGATGTGCCTTAACCTTTTGACCACCCTGATCATACTGCTGTAGCGAGCCCTTCGTATGACTCATATGACTAGGGTTTTAACTGAGCAAAACTGCCCTGCAGATGTCTGTAGAGCAGTTTCAAAAATCATCTTTATTTGGATTTGATGCTGTTTTTGGACTCAATTGTGTAGTAAACAGTGATCACTACTGTAACTGCTAGTGCCAACACCGAGGCCATTACAGTGGTGTACACAGCATAGTTGTCAATCACACTGTATAGTTCACTGCCCATTTGTACTAGCAAGTACACAACCCAGCTGGTCACTGTCATTGTTGCTGTCAACTGTAGCCAGAATATCACTGCTGATTTTATGTTTGTCAAGGTCAATCACCTCCTTTGTGCCACTATTATATAATGATACTAGCTGTTGTCAACCAAAAAGATCTTTATTGTTCCAGCTGTTTTTCAGTGAACAACTGCAATTGACAAGCTTCAGGATCTTCATCTAAATCTCGAAAATCGCCACGCATTTCTGCCAAACGAGCTTCACGCATAAGGTCGCGAACCAGGTCAATTTCCAACTGTTGTTGTCTACGAACTGCTCGAAGCATACTCCAACGACCCACATAATAGGCCGCCGCAACAGATCCCACTGCTATGATAGTGTGTGTTATTGCATCCATGTTACTAGTATATATGAAGTTTTGGATTTGTCAAGTGCAGGGCTTCCACCTGCTCCCACCTCGCTTTAGAGTCTGCGTGTCCTAGACTTCATGGCCCAGTTTCAAGCCGGCCATGTCCCAGACCAGGATTCCACTGGTATCCCCCTTGAATTAACGTCTGCGGGTTCTAGACGATCTTGGAGCGGGCAGGGAGAATCGAACTCCCAGCATCAGATTGGAAATCTGAGGTATTACCATTATACAATGCCCGCTTTGGCACAGGTGCAAGGATTCGAACCCTGACTCGCAGTTTTGGAGACTGTTGTGCTACCATTGACACTACACCTGTAAAACTGTTATCCTCCGGTCACAAACTGTGTCAACAAGTGATCACGCACAATTTCTTCAAATTCATCACAATCTGGATGCCGATACGGTGACAGATCTGAGCTCATGATCGAGTATTTTTCACCGTTGGGTGCTTCAAACATGTGCCAGATCTTGCGACAATCACCATAGTCTTCGATGTCCCAGCAGTACTGATAGCCCAGATATTCTGTGCCATAACCGTCTGCACGATATCGTGGCCCGGGTATTTTGTGGTATTTTGCCATGTTTCTCTCCGTCAGTGGTGGCAGTTTCTATTATAATAACACAAAGATCTTTTGTGTCAACTGTTAAATTAAAAAAGATCTTATTTAGATAAGAAAAGATCTTTTAAACGTTGTCTACTATTATTAGATTGAATGTGCTACTGACCAGTGCATTGTTTGTGGTTGAGTATGCTCTGACTTCTATGTCTGTTTTTTCTGTAAACATCAGCGGAATCTTGTAGTCTTTGCTGTAGGTTGTAGCACTCACAGTAATAATGTCTTTAGAATTCCAAGCACTACTGCCAAAGTCTCTGCTCAATATGAAAGCCACACAGTCTGTGTTCTGTTTGCCAGCACCCACTGTCCATTGTGTGAGATATGCTGTTTTTCCTGCTGGCACTGTGTACAAACTCATAAAAGTTTGACCTCTACCTGCCGCATTAGACCCTGTGCCGTCTACACCAATAGAAGCCAGCAGTTTGCTGGTGCTTTGACTGGTAATAGAAATTACTCCTTCGTTGATTGCAGATGTACCTGCTGTGACTACTTTAGCTCTGAAAACTCTAATAAATCCTGTGGTTCCTGCGGCACCACCCACTGTGAGTGTTTCTGTGACTGTTTCATAAGCGGTATTTAAACCTTGTATTTCAACAGTTCTAGCGCCTGTGCCTGCGGTTGAATCGTTTAAACTGGTACTGGTCACTGCCACAGTTTCTGCGGCTGGTACATAATCGTAGATACCACCACCATCCCATATGGTTTCTTTGTTGCTGTCAACATCAACATTCATACCAAATTTTTCAATGTAACTCATGCCGGCGGCATTGCCATTACTGACATCAATGCTCCATTCAAGACTGCTACCTGTGGTTCTTAATATGGGTCTACCAAGGTTGTCATATTCCATGGCCTTGTGTAGATTCAACAGGTTTCTTTCTTGTGGATGCGAATAATCTGTAGTGTTTTCTCTTGCCATAACTGTATTTATTATGATATTTTAAATTTAATTCCAATCAGAATTTAAAAATATATCTTCTCTTGGCTTTCCTGTATGATATTTCCAAAGCCTGTGTCTTTTATGATTTTCGTGCATTGGTACTGATTTTCTAGATTTACGGCCACATGAATGAGCACATTTTAAATTTTTTTGATTGCATGTATCTCCAGTCATTAGTATTTCATCTGTAGGCAAAGGATAATTCCATGATGAAACAAGATCGTTATTAAAAAATGGATGATTCATTATATCAGTAAGACTGTGTAATTCTGCTTTGTTCCAGGTCTGTTCTGGATCATTGTATTTTTCAAACATTAATGTTTTATTTTGTTTGGCCATGATTGCCATATTTTCTGAAGTATAACGATTAAATTCTAAGTTTCTTAAAAAACAACAAGGCCAAACTCTGCTATTGTAGTCAATAAAAATCATTTTATCTTCTCGAAAAGAACAGTCAATCTCTTGAGACAACGAATGTAATTTGAAAAATTGATTTGTAGAATAAGATTTTTCTGTAATTAATTCAACATCTTCAGTTCTATTTTCATTAAATTTTTTCTGTATTTCTGCTATTTTTTCAAGTGTGGCCCCATCTCTAATTATATTACTACGATCATGTCTAACAGTAAAACTCTCAAATCCCATATCATATGCTAGTTGTTTAGCTTCTTCAATTTGATGGCTGTTCCATGGAAATTCAATCCATTGCCATCTAGCATATTCTCCTCCTCCGTCTTCTAGAAATGCTGTAGCATTTTCCATTATCTTTTCCCAATTGACACGTTGTCTATACAAATGATTTGTATCTTTTAAACCGTCAATGTTAAATCTAACTAGACTTTCATATCCAGGATCATGAAGATTTTTCATTTTTTTTAGTAATTTACGCATTTCTCTCCAGTCGTCAGCTGATCTAATACCTGCGTTAGTATGAATATCTAATCGGCTGACTTTGTGTTTCACACAGAGTTCTAATATTTCTAACCATTGTGGATGCATCAATGGGTCATCAACTGTTCCGCAAAATTGAATTGTATTTTCAGGAGTATTCTTAAAATAAGGATCAGATATAATTTTTTCAAATGTGTCTAAACTCATAAT
>Ga0255760_10004353_pt1 | contig 12364 bp, 8 predicted proteins | sample 071ome_25_FD_179960 | JGI IMG/M metagenome (GOLD analysis project Ga0255760, IMG submission 179960) | Coastal salt marsh microbial communities from the Groves Creek Marsh, Skidaway Island, Georgia - 071410BT metaG (version 2) | ecosystem: Environmental > Aquatic > Marine > Intertidal zone > Salt... | reverse complement strand
GCGCTATAGTCCCACCTTTCCCAGTTTTCAACGGCACCGTCTTTGTGATTTCTTTCCCAGGGGAGAGGCAAAAATCCATCAAATCGATTTTGCTCTCCGCGTACACTCTGGATTTGGTTTGCGAGATAATTTCCTTCACGGTCATCAACGCCGGCTTACTCTCGTACTCCCCGGTCTTCGGATTGACAAATAAAGTCGCGGACATCTCCAACAATTCATTTTCAAACGCGCACTCGCCTTTGCTCGCCTCCACGGCTGCCGTCTTCGCCGTTTTCGAGCCTCGTTTCAGCGTCAATTGCAAGCGCTTCGTCCCGGGAAGAAGATTATAAATGGTATGTATTTTCACCTCGAATTTGTACTTGTCGGCCTTCCAGCCGAGCGTTTTCGCTCTCGTGCTTCGAGAGAACATCTTTGCGCGCGACTCTCTCGTACCAAACGCGCGCGTAAAGAAGTCGAAGATGTCCTCCGGGAGCGCGGTGAACTGTGAGAAATTCGGAGCCGCGCTTTGGAAAAATGTGGACGACGGACTTTTCGAGATGCAACCCTAAACGTGCCTTTTCTAAATTTAGGGTTCTACTAGATTTTAAGTGGGCACACGCCCTTCCAAAAACGCTTCCCCCGCGCGTGTTAACAGCGAACGCGCGGGCACGCGCGCGCAGAGAAAGAGATAGGGAGAGAAAGCGCGTCTTTTTGTGACCGCGAAGAGTGAGAAAACAAAAACGCCCCCTCATTTGGCAAATTCGTCCCCTCCGCCCCACCCCGTCGAAAGCCAAACAAAACAAACTAATGCCGAGACACACGAAAGACGTGAATAAGTGCACCATCTACGTGCTGAAATTAAAGCAACGTAAGTGGTACATCGGCCGAACGAGCAAGTACGACAGAATAAAGAGGGTATTGCAGCACTTCGGCGAGAAGGGCGGGTCGCAATGGACGAGGAAATATAAACCGGTTCGCGTGGAGAAAATGATAAAGGACGAAACGAGACGAGCGGAGGACAAGGTGACGAAAGATTACATGGACAAGTATGGCGTTGAGAACGTGCGAGGAGGCGCGTATTGCCAACTCGAGTTGAGCGAGGAACATCTAAGAGCGCTGCGTTTTGAGAGCGTCGCCGCGAACGACGAGTGCTACGTTTGTAATGAGAAAGGTCATTTCGCGGCGCAGTGCCCTGAAAACAGATTCGAGGAAGACGAAAAAGAAGAAGAAGTGGAGTACTTTTGCGAGATGTGTGTCGAGTGTGGCACTGAGTTTTACAGCGAGAACGAGTACAACAAGCATCGAAAGGATTGTAATCCGTCGACAAATTTTAACCCTTTCGTGATTACGAACAACTTCATGCCATCCGATGCTGCAATCCCCATTTTAGGTGAGCGCTTGTGCGAGCAATGCAACTCAGTGAGTTTGAATGGAGAACCGGAATGGAAGAAAAAGTGCCGTGAGTGTCATTCAGGCAAGAACGATTACATGCAAAGAGGAGGAAGAGGACATGGAGGAGGAAGAGGACAAAGTTGGCCGAACTACCAAGGCCGCGTATGCAGAAAATGCAACTGGGACATCTCCGACCAGCCAGAGAACCATTACGAGTGCAGATCATGCTACCGTGGGCCTCAAAAAAGAAGGCGGTGACGCGCGTTCTGAAAATATGCTGACCTGGACTAACAGACTAATAATTTTTGGTGACGATGTGATGTGGAAAATATCTTCTGGAACGAGAGAGAAAATTAGGTCAAAAGTGTCCCCCACAAACTGCTTGATAAAAGATACACGCGCTAAACGTCTACAACAAAACGACGATGCAAAGATTCATAAACACCTTTTGCGGCGGCTTAAACAGTCGTTCGCGCAATTCTCAACCAAACTCACCGACGAACAGCTCCGTCGCGAACGGCTCGCTCTTCGTTTGTCTCGACGATGCGTCCACGGTGTGCAACCCGCTCGAGTTGTCCTCCCGGGAAAATAAGACGGACGAAGCGCGCGTGTTCACGCTCGCGGAACACGCCAAGCGCGTGAAATTGCTTCGCGCGAAGCGAGAGCAGCGCTTGAAGCGCGTTTCAAAGTCAGACGCGTTCAAAGAGGCGACCAGGACGTACGAAACCTTCGGTCTCGGGTCCTTCGCCACGTGGGTAAACACCGAAGATGGAATCTCGGCAGCCTCGGACGATGAGGTGACGGTGATGTTCTGCGGGGATTTTTGCGTGCCGAATTTGCACACGCTGGACGACATGCACTCGGCTTTCGTCAGGTACGTTTATCTTTTTCGTTCTCTCGACGCGCGCGTCCTCGTTTTCGTTCTTTTTTTGCGCGTAAAACCGCGCGCATACTGCGAGGGTGCACAGATAAATATCTCCGAATTTGTCCAATTATTTAACGAACTTTTCCCCGGGCGAAACAAAGCTTTGGGGGGGGTGGGGGGGGCAAAAACGAAAACGCGCACACCCGCCGATGCCGAAACTATATTAACACGCACCAAAACTCTTTCTTCTTTTCTAAAATCAGAGGCGAACAGGTGGACGCGTACGCGCAAGTTTCCAACGCGCAACGCATGCTCGATTTCTACCGCTGGTCGAATAATTTTCGCTTGCACCAAGGGAGAACGCACAGGTGCGATCCGGCGCTAAACACGGACTTTATCGCCTCGAAGCTCGAGCAACTCGCCGAGGCGAACGAGGCGGAGGGGAAAAGAGGTTTCGCGTTTGTAATTTACGATAAAAAAGCTCACAGATTAATCGTTGCGAGAGATTCGACGAAGAATCCAATGCCTTTGTATTGGGGGCTAGCGCCGGATGGTGAGAAAGGCGATTGCTTGTTCATTTCCACCGAGGAGAAGAACGAGTTGTTTTCGGAGTGCTTCCCGGCGTCGAGTCCGTTTCCCAAAGGCGCGGTGTTCGTCGCGGAAGGGACAATTGGATGGATTCCTGGGGAAAAAGGTATCGCGTGTGGGCCAACAAAGTCTGGACAGACCGCGATGAGAGGGTTCAGAAAGTACGGGACGATGCCGGTGAGAACGATTCCGAGAGTGAACTCGTCCGGGCAAATGTGCGGCAACGTCTTCCGCGTGGAGTCCTTTTCTGATATGATTGGAGATGTGATCGACGTGCACGATTTGAAGAGGCACGGGAGTTATCCCGCGATGATTCAGTGAATGAATTGCTGCTACATAAAACTTTTACATGATGTATATGATGTTCGAAGAAAAACAAAGAAAAGAAAGAAAAATTTTGAAGAGCGAACGAACAAGGCTCACCACGCCCTCGGGCGTGCGGTAACCTCTGTTTTACTGTATTTACATATTGAGTGCGCGCGCGTGGGAGGACAGAAGAGGAACGTTAATGATGAAGCCTGTTTCTATTATGATGCTACTTGTTTACTACTACTACTACTACTACTACTACTACTACTGCTACTAATACGTTACATCGAATGCGTTCACTACTAATCTCTCATGATATCAAACTACTCGCTTTCGGCACTGGCGAATTCAAAAACGTTTGCCCGTTCGTTTCTAATTTCCTCACTGCATTCAATTTAGCGCGTCGACGGCGTTGGCGTCGAATGAGAATGACGATAAAAGTTATCGTTACGCCGAATAAAACGTATTTACTTCGCTTACTCTTCGGGGAGATTCGAGTGACGCCACCGCGCGGCGAGCGCATACCACCGTGGAGATGAGAAGAAGAAGCTCTCAAAGAAGCCATATGCTTCACGTCAACAGTACTCGTCATCGAAGACGAGGGTGACAAGAACTCGAATTCGTTCTTCTTCTTTTTACCGTTCGAAGTAGCGATGCGAACGACTAAATCGACGCCGTTGGAAACGTCCACGTCTGTAATCTTTTGCCGATGTGTCTGCGACGCGTCCGGACATGTCACCATAATTTCAAACGTGCTCATTCTTCCACTCTTCTTACCGCCTACGAAAACCGGTTTCACGAAATACCCTCTCTTATTCGTAAACACAGGCAACGGCGGTGCATTCCTTCGGCCTTCGTTGACGAGTTGACGATCAAAATCTAAATTTTCAACGCGTACTTCGCACTTCTCCAAAGCTTCGTTCGAGCTCTTATCAAATACGAACCCGCGAGCAGAAACGAACATCACGTCATGAGCAGCATCAATAGACGCTCTACAATGCGCATGGATGATTTCACCGAGTTTGTTGTCCTCTGCAGGCCATTTACGATCGTTCACTTCAATCGTAATGTCTAACGTTTGCGTCTTGACGTAATGCCAATCTTGCATGCCTCCCCACAATGGGTACCACTGCGCGCCGTTCGTTACACCTCCGACAAACTCTTTAGAATCTTTCATTTCCCCGTGTGAGTGCGCATATTTCAACGCTGCGTGTTTGAATATCTTGTCATCCGGCGCTCGCGAGTACCTCGTGGATCCATCGCGATTTCCGTCCCAGGGATAGTTAGCGACCAACGCGCCCTCGTGGTAATTCAACGCGCCGGTCAAATTGACTCGTTTACTAAACTCGATAATCGATCTCGTTTCCGGTTGTAACTGTCGCAACGTGTCGTCGTACAAATCGTTCACTCTCCTATTTCTCACGTGATGCGGCACTCTCTTCGATTCCGGTTTGGCGAACTCGATAAACGGAAAATCTCTGTTCAGATCAATATTGTTCGCGTTTTCTCGTCTTCGTTTGGCAAACCCGTCCGGGTTCAACGTCGGGATGAAATACAGCGTCGCTTTGGTTTTCACTTTCTTCGCAATCTCGACATCGTTTCCGAAAACCGATTCCTCGTCGTCCTCTCCGCACGCCCACTCGGCTAAACGCAGCGCTATTTCTCTCCCAACCGGTTCGTCGCCGTGCATGTTCCCGATAAATCCAAACGAAGGCGTCGTTTGCGCGTTTTCATCGTCGTCGTATTCCCCGTCTTCTCCATCCTCCTCCTCGCCGCGCTTCGTCTCCTCTCCGTTTTCATCTCTACCGTTCCCGAGCACATTCCTCACTCGCATCGCGAAAATCTCAAACCCATTGACCGAACGGCCGATTGGAATCACAGCCCCGACTCGTTTCCCTTTCGACGCGAAGCGACAGTTTTCCGCCAGAGCATCGAACGCCGAGCGCAACGCCTCGTTCGTTTTATAATTCACCATCGTCGTCGTTTCTTCTTCCGGTCGTTTCGAAACAACCATCGGTCGAATCGCTTCGATCGAAGGGAAGAAGACGAGAGCGAGGACGATGAGCAGGAAGAAGTAAAACGTCGTCAACGCCGGGAAAAAAAATCGCATCATTCCTCTCTCTCTCTCTCTCTCTTTGTTTTGTAAACGAAGAACTCGCACGCTCTCGTAGAAATACAATCAACTAAACCGTCCGCGCGTTCTTCTTATTCTTCTTCTTCTTTTTAAGTCTCGCGCGTCATCTCATTCAAAGTTCGCAAAAGGCGCGCGCGCGCAGGGGGCGAGAAGAGTGAGAGAAAATTTGCTCAAAAGTTGAGAGAGAGAGAAAAAAACAAATTGAAACCCTAAATAAAAAACGAAGAAAAAACAGGGGGACGAAACTTTTCAAAAAAAAAAACGTATCTCCCGGGTCGATAAACATCACGCGCACACACGCGCGGACGGAGACGCAAAGCACCACACTTGCGCAAACACTTCCAGGCGAGAGAGAAAGGTTGGTTTCAACGCGCGCGCGGCGGTGAGTTGTCTCGCGGTATCAAAAGAAGAGAGAGAGATTTTTTTCCTCCGCCTCTCGGGGAAAAAAAGGAGATAGAGAGGACCGTTTGGAATTTTGAAGACCGAGAGCGCCGCGCATCATCGATCGATTCTTCTTCGGAGAAGAGAGAAAAGCCCGTTTCCGCGCGAACTAGTTCTCGTGCGGTTCCTCTGTTCTCGATATCCCGTCGTTGTTTCGCGCGATATGAGTCATCAATCGATGCGCGATCGTGATCATCATCGAGCGCCGGTGGATGAGAACAAGGAGAATGTGGCTGTTGTTGGAGGAAAAAGGTACGAGCAGCGCGCGAACGAGGACGGCGGGAACGCGACGGCGACTAAAGATAAAGGGTTGTCCGATTACGTTCCAAAGCTGAATTCTACCGCGACCATCTCTTTGAACGGCACGCAGAGAGAAAACATGACGCAAACTATCACAACCAACGTGCGCTCCTCGCGCGACCGAGGCTCGTGGGAAGGCATTTTAGGCGAGTATTTGAAACATAAAGGCGATACGCCGTGGAGAGAGAAATCAAGTCGCGTGGAACGCGCGACGGCAGTGAGAGCGAATCCGACGTCGCCGCAGGCGTGGTTGGAGTTTTTAGAGGGAGAAGAGAGCATGTTTGCGGAGAAGATGATCGGGAAAGTGAACGTGGTGACCGGGTCGAGGAACGGCGTGTCGTTGTATCGCTTGTACGAGTTGGCGACGAAAACGTTGCCGAGAAGTGGGAACGCGAAGAATGAAGACTACTTGAGGGTATATTTAGGGTATGCGAGACAACAGATGGTCCACAACACGGACGACGCGAGAGATACCTTTAAGTTTTTGAAGTCGCAAGGCATCGGACAGACGCATGCGATTTTTTGGTGCGAGTGGGCGGCGTTTGGCGGGCAATTGAAAGGCGACGAGAAAGCGATTAAAATTTTGAAGAAAGGATTAGAAGCTAACTGTGAACCGAAAGAAGCGTTGGAAATCATGTTGGAAGACGTGCAAGGAAAGAATATTGATTTTACGACGGCGATTCCGTCGCCGTACGTGAGAGACGTGACTGAAGGCGGAAGAACGGCGACGTTGCACGGCGGTGCGAGAATGATGCGTGATAATACCACTAGTGCGATGAAGAAACCACCGTCAGCGATGAAACCTTTGACGTTTGATTCGAAACCGACGGTGTCACACACCGCGGCGAGACGTCGACAGAGTGGGTACGTTCACGATCCGACGCTGATGAACAACACCACGGGGTGTTTGACTTCACAGCAACCGACTATGACGCAGCCGGCGCATCAACACACATCCACCACGAGTTCAAGTTTGAGCGGCGATCGCACCAATGCAGGAAATACCGTCACGGCTACGGCAACGGCGAATCATCACGCGCACGCGACGCCTAACAACAATCCGCTCACGGCTCAGAAAACCGAAAGTTTGCGCGCGCGGCTAGCGGCGGCATTAGAATCGAGCAAAAAGTCAGCCACGACAACTACGGTCACGCGACCGATCATGGCATCTTCAGCAACAGCAGCAACAGAAAATCATAGCAGTAAGAATAAGAATGAATCGAGTGCCTCGGCGGCGTATCAATCGTCAACCGCGCAAGCGCCGGTGAGCAAGAAGCAACCAACATCCTCATCCTCCAAGCAGCCCATGAAGCGGGAAGACGATCAACACATAGTCGTAAATGGCATTCGATACGCCAAATTAGAGTGCATAGGCCAAGGCGGCACGTGTAAGGTGTATAAAGTCGTCTCGCCAAAGAGGAAGATCATGGCGTTGAAGAGGATTCGTTTACAAGGCAAGCAGAAAGAAACCGTGGATGGCTTCATCGATGAAATCAAACTTTTGAAACGTCTTCGAGGGAAAGATAACATCGTCCAAATCGTCGACGCGGAAGTCTGTCCAAGCGAAGGGTTGATATTAGTGGTTTTGGAGTTTGGGGAGATTGATTTAGCGAAAATGTTGAACAAGCGCGAGCGCCAACGCGCTGAGAGCGGTCACGCGCAACTCGTGGACGACAACTTCATGCGTCTCTATTTCGAGCAAATGGTCGAAGCGGTGAAAACCATCCATGAAGCTCGAATCGTGCACTCGGACTTGAAACCCGCGAACTTTCTCTTCGTCGAAGGAACTCTGAAGCTCATCGATTTCGGTATTGCAAAAGCTATCAATCACAACCAAGCGCCGAATCACACGAATATCGTTCGTGACCATCAAGTCGGTACTATCAACTACATGTCCCCGGAAGCTATTCTCAACGGCCAAAAATCCGCCTATGGCGATATGATTCCAGTCGGAAGAGCCAGCGATATTTGGTCGCTGGGTTGCATCTTGTACCAAATGGCGTACGGCCACACGCCGTTTAGCAAAATAAACGGCTTGGTGCAAAAGCTGCACGCGATCACCGACCCAAACCATACCATCGAATTCCCTCCGTTACCGGTTAAGAACGACCACCTGATTGATTTGATGAAGAGATGTTTAGAGCGACGAGTGGAGAATAGAATAGACGTCCCGAGTATCCTCAGGCACCCGTATTTACGCCCGGAAGAAGCGGCAGCGAGTTTGAACACGAGCAGCTCCTCCGACGACGCCGAAAAAGCGAACAACGGCAACAGCGGTTTGAGCATGCAACAACTCCAACAACTCCTCACGCAACTCTCCACAAACAACACCGATAACTCCATCGACGTCAACGCGTTGTCCTCGCACGTCTTTGCGCAAATCGCCGCCGGACAAAACGTCTCCGTCTCGCCTCTTTTGCGTAAGAGAACGAGCGGGAGTGGTTTATCGCCGCTCAGCGAAGGAGACGAAGAAAACAACAGGTCCGGCAGCGGGTCCTCGCCGATGGAAATGGAATGAACTCTCACGAATGAAAAAGAGGGACAGAGAGAAAGAGAGAAGCTTTGCGCACGTGTAATAGTCCGATATAAAAAACATATCCTGTTATATATTATATATGTATCATCCATGCGATGGAGTATCCGCTCGTATTTTTGCTCCTTCTCGACCTTAAAGCGGATAGCGACGTCATTTTTACCTCCGCGCTTTTAGAAAAAGAAATGCCGCTCCCGCTCCCTCCGGACTTGACCAACCGAGTGGCCATCATCACGGGTGCCTCTCGAGGAATCGGTCGCGAAGTTGCTCTGGCGTTAGCCGCCCGTGGATGTCACGTCGTCGTCGCCGCGAAAACCGTCACCGCGCACCCGACGCTTCCGGGAACGATTTACACCGTGTGCTCGGAAATCGAATCGAGATATCCAAACGTTAAAGCGTTACCGGTCGTTGTCGATTTACGGAACGGAGACGCGTGCGTTCAAGCGGTGGAAGAGACGGTGAAACATTTTGGACGCGTGGACATATTGGTGAACAACGCGAGCGCGTTGTGGTGGCAAAACATGATCGACACGCCGACGAATAAATACGATTTGATTAATGGCATCAACGCGAGAGGCGCGTTTATCATGACCAGAGAGTGCATGAAACACATGCTGAAGAATAAGTGGGGGAGAGTTGTGAGCATGGGACCACCTTTGCCGAAGAGTTACACGGAATACGCCGGAAAGACGGCGTATTACATGTCCAAATGTGGGATGTCCATGGTGGCGTTGGGCGCGGCGGCGGAAGGTGAGGGATCGAATATTACCGGGAACGCGTTGTGGCCGGCGACAATTATCGAAAGTTTAGCGGCAACAAATTTTAAGCTTGGGGAAAGAGACACGTGGAGAAAAGCGAGCATATTGGCGGATTGCGTGGTGCAATTGTGCGGAGATGCGAGGACGACCGGTCAGACTTTGATCGACGATTTGTATTTGGCGAAATTGGGGATGTCGCAGAGAGAGATTCGGGAAACGTATAACTTAGATCCATCCAAAGAAGTGCCGAGATTTTTAGCGCCAAGTGCGGATGGGAAAACCAGCGGCGGGGATTGGAAAATCAAGAGAGGGGACGTGAAGAAGTTGCAGAAAGATTTAGAGGTGAGTGCGAGGCTTTAAAATAGCAGAGAGAGAGAGAGAGAGAGAGAGAGAGAGAGAGAGAAATAGAGACGACTTAACTTGTATCATATATCGTTGGGAAATCGAAGTAAATTGTTGCTATGGCATTATTAATCTGCTTTCGTGCGTCGTTTCCGACCTATGCTCGGGTTGCAACAGATTGTTTTTACGACCAGTTTGTACCACGCGTAAAATCCTACGACAAATACTACCCACCACGGGAATACAATGAAAAATGCCGCTTTATGGAAGGTCATTTGCTTTTGAAAATCAGACATCGAACGCTCGCGGAAACATGTCTCGTATGAAGGTTGCTTTCTTGTTCCTACTTTTGGCGCTTCTAGTGAGGAAAATGAGACTTCTTTGGAGATGACGACGTTACCGCTCTCGTTTAAGATGTTCACGTCCAGGCTATTTTTATCCCAATGTATCAACACCTCTCCAAAGTTTAACCCCATGTAAATATCGGGAACGATATTCTTCGGGTACCACCATCTCGGCATGAACTTTGATGGCGTCATCTTCTTGTAGAAATAAGTCATCCATTTCGGTCGGACTTCTTCCACCGCGACGTGAGTGATTCCAGAGCTTGTCGCGTCGATACTTTCGTATGGTAAATGACACCCGGGTGCTCGAACGTCAATCATCCCCACGTGCACGTCGCCGGATAAGAATATAACCCTCCTCTCCTTTGCTTTGGAGACGAGACGCATTAATCTCTTCTGATTAGATGGAAATGATCCCCAATTCTCGATCGACTTCCCGAATTCCCTCGCGATCTTATAATTCACCGCTTTATACATTTGATTGAGCTCGGCGAACACTTGGATCGAGGATCCAATTAACGTCACCTCCGCGCTGCTCGGTTTCATCAACTCTTTCTCTAACCATTCCCACTGTTTTGGACCCAGAATATCTGCCTCTTCATCTTCAGGCGACGACCCATCGACAAAGTTCCACCGAGTGTCCAACAATATAATCTGCACGGATCTCCCTCGTTTCGCTTCGTCGTCCTCGTACACCGTATAACTCTCGTACACCCCGTCTCTTTCCAATCGTCTCTCCGTTTCAGCGCCTTCGTCCAAAAAATCTAAAAACATTTCCTTCGCTTCTTTCTTGTGCATCCAATACTTCCCCGCGTTGTTCATGCCGTAATCGTGGTCGTCCCACGTCCCCAAAATCCGCGCTTTCTTCGCCAGCCTCTCGTACGCCGGAAACCGCTTCACCGCGTCGTACGCCGCTCGGTGAAAACTGTGCCCAAAATAATGCCGCCTTTCAAACGTGATGCGAGTATCAGCGTACACCGCGTCTCCGAGCCACACGAACGCGTCCGGTTCGCTCCGTTCGATCGATGTCCATATCTCCGTCTGGTTCATTTTTTGGTGCTTATTGCAGCTCCCAAAGGCGATTTTTGTCGTTGACTTCTTCGCGAGACAACCGCAACAGAAAAAGTGCCTGTGGCGTGCGTTTTTTTTACGTCCAACCGCGATACATACGCACGCGATGAATTTGAAGCGAAGAGAGAGAAAGAAACGCGTGAATACGCGCACACACGCGCGTTTCGCGAAAGAGAATATTCCATCCAAAATTACAGTTACAAACACAGAGAGAGAGTTTTTGGATATGAAGGAAAAAAAAGGAACAACGTTTACGAGAGAGAGAGAGAGAGAGAAATAGAGAAATAGAGAGAGAGAAATAGAGAGAATGAGACGAGAACGCGCACCCGAGGAGGAGTAGCAGCAGAAGAAGAAGACGCGGAAGCTTCATGGTGAACATCGATCGACGTCCGAAAAAATGAAGAGAAAAAATCGCGACTTTTTTTTTTCCAATTTCGTAATTTCCCCGCGCGATTTTACGCGATAAAGAAAGACGCGATATGAAGTCCTCGTCGGAACGAGCTTTTGCGGTGGCAAAAACGGGAGGAGGAGGAGAGAGAGAACAGCAGCAACAAAAACAACAGAGAGGAGAAAATCTCGGCTGGCTCGCCTCGGGCCAATCGCTCCCGCGGAAGCGGAAACCGATCGAAAACGTCGCGCATTCCTCTCTTCTTTTTTTAGAGGCGGAAAAAGCGCGCGCGAAAGCGGAGAAGGAGTTTAGCGTGCACCGAGACGAAGAACAACGACGAACGGGAAGAGGAGGACGATTGAAGAAGATTCAGAGCGTAAAAAACGCGCGGCGAGAAGGCATGCACCGCGAAAACGGAGGCGTGAAAGCGCGGAACGAACGAGACGAGGTGGAACGAGACGAGGAGAGGCAACGGAGGAGAGTGATGTTGGAGAAGAAGGCGCGCTTGTACGAAAGGTTATCGTCGAGAGGAAGAGGATGCGGAGAAGAGGATTTGGAAGACGACGACGGAACGGTACTGCTGAAAGCACCTAAAGACGGGTTCGACGTAGATTTTAGGCGGAAACGACGCGAGGAGGAAGGAGAAGATGAAGATGTAGAGGAGGAATACGCGTACGATTTTCAAAACCGGTACGACGGCGAGAGGTACCGCGGACGAGAAGACGAAGAAGAGCGAGAGTGGAACGAGTACCAGGACCAGAGGCGAAGAGAGGAGGAGGAAAGAGAAGAGCAAGATTACAGAGACGAAGAGAGACGAGAGCGAGAGCGCCGGTTGGTCGAAGACGTGGCGAGAGAGACGGAAGCGGCGAGGCGAGAGGCGGAAGAGGCAAAGATGGAAACCGTCGAAGCGAGGGAAGCGC
>Ga0255760_10004350_pt1 | contig 12373 bp, 2 predicted proteins | sample 071ome_25_FD_179960 | JGI IMG/M metagenome (GOLD analysis project Ga0255760, IMG submission 179960) | Coastal salt marsh microbial communities from the Groves Creek Marsh, Skidaway Island, Georgia - 071410BT metaG (version 2) | ecosystem: Environmental > Aquatic > Marine > Intertidal zone > Salt... | reverse complement strand
TCTGAATCTGTATCCAGCGATTCCGCGGCATCTAGAGGGAAGGCATCAACGTCATCTTCAGTTCCGTCACCATCGTCATCCTTATCAGCGTTATTCCCAACACCATCTGAATCTGTATCTACTGACTCCGTTTCGTCTAGTGGGAAGGCGTCATCTTCGTCCAAAACGCCATCGGCATCGTCATCTGTATCAGCTTTATCCCCAACACCATCTGAATCTGTATCCACTGACTCCGTTTCGTCCAAGGGAAAGGCGTCATAGGCATCAAGAGTTCCGTCGTTATCGTCGTCGGTATCAAGGTTGTTTCCTATCCCATCTGCGTCAGTGTCTACCGATTCGGTCGCATCCAGCGCAAAAGCATCTTGCAGATCGGGGACCCCATCATTGTCATCGTCTGTATCAGCATTGTTACCAACGCCATCTAAATCTGTGTCTAACGACTCGGATGCATCTAGCGGGAAAGCATCATCAGCATCCAAAATCTCATCATTATCGTCATCCGGATCAGCATTATTGCCAACTCCGTCAGAGTCTGTATCGAGCGATTCACTCTCATCCAAAGGAAAAGCATCCTCGCTGTCGGCGATTCCATCGCCATCATCATCTACATCTGCATTGTTGCCGACACCATCAGAGTCAGTGTCTAAAGTTTCCTCGGAATCCAAGGGGAACGCATCTGAGGTATCTGCCACTCCGTCCCCATCGTCATCGTCATCCTTGTAGTTAAGTACCCCATCCGAGTCTGTGTCAGCATCAAGGTGAGCCGAGACAGATATTGGCGTCGGGCTGTTTCCACCATCGTGAACTATTGAAAAGGTCGTGCTCACTGCACCACTTAGTCCACTACCAGTATCGAAAGCCACATCGCCGCAGAATTCCGAGGAAGCTGACAAAGTTATCCCTATATGATCACCGTACAAACCCTCTGGCCCGCCAGAAAATTCTCTTATTGTGATCGGAAATTCACCTGAGTTAGTAAGGCAAAGGCTCTTCCTAGTGTCAGTCCCGATTTCGATATCACCAAAGGCAAGCTCAGTTGACCCTGTTCCCAAGTTGGGCTTTTGATCCCTAAAGACTGATGGGACTGAAATTGGCCTAAAGGCCTGATAGGGGTTAAGCATCGTGTTGCCAACCGTCAAATCAGGTACGAGATAATCTGTTAGTTCTCGGAGGTAAATCCTCGATGCTACGGAGTCAAACCGCGCTGTGTGAATAATCCCGGAATCATCGGCTGTAAACGAAGGAGTTCCAAAAAACCCGGTCTGGTTAGTTGTAATGTCTGTTAGCGCAACAAGATCGACTGTTTTTTGAGCTATATCGTAGACCGCAACAAAACTCAGGACTCCAGAATCCGTGCTTGCGCCTCGGTCGATAATGTCGAACGCGAGATAGTTTTCACTAAGATTGCTGAATGTAGGGAATCCTACATCGAATCGAGCATTTTGCTTGGGAAAGGGAAAGCTAAGCTCCATTGTTTGGGCATCTAAGATACCGATCGACCAAAATTTCCTAGCGCCGGCCTCGGAGCAGTCAGGATCCGATTCATCCTCGCAAACTAGATAGTCGAAAACGATTTTTCTACCAGTTGGATCAAATCTAACCGTGTCGATGTAACTTGCTGGAATGCCCTCAAATCCTTCCGTGTAGCTCGGTCTTCGGACCGTGACTTCAGACCCAGTATCATCCTCAAGATTTAAAACATAGATATTTGGAGAATCAACCAGAGTAAAAGCCAAATACTTTCCATCTGTAGACAGGGTGACGTCAGAAAAAGTTAATCCATCAACTTGTAATCTTGAACTGGTGATCGTTCCCTCCTTAAAGGTAACCACATTGAAAACACCACCTGTATCCTTGTACAAAAGCCTAAAGCTGCCGTCTTCCAACATGATCAAGGTGGGCCTAGAGAATGCGGCGGTATACTCATTAAGGGGTCCGAAGTTTGTGTCTGCAACGAACTCTTTCGCCTCAGAGGAGTAAACCTGAGCGTATAAGGCAAAGCTGTTCGAAGCAGTGCCAAAAATCGACGTATCAAAGTTCGGATATAAATACAGCATGGTATTGGCTGTAGGTTTTTCTGGGGTTCCCGTCTCTAGATCCCTTAGGGTTGTTCTCTCGTAAGGAACACCTACTGCCTTCCAAGCCTCATCCACAGCAATCGCATCTTCGGCTGTAAATCCACTAGCAGTGGCTGTCTGGGCGGTCTGGTACATCAGATCACGAGCGTTTTCAAAACTTGCGCTTTGTGGTTTCAACCCTTGCGCTAATGCGTAGGCTAGCTTTCCGGTCTTCTCTAGGCCGATACTTGTACCCAAACCTTCCTCTGATAATCCCTCTGCGAGGAGGTAAAACATTCGATTGGGTATACCACTATTGATATGGACTCCACCCTTGTCGCACTCTTTGATTGGAGGCAGGGGGACATATTGAGACATGTGCGCAGGTTGCGCATAAGGACGTGAAAAGCCACATTTGTTAAGCGCGCGTCCCAGATTAGGTGACGCCATATGCCTAATAAATTGCCCAGCCTCTACGAACAAATCCTCAGCAAGAATCCAATTACCATCCCCTACCGCGTTACCAAAAAAATCAGAAAGCGATTCATTCAGAGCACCACTTTGGCTCTTGTATTCAAGATCCGACATACCCGGACTTCTGATTACTGAGTGAGTGACCTCGTGGGCGATGATGTCCTTTGCAGAAGCGAAGTTTTTCTCCGTGACTCCATTCCCTGCGCCAAACAGAATTACATTTCCACCGGCAATCGCATTAGAGTAATCCCCATTGACGTAGATTTCTAACGGCGTTTCATCTCCAGAACGAATAAAGCCATGAGAATCCGAAAAATAACCAAATAAATCTTTTACACCATGTAGGGCGCTGACTGCTGCCGCATCCCAATTCGCATTTGGCTGGCTGCTCATAATTAAAGGAGCGACCTCTCGATTACCAATCGGGAAAGGGACCAGTTCGCCATTAGGACGTTTGGTCAATGAATGATCGTAGACTGAGGTATAGGCCCCACCGGGGAAGGAACTATCAATCATTCTATAGTTGCTACCATCGAAATCACTGTTGAAGGTAACCGTCTCATCCTTCAGATTTTTCCCGGAGGAGGCCACAGATTCCTCCATGTAAAGACTAGTTTCCCTTATGAACCGTTTTGCCGCATTTGACACGTAGACTTCCAGCGGCAGCCCGCCGCTTACAGAGACCTCCGCTCGTGAACCGAAGAAATCGTGAGCACCATAGCGCCCGATGCCCTCCTCTAATTGAGAAAGCAGTTGAATCTGATCTATCTCCACATCATAGTGTGCGGCGAGAACTGATCTGAATTCAGCTGGCTCTAATGCCACAAAATCTGATTCGAAAAGTGTTGGTTCTTTCAATAAGCCCTGCACAGCAATTAGCTTTCCATTTGTGATGGAAAAGGAAACACCGTAATCCCAAACCGGAAAACCCTTGTATGTTCGCTCAGCCTTAACTGAACACAGCACACTTCCGCAGGAAGCCTCAGAAACGCTCAGCCCTCCATCTTCAGAAGAGGCCATCAGCACAGGGTATTCACTGACAATCTGTGTAATATTTTCTTTGTAGCTCTCCAAAGAAGCACTTTCACCAGAGGGGAGTGGTATCGACAGATAGAGTCCATCTAACAGACCTTGAAAATCTTCAGAGACGCGAACGTCATTTAGTTCGGATGCCTCACTAAGAAGCGCCAATTCAGTTAGCTGGTCTGCGCTTAATCGATCTTTAACCGAGTCTGCAGAATTTTCGTTACTTGGCTTGGCTTGCAACGCAGACCGAACCTGTGACGCCAGATCGCGCAGCTGGTCCTCAGAGACTACCAACCCTGCACTAGAGACACCCAAAGAATTAGGCTCCCTTGAAGTTCCTTCTTTGGGGGTGGAATCTGAACGTGAAGTAATAGTTCCAGCGACCAATGCGTCGATGGATGCGGTCGCGTCCGCCGACTGATGGTTTGTGCCTTGGGGCGACAAAAAATTACTCAATGCGAATATCGCAGCTGCTAGGGCTGCGGCCGCAATCAAACCCAAGAAATATTTCTTTAACGCAACGCCAGAAAAATTCACAGCCGATCCTCCTCCAGCTTGGGTCAGAAATAAGTCTCTCCGAGAGCTTTAATTCCAACTTGAAAAAAAATGGTGTTTTTGAGTGAAATTCTCGTTCCTAGACCTTACTTTGCTGATTGCCTCTGCTCGAGCCAGCATAGGCGCAATCGTTTTCAAACACCATAAAGCAGCTAGCTCCACCATTTCTGGATAGATGGGTCAGGGTAGAAAGGTCGGACTAAGAATAGATAGGGGAAAACTCATTTGCTCCTCCTGCCCCGCCGTCGGCTAGCTACCATGCCAGCAGATAGCGCCATGTCTTCTAATGCATCTAACTCTCTCATTTTGGTGCAGGATGCGTTAAGTGATTGGGCCATGGCTAAAGTTACTCGCTGGGTATACGGTCACCTATGTAAGCTTCAATATCCTCAGAAGTACTCCGAGTAGCACCGTCACCGATAGCTCCAGCTGTTAATGCGTCACCAGTGAAACCGAATAGATAACGGATTAATAGCAAGCCATCCGTCAAAGCCTTCGATTCACCATTGCCGTCGATATCCAACTCGGAGTCTGCCTCAGAAAGTAGTGAACTAATGGATTCGGGGGTATTCCTGTCAGCATCCGTGGCTACGGCGCCAGAAGCTAGGGCGTCACCAGTAAAACCGAAGAGATGACGAATCACCAGCAGACCATCAGTCAACGCCTTTGTCTCTTTATTTTCGTCTATATCAAAACTAAAACAGCCTTCAGGACAAGAAGCTCTACTCAATGGGTTCGTCCCTGCCGCTATTTCTTCATCATCCGAGAACCCATCATTATCGTCATCCAAATCGCAGGCATCGCCATCTGCATCTTGATCGGTATTGAGCTGGTCTGCATTGGCTATTGCTGGACAGTTATCACTATTGTCACCAATGGCATCGCCATCCAGATCGGTGCTTTCGTTTGGGTCATCTGGAAAAGCGTCGACCAGATCTCCCACACCATCGTTATCAGCGTCTGCAGTTTCAGCGGAATCCAGCGGAAACGCGTCTTCGGTGTCCGGTATTCCGTCATTGTCATCATCTAGATCCTCCACCAATCCCTCGGACAGACAAACGGCATCGCATTGATCGGGATAACCATCCCCATCGGAATCCGAGCGCCCTTTCAAGCTGATTAAAGGAAAGGCATCATTGTCGTCAGGCACGCCATCATTGTCGTCGTCAAGGTCAGTGAGATCACCGACCCCGTCATCATCGGAATCGAATTCAATGATCGGCTCGCGACCCTCATTCTGAATCACAGACACGGTGTTAGGATTGTCCTCAGTGGAGCGAGACAGAACCCCCTCTTTGTTCTCGGCGATAACCGATAAGAGGTAACTGCCCTTCACATCAAGTCCGCCAACAACGCCTGACCATACGCCATCCTCTCCCTTCAGGAGGGAATGGAAATTGACATCAACAAGCGGTTCATCAGAGGCCTCAAAGTAACGATCTGGACTCGTGACATAAACTGTAGCTTTCGTTACCTCGGTTGCCCCAATAATGGTACTAATAGATACCCTCAACTCGGTTTCACCATTAAGTTCCTGAGGCGCTTCAATTATTCCAACGACGGGCACATCGCTGGCAAAAAAGTTACCCATCCCTAGTCGTACCAGTCCTAAAATTTCCCTATCTGCCTTGTCCCCGCCAGCACCATTGCCATCTGCATCGAATACAGCGTATTGCTTAGCGAGGATAGACATCGACTTAGAAGCCCAAATAAACGACTCGTTGATCGAACCACCAATCAGGAAGTTAGTCCAAAACTGATACGAGAATGAGTACTTCCCTCTAGCAATGAATACAGCGCGCTCCCCTGGCTGAGTGCTTGCTATCAGAATGCGCTGATCCGACTGCCCATTTGCAAGGACAGGAATAAATGAACCAGACTCACAGGCATCATAGATAAAGGTCACGCGAACATCCTTGCGGGCCTGCAGATCATCGAACATTTCTCTTAATTCAGTCGCGTAGAACAAATCTCGCTCAGTCAGCTTAAATACTTCCTCGCCTCCATGGTCGACCATGAAAATGACAACATCGGTAATGTTTTCACTAGACTCTGCTATCGCAGCGACCGCTTGGCCTATCGCCTCGCGAGTTGGAACACCGTCGACACCGGGAGAAATTTCCTCCGACAGATACACAATGTCGTCGTCGCTAAACCCTTGTGCTTTTAGCGCACGATAGGAAAGGTTGGCCGCTGCCTTGGTCGCATCCCAAAGAAAGTTGCCTGGGTATGGACCACCACCAGCAACAATGATTGCACGCTGCCCGCCAAACTCAGAGCGAGTCGGGTCTAATGGATAATAGTCAACTTCATCCCCGACGCCATCGTTATCGTCGTCCTGGTCTACACAATCTGGCAGTCCATCCTTATCAAAGTCCGTTGCCTTAAAGGCCGCATCTCGTGGATCAGCATTACAGGCCGTTTCATCGTCATTTAGTTGCCCATCACCATCCAAGTCGACATCGACGCAGTCGGGAATTCCATCTCCGTCTAAATCATCTGATAAAGAATTTGCATTCTCGGGATCGGAGCCACACGCCAGTTCGTCGACATCGAATTGACCATCCCCATCGTCATCAGTGTCGACTTCTGGATTAAGTCCATCACCGTCGATATCGAGGGTCCAATTACTATCCAGCGGAAAATCATCTTGCTGATCATTGACACCATCGTCATCGGTGTCAGGCAGAAGCGAGTCGGTTCCCAATACTTCCTCTTCCGAATCAACTAATCCATCGTTGTCATCGTCAGTATCAGCATTATTCCCAACGCCATCACCATCCGTATCAAGCCACTCTGTTGGATCAGAAGGAAAAACATCGACTAGATCATCATATCCGTCTCCATCCTGGTCCCTCTGGATGTCACTATTCAAAGGATCTAAATCATCTGAATCTTCAATTCCATCGTCGTCATCATCTAAGTCCTCCAGATCCTTTATTCCATCTCCGTCAAAATCCTTGAAAACCAGATCAGGGTATTCTGCATCATTATTCTCTCCCCATATGGTTAGGCCATTAACGCCCAAAGCTGCCACGCTAATCTGAATTGAAAATTGGAATATCTCTCCTTCGGAAAAAGTCTTCGATTTCCGTGAAATTCGCCCCCAACACACCACTCCGGAATCATCTAACGCACATGACTCGTATCGACCCACATCGATATATCTCGGATTACTCAGCTCGGGAACATTGCCCTGACCGTAGTCGTTGGCGCCCCAGCATTGAACGCCCGTATCGTCCAGTACGCATGAATGGTAGGGCGAAGAAGAAATTTGACGAGGATTAACTGTTGTTGGTGGCGCATTGGCATCCTGAAAATCAGAGCCCCAACACACCACCTGGTTTTCATCAATTGCGCAAGTAAACCGTAATCCAGCCGTGAGTTGCTGGGGATTCGTTAATTCGGGAACTGCGGATTGGCCAAAACTATTGTCACCAAAACACTCAACCTCACCGCTGGCCTTAATACCGCAGGTGTGTCGCTCCCCTGCCGCCAGCTCGACAAACCCGTCATCCCTTTCAAAGCTGGGCTCTCCGCCACTCGCATCCCAACAGGCAATCTTTCCGGCTCTGCTGAGCGCGCAGGTTCGCGTGTAAACCTCTGTCATTTCCATCTCACGCAATGGGAACATGGCCTCGAGGCCATCAAAATCAACTGAGGTTCTGAAGCCGCATTGGATACCGGTATCGTCCTGAGCACAGATGTCACCACCCGAAACCACCAAATAATCTGGCACTAGTGGGTTCCTGCCAACGGTCAATTCCTCGTTGTCATCGATGCCATCGAAGTCGGTATCGGCATTCCGAGGATCAGTGCCGGCCTCAACCTCTTGCGCATTCGTAAGACCATCACCATCAGAGTCGATTTCTTGATTGGGCTGATTTGGGAATTGATCTTTGTTATCTCCGATTCCATCACCGTCCGAATCAGTTGTTTCATCAGGATCTTCTGGGAAGGCATCTGAATTGTCGCCAACGCCGTCTCCATCAGTATCAAGCGTTTCATTTGGATCCTGGGGGAAAGCATCCGCGTTATTACCGACCCCATCTCCGTCACTGTCCAACCACTCTGTAGGGTCAAACGGGAACGCATCGATATCATCCTCGAAGCCATCATTGTCGCTATCTGCGTTGATGTTCGGATTCAATGGATCTTGATCCTCAGCATCTGGAGTGCCGTCATTGTCGTCGTCGGTATCCTCGAGATCCTTCAGCCCGTCACCATCAAAATCATTGAATACCAGGTCACTGATCAGCGTATCGTTAATGGTATTTTGGTCGGACCAAATCAAGACGCCATCATCTGCAAGCACTGCGACGCGTTTTTCATGCGAGAGCCGATAAAGTGGCCGCTCCTCTATATCTCTAGTTAATAGATATCCGAGCCGCCCCCAACACACCACTCCGGAATCATCTAACGCACATGACTCGTATCGACCCACATCGATATATCTCGGATTACTGAGCTCGGGAACATTGCCCTGACCATAGTCGTTGGCGCCCCAGCATTGAACGCCCGTATCGTCCAGCACGCATGAATGGTAGGACGAAGAGGAAATTTGACGAGGATTAACTGTTGTTGGTGGCGCATTGGCATCCTGAAAATCAGAGCCCCAACACACCACCTGGTTATCGTCAATTGCGCAGGTGAACCGCAAACCAGCAGTGAGTTGCTGAGGGCTCGTTAATTCGGGAACTGCTGATTGGCCAAAACTATTATCACCAAAACACTCAACCTCACCGCTGGCCTTAATACCGCAGGTGTGTCGCTCCCCTGCCGCTAGCTCGACAAACCCGTCATCCCTTTCAAAGCTGGGCTCTCCGCCACTCGCACCCCAACAGGCAATCTTTCCGGCTCTGCTGAGCACACAGACACGACTATAGACTTCAGTCGTATTTATTTCGGCGGCGGGAAACATGTCTGCAAGCCCAATATACTCAGCCTCCTGCAGGTAATCACACCGGAGACCAACATCATCCTGGATACACACATCAGCTCCAGAACTAACGAGATAATCGGGAACGAGGGGATCTCGACCAACTAACACTTCCGCGCCGTCTGAAATACTATCGAAATCTGAATCAAAGTAGTTAGGATCTGTTCCAAATAGCTGCTCTCGATAATCAGTCAGGCCGTCGAGATCTGAATCCAAACAGTCACCCTCTACGTCTTCGCACGAAAGCGCTTCCCCTATGACTTCCTGAACGCTATTGCATCCAGAGGCGTTTCCAAAAATTGCTGTCGAGCCGGCGATACCTGTATCAGAGCGCAACAATTCCGAGATCGCCGAGCAATCATTCAATTCGCCGTTGGTGTTGATGTCTAGGTTAGATGCAACCGACTTTAGCCCTTCAAGTCCCGTCAGGCTTTTTAAACTTGGATTACGGTCAATTCGCAAAGAGCCTGACAAGGCCTCAACCCACTTGAGGCCTGAAAGATCCTTCAACAATGAATTGTCCTTCAGATACAGCGCCCCCAGTGTATTCAATTCCTCCAAGGCATTAAGATTTTCAAGCTGCGACACGAACTCCAATCGAAGGGTAGAACCAACCTTTACCAAACTGACAAGTCCGTCGAGTGATTCAAGCGAAGGCAAACCAAACATTACTAGCGAATCCTGAACGCTGGATAGATTGCCCAGACCATTCACGTTTTTAAGCGACTGGTTTTCCTTAAGCAAAAACCCACCGGCTATATCGGCGAGCTCTTCCAAACCGTCGATGTTGGCCAATACCGGGTTGTATTCAATCGTTAAACTCCCATTAACTCTCTTTAGGGCATTGAGGCCCTCCAAATTTGCGAGCGCTCCACTAAACCCGATAGCTAAATTGCCATCAACCTGAGTCAGTCCAGCCAGCCCTTTGAGGCTTTGAAGGGCCGAGTTTCGGTAAATCCATACCCCTTTTAGATCTGTGACCCCACTTAGAGCGTCGATTTGTATCAGCTGGCGATTGCCAAACAAAGAGAGACTACCTACGGACACTAGGCTGGCCAGATCATCGAGATTCTGCAGCGCAGTGCCGCCTATGCCGCTCGCTCCAACATTCAGTGCACCTCCGATCGACCTAAGGTTTCTAAGGCCCTGAACGTCCACCAAATTTGGCGCTCTCAGATTAAGACTACCCGTGAGTTCTTTAATGGACTCCAGCCCATCTAAATCGGTAATTTCTTCCCCTGAAATGGTGAGGTTCCCTTCCAAGGTTTCGCAGGAATCGAGAGACGCTATAAATGACACGAGCTCCTCAGATGACTCTACGCTGGTTGTAGATGCTGAGCATACTGACGCTTCAGCAACGTTTACTGCGCTCGTCGCACACCCCACTACAGCCAAGAGCCAAATGGCTGCTCTCATGGAAATTGCGCTAATTTTCTTCCCGCGCCATCTCATAATCCGTCCCTTAGACTCGTTTCCTAATTATTCGCACGACGAGATTTTTGGCTCAGTCGGAGGTTCGGGAATTTTTTCGGCCCAACGCTAATCCACCCTGATAGTAGTCGCGCTCAAAAGTAGGATTTTCCAGTATCGATGAACAAGGAGAACCTACCTGAAGAAGTCCCGATTTACTAACAGCCAGACCCTGGCCATCCTCAAAGAAGCCGAAGCTGGCGTCAAAGTTCCTGAACTCTGTCGTAAACACTGTACAAGTGACGCGACGTTTTCCAAATGGCGCGCTAAGTTTGGCGGCATGGATTCATCCGTGATAAAGCACATGAAGGAACTGGAGGAAGAAAACCGGCGTTTGAAGAAGATGTATGCGAAGGCTACAAGCAATTTTTTAACCTCCATCTGGACAACTATCCGATCTAGGCCATCATCTATTTACGCTGCTCTGAAAGGCTGACTGTCACGGAGAGATGGAGGCATAAAGCCCAGGTGCGCAAGAAAAGATCTCCAGCGCACCCTTCGTGGTCGCTTAACCATCATGCTTATGAAAGTAGGTGGCGTTCCATATGCATTCACCATTGCAGTTCGCATAGGCAGAGTAGTAATCACCAAGTGCGGCGCATCCCCTTTCATTTGCAATCCATTCCTCATTGGCCATGAGCTGCTTCGCGTTCGCATAAGAGACCATGTGCATATAGTCCGCGTCGACTTCGCCAGAACCTAGTCGCGGCAAGACAACGTTCCACGCCACCACGCTGCTACCCTTTGCCCTCTGCCCTCTACCCTCTCACCCGCAGCCGCAGACCCCAGTGCTGTGGGGCGATGTCCAAGCAGTCTCCGATCATTGGTTCGCCATAATCGACCAGATAAAATTGATTAGTTGCGCATCGCCCTCGAGACGCCGAACGTGGCCCACATCTTCAATCGTCCGGCTGACCACGCGCTGATCTGATTGACACTCAGAGAAAACTCGATCATTCACTAGATAATCACCCCATGGAACATCGAGACTCGAATTCTCGTCATTGCACGACAACTGGTTCGCCCAATACTCGGCGCTGACCTCAGCCGAGGCATAGCGCACACCATCGAAGCCGACCCCCCCATCGGCTGGAATGGTGGCATCTAGCGCGCCAGTAATCTGGATGACCGTCAGCGGTTGACTGAGCGTTCGTTGTAATTGTGCCTCGCGAAGGTGCCCGTTAATGGTGGCAATTCCGGAAAAGAAGCCCAATTCTTGAGCGACCGTGGTTGCCATAACACCGCCGTTCGAAAAACCGATTGCAAACACTTGGAAGAGGTCTGCCAGATCCACCTCTCTGAGATCAGACAACACCGCTTGGACGAACGAGATGTCAGATTGAACATCACTTCCTTCGAGTTCCCATAGATCACCATTCGATGACAAGAACACCCCAATGAAATCCCCTTTTGCAATGAACCCCTTTACCTCATCATCCTCGAGAAAGAGTCGATAGTCTCCGTAGGCACCATGGAAAAAGAAGACGATAGGTAACATCCCGTCTCCTGCTGGTTCTGTGGATGCAAGCCAGTAAGACCTGACCCTCTCTTCGCCGCTCGCAGCGAGCGTGACAAAACGCTCCTCAAGTTCGACCGTTCCAGGAGATAGCCCGGGCATGATAGTGATCGCCAGCGTCACCTCCGTCTCATAGACCCCATCAGATACCGCGACGATGATGGTCAACGTTTGCGCGCTGTTGATCTTGTTCAACGTTTCAGCAGCGAAATCTGTCAATGACAAGATGCCTTCGCTCGTCAGCGAGAAGGCAGCGATATCGGCGCCACCTGCCAGACGCCAGGATAAGTTGTCGCCCTCAGCATCCACTGCTTCGAGTTGAAAGGTCCAATTGGA
>Ga0255760_10004331_pt1 | contig 12412 bp, 8 predicted proteins | sample 071ome_25_FD_179960 | JGI IMG/M metagenome (GOLD analysis project Ga0255760, IMG submission 179960) | Coastal salt marsh microbial communities from the Groves Creek Marsh, Skidaway Island, Georgia - 071410BT metaG (version 2) | ecosystem: Environmental > Aquatic > Marine > Intertidal zone > Salt... | reverse complement strand
AATTGGTTTAACTCCCAAAATTTTAAAAACTATTCCACTGGAATTATACACATCAAAAGATCAAAAGTTCTTCTTTCATACATATATTGCAGTAGTTGAAAAAGAATTTATACCAGTCTTAAACAACGAACATTCAGGTTATGCTTGGTGTGATGCATCAAGTTATCCAAAACCACTGCATGTGGGTTTAAGAAATACTCTAACAAATAAAGTAAACCAAACCAAAATTGCTACCGTAACCGAAATTATTGAGAGCATTTAGTATGATTAAGATCTACGGAGATATTATGCTTGACCGTTGGATTGTCGGTGAAGCGAATAGAATGAGTCCTGAGGCTCCGGTACCTGTTTTGTTAGAAACAGAACAAAAATATAGTGCAGGAGGCGCCGCAAATCTTGCAGTTAATCTTTCTAGCATATATTCACAAGTAGAATTATATGGGTCAATATCATCTGATAAAGAAGGATACAAATTAATTGAATTATTAAAAGATACTAATATACACTCTCGCATAGAATTCGATTCATCTGTAACAACAACTAAAACACGTTTGGTAAACGATGGTGGACAGCATATATTACGTTGGGATCGAGAAGTTCCCTATACAGGAACAATAGGCGAAAAGTTTATTAATGATTTAAATCAAGAAGATATTGTTTTAATAAGTGATTATAATAAAGGTCTAGTAACACAGATGTTTATCGCTAGTGTTTTAGAAAAAACATTAAACGTTTATGTAGATCCTAAACAATCTTCTCAAACATATTACGGTGCTTATCTAGTTAAACCAAACATGAAAGAATATAAAGAATGGTTTGGAGAGTTTAATATTGACTCCGCTAGATATCAAATGATTCAACACAAATGGAATTGGCTAATTGTTACAGACGGTGCTAACGGAGTACATGTAATTAATGACGAAAACTATTGGCACTACAAAGAAGAAGTAAGAGAAGTAGCAGATGTTACTGGTGCCGGTGATACGTTCTTGGCTGTATTAGCATACGCACATACGTCAAATAATATGTCAATACCCGAGGCTTGTAAACTAGCCTGCTATGCAAGTGCTAGAAATGTAGAAAAGCGTGGTGTAGTAAGTGTAAGCAAAGATGATTTAAGCAGAGGTGTTGTGTGGACAAACGGAGTATTTGATATATTACACCCCGGGCATTTAGAATTATTAAAGTATGCAAAAAGTTTAGGACAAAAACTAATTGTAGGTATTAACGATGACGAAAGTGTAAGACGTTTAAAAGGAGAAGGTAGACCTGTAAACGATTTCTTAACAAGAAAACGTCAACTTGAAATGTTACCGTGGGTAGATGAAGTTGTTGTGTTTACAGAAGATACTCCACAACAAATTTTAGAAAACATACGTCCTGATATTATTGTAAAAGGCGGTGATTATACCGTTAGCACTACCGTTGGACATGAACTAGCAAGGGTAGAAATTTTTCCAATGGTAGAAGGTCATTCTACAACAAACATTATTGAAAAGTTAAAAAAATGATAATTGAAACATACATCGAAGACTGGAAATACTATGAAGACCTTTGGAAAGAACATCGACAAAAGGTCAATCATGAACCTGAATTTAATACGATAGGTTTTGATATTGGCGAAAAGGGATTGCCTGCATCATGGTGGCCTAAACTAAAGGAAGATTATAAGAAAGTATCAGGTATCGAGTTTGGAAAAATTATTCATTCTTGGGGTGTTGAATACATGGATGGTGGATATCAAACATTGCATAAACATAATGATAATTCAATTAATTCCGTGCTATTTTTTGATGGTCAACCCAAAGAAAAAAGAATGACAACACTAAATGGTTTATTGTATACTATGTATAACAATGAGTATACAACAATACAACCGGAACCAGGCAAATTAGTTTTATTTTCTAGTGATGTGTGGCATGGTGTTTATCCTGCAAAAGCACCTCGTAGAAGTTTTATGGTAGATTTTGAAAGATGAAAATATTAGTAACAGGACCAGAAGGATTTATAGCACAAAATTTAGTAACACATCTCGTATCTCAAGGACACGAAGTTGAAGGTTACTCTTATAAGGAAAACACATTACCCGATCCAGAACCTTATGATTGGGTTATTCATTTAGGTGCTATTAGTTCAACAACAGAAACTGATGTTGAAAAGGTACTAAAACAAAATTATGAATTCACAATGAACTTAATACAAGTTTGTGATCGCTTTGGTGTTAACTTACAACTTGCAAGTTCAGCAAGTGTGTATGGTCCTGGACTAGACGGATTTAGAGAGGATTCTAAATGTTTACCTAAAAGTCCGTATGCATGGAGCAAGTATTTAATTGATAGATTTTTAGTTGAAGCAGGAATATACAATAAAGAATTTAATATGAATATCCAATCATTTAGATATTTTAATGTGTATGGTCCGGGAGAAAATCATAAAGGAGATCAAGCAAGTCCTATACATAAGTTTACACAACAAGCAAAAGAAACAGGAAACATTAATATTTTTCAAAATAGTGCAAATTATGAACGAGATTTTATTTGCGTGGCAGACGTGTGTAAGATACAGGAAAAAATGTTACATCGTGATACCAGTGGGATCTTTAACATAGGAACAGGACAAACAGAAAGTTTCTTTTATATAGCACACACAATCGCTCAAAAATATAATGCAAAAGTTAGTGTTATACCAATGCCCGAAAGTGTTAAAGGACAATATCAAGAATATACCTGTGCTGATTTGACAAATTTAAATAAACATGTTAAAATAGATTACATAAAAGTTGGAGATTACATTAATGCCAAATAGACAAAACGGTAAAGTAGATAAAGGTTGGGGATACGAATTAATCTGGTCAACAAATGACAAGTATGCTGGAAAGATCCTTTTCTTTACCAAAAAAGGCAATAAGTTTTCCATGCACTTTCATAAAGAAAAAGACGAAACCTGGTTTATTAATAACGGAAAATTTTTACTACGTTGGATTGATACCAAAAGTGCAGTTATGTATTCAAAAGAATTAAATCCTGGAGATGTTTGGCATAATCCTCCATTACAACCACATCAATTAGAAGCATTAGAAGACAACTCTAGTCTAACAGAAGTTAGCACACCCGATAGCGTTGAGGACAATTATCGTATTGTTCCGGGTGATTCACAAAAAGATCTAATCAAAAAAGAAGAAGATAAAACTACTTAGTTTTCTTTTTAATCCAGCGATAGGCCGCATATCCAATCAATAACACTACAATAGTGCCGATACCATCAACCCATGATGTTTCGTTCATTGCTCTAATTAGATCTGCTGTAATTTCCATTATGCTTGTGCCTCTGACCAACGTAAAATAATATTACCTGTTGTATCACTACCTGACGTCTTGAACACGTTAATCGCTAACACGTCTGGTCCATTCGGGAATGTACCTCTACCACCTAGTGTGGTGTTGGTTAATTCTTTAATGAATGATAGATCCAATGTAGATCTTTCTCCTGGGTTTGCAATGAATGAGAAGATTGTTTCGCCCGGCTGTGCATACGGTGGAGCAGTAAAGTTAAATGTTATTGTTGTTGTACCCGCCGTAATAGTACTTGGATCAGAAGTTTGAGAGAATGTAACATCATAGTATTCGGTTCCGCCATAACTTTCTAAAGTAACACTTTGCACAGCAGTACCTGCCGGAAATCTAGTTTCTGAAATATCAACTTCAGTACCTGTTGTTGCGCCACTTGCTTCCCAACTTGCTTTTTGGAAGTAAATGTTGTTTGTTGGTGCCGTCTTAAAGGTTTTGGTTAGTGTCGCCGCTACCGTTTGGTTTTGAGCACTATTAGATCCTGGTCTGGCTGATAGATATAAAATTCTAATTTGAGGACCACCGCTATAATAGGTAATAGCATTTGATTGAATGCTCGAAATTGTTGTTCCTGAACTAATGCCTGCTCCTGTAATTGGTAGGCCTTGTTGAATATCGGCAGAAAAACTTTGATAATCTGATTCTAGTATAGCAACCCAATCTCTTCTTCTAGATACTGCACGGTAATATTCATTACTATTAAAAGGATAAGTTTGTTGTAGTGTAATTCCTCTGGTTAACGATCCTTGCGATGTAGCACTTGCTGTTACCACTTGAGCGCCGGAGTTCCAGTTAATACCACCTCCCGGTGCAATCTGTGCAAAACTTGGTTGACCACCCTGTGCTAGTCCTGACAATCCTGTCCAACCAACATCGTCTGGATTGGTAGGATAGTTTTGCGGATTTAGAATACCTTGAACAACGATACCGCCTGTGCTTGTATCAGATGTAATCTCTAGACCATCCAATAATAATTGTGCTCTGTTAAGCAATTCTCTTTCACCTAGGTCACCAACAATAGCGTTTGATACACTTGGTGCCAGTCTAATTAAGAAAGAAGTTGCTTTTGTTGTTGTAACAGCAACACCAGTTGAAGCGTAACTGAACAAGTATCCACGATCTGAATCAAATCCGCCGTCTGTAATAAACGAAGAACCCCAGTGTTGAATAATCGGTGTTGTTGTATTACTTACAAGCACCAAACCAGTTTTTGCACTATGCGACGTTTTAGGTCCTCCTGTGTATGTTCTAGTAGCACCTGAAGCATATTGTACCATGCTGGCTTGTCTTGTGCAGTTTGTTAAAGTATTACCGTTGATTCCAGTAAATGAAATTAATTCATTATCAAGATAAATTACACCGCCTTCCTCAGGAAAATCACTAGCATCTTCTAGTTCAATTTCTGTAACATTTGCGTCAATGTTTGATTTTAGTTTACCAATAGCACTTTCGTTAATAACTTCGTAACGCACAGGTTGGTTACCAGTACGCATATATGCTTCTGTGTTAATGTTCGAGTTACGCATTCTATGTGCCATAATAAAGTTACCATCACTACCTCTAAACATCCAATCAATAAAACCAGCACCGTACCATGAGTACTGAATACCAATCATCTGCATGTAACTAATATCTAAGTTGTATCCTGATTTACCAGTTCCGTCACATTTATCTCTATTCCAAGTATCTTGTCTTGCTTTTTTGTCCTTAACCTTGGCCATTTTAGCACCACTAATAGCACCAATGCCTCTGAAATCTGGAGTAACATTCATTGAAGATTGACTATTAACCTTAGATACAACGTGTGTCATACCTCTAATAACCACCCTATCACCAACGCTTAATTGATCAAGGAATCTTGTGTTTGTACCAGAAACTTCATTTTGATCTTTGTTAATAGCAATAGTTCCTGAAAGTTGGAATGTAGCACTACGTTGTACACAATATAAATGTTTGCCGTTGTATTCAAAGAAAATACCATTTTGCTCATCGTATGTTCCTGCTAATACCTTAGCACCGTGCCAATTTCTTGTTTGTACCTGTGGATTGTCTGATAGTGTTGCAGTTGTAGAACCTAGTATATATTTTGCTCTGATGATAAACACACGTTCCGATACAATTTCTTCTACCGTATAATTTCCATTATATCCCGGAGTTTCAATACCTACAATTCTAATGGTTGCACCAACCTGTAAACCATGATCAACATCATCCGTTGTTACGGTAATTTCACTACCTACAGCAGTACCATCTGCTGTAATACTTAACAGGTCATAACTTGGTGCAAATAGAGCACCAGTGGTATACATAATACCTTTACCTGACTGATATCTAATATACTTTTTACTTTGACGTATTGCTTGAGCACCGTGCACCGGACTTCCTGTTCCTAGTTGAACACCGCCGTCAAATGGTCTGTGTACAAAGAATGAATCCGGTCTTGGATAAATTGTGCCCTGAATTTGTGCTGTTGTTTCAATTGTTCCTACTGCTCTGGCTTGATAACTTAACTTGTCTAGACTAGGAATAGCCGTGGCAATAAACGACCCTGCCGCTAATTCATGATTGTTGGTTCCACCAGCATCTGCATCACCAGAACTAATCGAAACAATAAATGTTGATCCTGGAACAACACCGTGTGGACTTGGGAAAGTAACTTCAATGGTTGCTAGAGCATCAAAGTTAACGCTACCGCCCTGAGGTAATGCATCTGTTGTTGATTCGCTCATTGTGACAACCGAATAAACACTTAGTTGACTGCCTGTTTGTGCTGTACCTGATGATGTAAATGTTGATATTCCTCCACTACCATCGACGGTATCAACGGTAACTATTAAATCGTGTGCCGGACTATCGCCACCAATTGCTGTACCTTGGAAAAGAATTCTGTTTCCTACTTTATAGTTTGCACCAGGAGTACTTAGACCCACGGTATAAACACCTAAATTTCTATTAATATCAAAACTACCGCCACCGCCGACTGGTGCTTCGTTTTGTCCACTTACATTTATAAATGAACCATTGCCGTCTTTTGCAACACCACCTGCGGATGCTGTTGCAACACCACCGATACTATCAATAGCATCGACGGTAACCGTTAAATCGTTTAATGGTGATTGGCCACCCAAATCAGATCCTGGTATTACAATTTCGTCACCAATAGCAAAATCTTGCCCTGCATCAACAATTCCAGCAACCGTGTATGCACCACCAGAAGTTGTTATATTAAATAATACTCCGTTACCTACAAGATTACTTCCACCAATTGCTTCATAGTCCTGACTATCTAAGCCAGTTCCTGATGCTGTAAATGCAGTGATTGATCCGTTAACATCGACGGCATCAACCGTGATAGTTAAGTTGTTCGTTGGATCAGAACCTCCTAGGTTGCTACCTGAAATAGTTATAGTATCAAGTGCGGCAAAGTTAATACCACCGTCCTGTATTGTTACGGTATATGTTGTTGCATCTTTTAGTACATCAATACCAGCATTTAAGCCGTTGCCTGATGTTGTATATGCTAATCCTGTATAAGTTATATTAGCACTGGTAGAAACACCACTTGCTGAAACGGTTAATATAGTTCCGAAACTATCTACACTACCTACCGTAATAATACAATCATGTGTTCCGTCAACACCACCTAGTTGACTACCTTGGATTAAAATTCTATCTCCGGATCTATAATCTACTGCAACATTGGGACTGAATACCTGTGCTGAATAACCTCCTGCGGCTTTAGTAACAATAAATGATCCACCACTACCGTTACCGCCTTGTGTGGTTCCGCCTACATTGAAGAAACTAGCGACACCGTCAAATCCTGTACCACTATCAACAAAAGTAATAATATTACCTGCGGTATTTGAATCTGTTACACGAATTTCAATATCATGTGTTGTGTCTTCACCACCAACTGACGAACCTTTAATAATTAAATAGTCACCAATTTGATAATTGGTTCCTGCGGTATTAAGTGCAACCGTGTAATTACCGTTATTTAAAGTAACATCAAATGTTGCATCTGCACCTTGTGGTGCTACGTTTGATCCTTCACGCTGTAAGTAATCTACATTATCTCCTGCATAACTTTGTTGTGTTGGATCTGATAATGACAATACATTGCTATTAATTTGTGTTATAAAGTTTGCTGAACCATTGTCGTCGATAGCCATACCAACTGCTAAACCGGATGCACTGGAAACATTAAGTGATGTTGATCCTGACGGAGTATCACCTTCAACATTTATAGTTGAGAACGGATCGTTACCATCGCCAACAACACCTGTTACCTGAGAACCTGACGGAATAAATGCCGCACCTACGTCATCTAAAGGTGCACCTAGTTCCGGTGCAGTTCCTGTAAATGGTAAACGTGTTTCACCACTAGCAACAGCAAGTGCTAGTGTGAATGTTCCTGACGAACCGTTTGATAAAACTGCAAAGGTAGGAGAATCCGAAATGTTCGCTCCTGTATAAAATCCGCCTTCTCTCATCTGAATATACGGAGTGTATAAACTTTGTGGGTTTGCTGTGCCTACCTTTGCTTTTGCATAGTATTCAAAAGTTGTGTCAGTTGGAACATTAACAATAATAAATGAACCTTCTGCACGTTGAGCACCAACAATACTTGGTTCCAATCCTCTTACCGTTACAGGAGTACCAATGTTAAACCCATGTGGTCCAAGTGTTGTTACCGTAATTTTGGATTGACCAACACCTCCAGTGCCTGCAGAAGCATCAGTTTCGATGTTTGAAACATTAATTTCTGTTCCAGGAATTTCATAAACCGATGGATAACCCCTCATTGCCGCAATAGCCTGCCACTTGGTAGGCTGTAAGCCATACTCAAAGTCAGCGTCAAGCATCGAAAGCGGATTAGCAACCCTGTTTCTTTCAATGGCATCAGTACCAAAGTCAAATGGTCTAGTCTGCTGTTCAGGTGTATCAATAAAAATTTGTAAGTTATCAGTGCTTGACATTGTTTGTGTGTCAGCATACAACCCAATATCACTTACGTAATCACTATTTTGCAAATAACTCGAAAAGTCTGGATCACTTTCTTCGTTAATGTGTGTAAAATCTCTTTTGTTGCGATCTACATAAACATACTCAATTGAAGCAAGTTTATTAGGATCATTAAAGTTGTAAATTTGAGTTCCAGTTGTAACATTGGTCATCAATAATAAATCTTCTTCTAAAATTCTTTGAGGAACTTTAATTCTTGAATAACCATTATATACCAATGTCGGTAATGCACTTAACCCTGTTGTAATAACATCAATAACAATGTTTGCTAGTGTTGTAATTCTTGTGTCAGATCCTGTTTCTAAACTAATTGATGAATCAACTACCTGAGATATAGCACCTTGTTGTGGAGTATTTTGAACAAGATTATATAGGATATTTTGTGTAATTAAGTTTCTTAAAAATGTGTGAGTTTCAATTTCAGGAGTTCTACTACCGTCAACTTGAGGAGTATCACTATCCCAGTATTTTTCTGCAACTTTATATGTTCTTTCATTGCCGCCGTATCTTAAATCTTTTTCCCAAGCATCAAGCACATATCCTACATCTCGGTCGCATTTTTCGGCATTATAAGTATAACCTGCCCAATCGCCAACTCCTGCGGCAACTTTATTTTGTAAAAATGCTCGCATTTCCGCGATTAGAAAAGTTCTGTTTCTAGTTATAAGGCTGTATGCATTAGGAAACAGATTTCCTATATAACTAATTCCAGGTGTAAACTTATATTCTTGTATTCTTTTACGTGCCATGCTTTAAATAATCCTATTATCTATTACTATTTACCTTTATAATTGATCTCTATAAATTAACCGGGTTTTCCAGTTAAAGTCAAACCGTGTCTAGAGTTAAATTTATTGTATGCAAATCTATTATTTCCACCTAATAAAGACCTATTGTTGGTGTAAGTGGTACCATCGCCTGGACTATACAATGCGTTGCTTACACTATTATCAATTACCCATGCTTTTACTTCTGCCGGAGTTGCTTCTGGATTGATTTGCAAATATAATGCGATAATTCCGACAATTTGTGGACTGGCCATCGACGTACCGCTGATATTTGTTTGTTTAAATGAATCGTTTAAATAATACTCCGAGCCGCCAATGGCATTTATGTTGCTAGAAGCACTCATAACATTTGTTCCAGGAGCATAAACATCAACACCAGGTCCTGTTTCTGAAGTAGTTGCTTTTTGCTCTTCGTTTCCGATTATTGCTGTGTCAATGTTACCTACCGTAATTGCTTGATCATCATAAGGAGAGCCTCCTCTATGATAATATATGTTACCATATAGTGCAGAAGTCCAATAATTGTTATAATCATCTCCACCTGCTACGTCAACCTTTTGTGAATAATTTCCTGCTGACATACAAATATTAATTCCTTCGTCGATCATTTCCTGTATTTCAATATCAATACTGGCTATTCGAATTGCGTGTCTATTGAGGATATCTCCGATCATTCCATAATCAGTTCTTTTTCCTGATCCTGTCCAAGGAGTACCTCTATAATTTCCTCCGGTAATGTTTGTCATTGATGAAACATAACCCCAACTCATATTAACTACCGTTGGTCTAAATTTATAGTTATTTGTATATACAGCACCAGGTTCGGCGCTTACAAATCTATGTGTTGTTGTATCTGACGAAATACCAATGTTCATGGTAATTGTTGTCGATGTTGTATTTGTAATTTCAATTTCTTTATTGTAAAAAGGATCGGTTCCAGTTGCATTAGGCACTCCTCCGCCTCTTGGATACGAATGAAGTGTCTTATATTCATCTTTAGCACAAGTAAACACTAAACTTCTAGTGGCTATTCTAATTTTATCACCTGTTGAAAAAGGATGTGTTCCTATTGTTAATGTCAGTACTCCGGTACTAGGAATATATGTTGCACCAGTAGGAGTAAATTTATTGTTTTTTCTTCTATGCCATTCTTTAATAGAATCAAATGCATAGGTAGCACTAATTCCTGTACCACCATCGCCGCTACCTTCTAATCCTGAAAGTTTTTGTGCATATATTCTAGCACCTTTTGCCCAACCATAAGTTTTGCCTGCGGCTATTCCTGCACAATGGGTTCCGTGGCCGTGATAATCTCTATAATGATTAGAACTTTGAGAAAAACTTAAACCACTTGCTGATGCCCAATCAATTTGTTGCACACGAGAATTACCAGCGGCATCAGTAAACTCGGGATGATCTGCTTGTATTCCACTATCTTGAATAACAACATCTACTCCATTACCATCTAAATGATATGTATATGGTCCAGTAACCGTATCTCCGGTGTAAGGATCTGATGTTTCTATCATTCTTCTTAGTCCCCAATTTACAAACGTTCCTGTGTCTGATGTTGTTTTAGTAAAACTTGACTCCTGTATTGCTCCTGGCTGTATAATAACATCTTCTCGTTGTTCAGGAGGAATTTCTACACAATAAACTCTAGGGTCTAATTTTAGTTGTTCTGCTTCTTCGTCAGTAAGCATGTAATGAGTTATTCTTTTAGATACCGGTCTTTGATTTGCTACATTAATTTCGCGATTAGGAATTTTTCCACTTCCTGTTTTTTGTATCATTTCTAGATTAAATTGTGTAGCGTCAACTCCTTTATTCAATCCAACAATATATTCTTTTTCCATATTATGCTCCGAATGCTATTGAATAAGCAATGTCTCCGTTATCAACATACTTTTTAGTAGTTAATGTAGATTCATCGTCGGTTGATGCTGTTTGTGTTGTGGAACTTACTGATGTAAATTTACCTTCTTTAGGTTTATCTAAACCAATTGGGGTGTTTTCAATTGTAGTATTAATAACAGGAATATTAATCCCTGAAGCAGTAATTCTTCCTCGCTCTACATCATTAATTGTAATAACAACAGCGTTACCTGCTGAAAATTCTAAATTAGATTGTGACTCTAATGTTGGAACTCCGACACCATCTACTTTAAAAGATTTTGCTACAAGATCTCCACCAATCCAAACATCTTTTGCAACTCCTATACCACCATCAACAATTAATGATCCTGTTGACGGAGATGTGCTGTTTGTTGTATTATCAAAATTTACTGCTCCTGTAACATTTAAAGTTGAATTAATATCAACATTATCTCTTAGTTCAGATGCACCGGTAACTAATAAAGATACAAAACTACCAATACCTGTTGAAGTAGGTTCAGAGATATCAAAGTCACCTCTGATAATTCCCGTAACATTAGCGTAGTAAAGTCCAGCGGCATTAATTGGAACCGTCCATTGAACATATCCTGAGGATTTGTCATTTGCTCCGACACCCGAAGTGGTTACATTATCTGAAGAAACATGAACTATTCCAGTACTTACGTCACTACCGTTGCTGTTTCTTATACTGAATGTATAGACGGATAAATCTAGATTAAATCTGTATGTTCTGCCCTTTGTTATCGGAACATCTGGATTAGAGTTTCCAACTCCCTCGAAATTAAACCCAGCAACATCGTCTGTGACGTTATATTGAACTATTGTTGAAGTATCGTTGCTATTATCAACTATGTCTGTAATTAGAGTATCACTTGATAGTGATTTAACGGTAACATTGCCCTCCGCATCGACCGAAAATCCCGGTGCATTAAAACCGTATTTGCTAAAAAATGGATTTTTGGTAATTATTTCTGCCATGTTTAATCTCCTAGTTAAACATATTTACCATAAAACAGGAATACTATACAGGAGGATTAACGGCTTTATAATAGGTTGCACTAAAGAATACTTTCGCTCCGCTCATATCTGTGCTGTCCTCGGTTTGTGGTTGTACGTTTACATCAACATATGAATTGTTTACATTTACGGAAATATCTAATATTGGTTGACCTAAATTTGACCTACCAAAAACGGTTAGATCGGCAATTTCTTTCCCAGCAACAACCGTGCATTTAACTATTTCTCTATTGACGGTATCAAAGTCAGCAACAATGGTATATTCTGCTGACGAAAAGTCTCCCAAATGCCAACGATCAAGACGTGTAACTAACGGCGTTGCCGCTAGTTTTTGCC
>Ga0255760_10004327_pt1 | contig 12416 bp, 5 predicted proteins | sample 071ome_25_FD_179960 | JGI IMG/M metagenome (GOLD analysis project Ga0255760, IMG submission 179960) | Coastal salt marsh microbial communities from the Groves Creek Marsh, Skidaway Island, Georgia - 071410BT metaG (version 2) | ecosystem: Environmental > Aquatic > Marine > Intertidal zone > Salt... | reverse complement strand
CCCTGCGGTGGTACCACGCCTGGGCCATCGAGCGTCGCGGTCGACGGCGAGCGTCCGGTATCGATCACCGTCGTCAATCGCAGTCGCCCAATGTCGCGTAAACCAAATGTTTTTGTAACTGTTTTTGTAGCGCCAAAATTAGCCTCGTCATCTTAAATCTCATCGATCGATCGACGCCGATGACGACGAGCGCGCCGACGACACCGAGCGGGACCGGGAACGAGAGACGAACGGACGACGACGACGACTCGGAGCGTGGGTACGTCCCGGGGGACGACGCGATCGCGCAGTGCGCGACGAATGCGCTCTGTGAGAGATTCGTGATGAATCAGAATCATCATCAACGCTCGAACGCGTCGTCGTCGCCGGGTATCTTCGGAACGCTGCGACGAGGGTCGGCGTCGAACCCGTCGAGCCCGAAACCCGTTCGTGGGTCTGCGTCGTCCGCGGTAGACGGGGCTTCGGCGGCGCGGGCGGTGAGGGACGCGTTGACGATTTCGCCGGGCGCGGTGACGAATGGGAATAAAAAGCGCGCGACGACGGCATCGCCGACGGTATCGACGCCGGTGTTGCGGTTGAACTCGGATCACGCGGCGAAGAGCGTCAAGTTGCACGCGGTGTTGATGACGCTCGTGGATGAAAACGAGGATTCGTCGAGGGATGGGTTCGCGGCGGCGGTGCAGAAGATTTGTAAGGAGGTTATAAAACGAGAGGATTTGGTGGACGAGGTGTACATGCAAATGATTCGGGCGTCGAGGAGCGCGAGCGGGGAGCGGGGGCGGCGAAAGGCGTGGGAGTTGTTGAGACTTTTCGCCGCGCTCTTTGCGCCGTCGAGGGATTTCTTGCGGTTCGTATCCGAGTACATGAATGAGGTGTCGATTCGGGGATCGATGGAGACGCAGCCGTTGGCGAGGTCGGCGATGACGGCGATGAAACACGCGAGCAAGACGGCGACGCGTAGGTACGAGCCAACACCCGAGGAGATTATCGCTTTTGCTAAGGGTGAGGAGCTTCGAGTGGTTGTTTCGTTTTTGGATGGAACGTTTGAGGATGTGGCGTACGATTTGACGGCGACTGTTAAGGAGACGGTGGAGAAGCTCGCCGATGCGATTCATTTGAAGTCGCACTCCACGTTTTCGTTGTACGCCGTTCGCAAGTATTTCGGCAAAGTGTCACCAGTTCTCAAGGAGGGGCTTTTGTCCGAGGAACACCACGACGTCGGCGATGGATCCTTTCTCACCGACGCTCTCGGCGACTTGCGCGCGATGAAGCTCGAAGCGACGCCGAGCAAGGCGACGGCGGTACAAACCGGTCTGCTCTTCAAAAAGCGAATGTTCAGAGAGAGCGATGAGAGCATCGAAGAGCCAACCTTTGTGTTGCTTTCGTACGTTCAGGCGAAACACGACTTTATGATGGGTAACTACCCGTTGTCTCGCGACGACGCCGCGTTGCTCGCCGCTTTACAAGTACAAGCCGAGGAGGGACCGCGGCTTGGCGAAGACGCATCGACGCTCGCGTCGACGATTCAAAAGTACATTCCGAGAATGATGCTCCCCACTCGTCCGGCGATCGAGTGGGCCAAACACGTCGTAGAACAACACGCTCCAATCAAATCGATGACGAGCGACGAGGCGCGACAGGCGTTGCTCCGAATGATTCGATCGTTGCCGTATGGAAATTCAGTGTTTTACCCGGCGAGACGCGTGGATGATCCCATCGGCTTACTCCCAGGCAAGCTCATTGTCGGCGTGAATAAGCGTGGGGTGCACTTTTTCCGCGAGCAACCGATGGAGTATTTATATACGGCTGACTTGAGAGACATTATGCAGTTTGGTTCTGCGCCGCACGCCGTGTTTTTCAAAATGCGCGTCTCTGGCGCGCTTCACGTGTTTCAGTTCGAAACGAGAGACGGTGAAAATATTTGCATGTCGCTTCAGACGCACATCAACGACGTCATGATGAAAAAGATGGCTGATAAAAAAGCAGCTGAGGAAGCGGCGACGCCGAGTAAGAAACCGGCGCAAGAATCCACCGGAGAAGAGCTCACGCAAGCGTCTGACGCGGCGTTCGCGCATCAAGCGAGTCGACGATCGACTGATGATCGCTCTCGCTTGGAGATTCGGGATCTTAAATCCAAACTTGAAGACGCTCGGGCCGAACGATCTGGTTTGCAAGACGAGCTGAGCCGAGCGACCGAGGCGTACCACGAAGCCTCGGATCGGCTTGAGGCTGAGCGGGCGAGCAAAGCCGAAATGATTGAGACTGTGAGAATCCTCGAGTCACAGTTGAAAGAGTCGCGAGAGACGGCAGCGAGCGCGGCGGCGACAGCGAGTGGGGATAACCGTTCGGATAAACTCGAAGATTTGACGGCTATCCAGATTAAAGAACTCACGGATGAGTTGGCAATTGAGACCGAGCGGGCGCGGGCAAACGAGGCGGAGAAGAACGAACTCCAGCAGCAAGTCGTGGTGCTTCAACAAAAGGCAAAACGGGCCGAGGCGGCGCACGCGCACGAGTTGAGTCGTCTTTTGGAATCGACAAAGGCTGATGTGAACGATATTCAAACCAAGTACAACGCCGCGGAGTCTCGCGCCGGAGCGCTTGAGAGAGAAATCGCGTCTCTTCGTCAAGAGTACGACGAAAAGAAGGCGATGATGACGGAAGAAATGTTGAAAGAGTTGGAAGAGCTGCGCGAGACGCGGGCGACGTTTGAGGCGCAGCAAGTGACGACGCGCGATCTCATGTCTGCGCAAACGCAAAAAATCAAAGAACTTGAAGAAAAGTACACGGGCGAGGTGACTCTTCGCAGGCGTTACTTTAACATGTTGGAGGATTTGAAGGGGAAAATCCGAGTCTACGCGCGGACGAGACCACTCACGGGCATCGAGAGGAGCCAAGATCAAAAGGTTGTTTTGAAGACCCCCGATGAGTTTACTTGCTCGTACCCGTGGCGCGGCGAAAAGAAGGATAGATCTTGCGAGTTTGACGAGGTTTTCCCAGCGAATGCGACGCAGGAACAAGTGTTCGAAGACACTCGATACTTGGTTCAAAGCGCTATCGACGGATACAACGTATGCATTTTCGCATACGGACAAACGGGAAGCGGCAAGACGTTTACGATTTACGGCGACGACGCTAATCCTGGTTTATCGCCGCGCGCCATTTCAGAGGTTATGCGGTGTGTCCATCGCGATTCCAGCAAGTGTTCGGTGAAGATGGAGTGCTACATGCTCGAGCTTTACAGAGACGACCTGGTGGACTTACTTTTACCCCAAGGGAGCGACGCACCAAAGTTGGACATTAAAAAGGATAAACAAGGATGGGTCACCGTGCCGAACGCCACCATGGTATCTGTCGCCACCGAGGCTGAAATTACCGAAGTGATTCAAGCCGGGCTCAAGGTGAGGAAGACGGCGGGCACGAAGATGAATGTTGAATCGAGTCGTTCGCACCTCATCTTCTCTCTCATCATAGAGACGACGGACCTTCAGACGGGCGCGTTAACAAAGGGCAAGCTCTCATTCGTCGATCTCGCCGGCAGCGAGCGCGTCAAAAAATCTGGCGCTGAAGGTGACACTCTCAAAGAGGCGCAAGCCATCAATAAATCTCTGTCAGCGCTCGGTGATGTCATCTCTGCCCTCGCTTCGGAACAAGGGCACATTCCGTACCGCAACCACAAATTGACAATGCTGATGAGCGATTCGTTGGGAGGAAACGCCAAGACGCTCATGTTTGTCAATGTATCGCCCACCGACGCGAATGTCGAAGAAACTCACAATTCGTTGACGTACGCGACTCGCGTTAGAACAATCAAGAACGACAACGGTAAAAATGTCGTGAGTAAAGAGGTGCAAGTTCTCAAGCAACAGGTGGCGCACTGGCGAGCCAAGGCGGGCGACGTCGAAGCTGAGCTCGTTGACATTGCAGACGCGAAGCAACTCAACGAGGAGTTTCAAAACCTTAAAACGTAAAATACTGTACAGCGTGTAACCGGTAGCATCGGTACGTAAGTAAACAATAATTTAGTGCTGCGTGTTGTATTTCAAGATGGAACAAAAGAAAGAACGCGAGTGTTGTAGCTGCGGCAGTGTTCGCACGCGTGGTACACAAAGTGAAACTTTGCATCCGATTCCTTGCCGCAATCGTTGCACGCGACGCGCTGCTTTTTACCCTTGAGCGCGTCGGGGAGGTCGTCTTCGCGCTCATCTGCTAAGATGGCATCAAGCATTCTAAAGTACACAGAAAAGTCACCGAGTGATTTGCGACATATGGGGCAAGTGTAGTAGTGCCGCGTGTACGTCTCAAAGCACGTCGCGTGCATGAGATGTCCGCAGGGCAGTTCCTTGACTGGGGTTTCCGAGTCGGCTAAAAACTCCTTGCACACCGGACATTCGGTGTCCATGCCGCGTTCGGAGCACTCGTGCTTGCCGTGCTGCAAACTCACGCAAGCGTTGCACTTCATACAATGATAAAAGTCGACACCCAAACCTTTACCTCGGCGGCACACGTTGCAAAATGGGCAATGGTAAATCGCCTCGCCAGAGTCATCGAAAAGATTGCACACGTTACAGTAATACTTTGCCATGGACATTTTGCATTGTTTGCAATCGTTCGCCACCGGCTGTCGCGTGCCACACTCCATGCACACCATCTCTTTCACCGCGTAGCGGTTGATGGTGTGATCGCTCACGTCGTCGTGACAAAATCGACAGACAAATGAAGAGTTGCAACAAGGCGCTACAAGCTGACAGTGTCTCTTATAGTGCGTGCACCCTTCTTTTCGCGACGCATCAATCGGCTGACACATGGCTTCGCTCGCATGGACACCGTTCTCTGTGACATTCGTCGTCTTACCCTTATCCTTCTGAGCCTGCAGCTGGTTGCCGACGATCCATCTCGACGCTAGTAAATTTTGAATCAGATACGCCTTTTTAGTCGGCGCCAACGAATCATCGCGACTGACAGTCCTGACTGCGTCTTCGAGCTGGATTTGGTTCATTCTGAAAATGTCTTCCCAACCCGGCTTGAAGGTTTCTTTGTCTACATCGCGCCCCGCCTTTAGACTCAGATACGCGTGCACCTGTCTCATGGCGTCCTGGTTTTCATTTTTCGCGTCTGCGTCGCTCTTCTCCGCCGCCGCTTCTCCATTTGACTTGACCCAATCGTCACCAACCTCGATGTTTTCGGCGTTGCCGCTGTACCAAGTGTTCATCCATTGCGCAAAGTGCGTGTTCTGCGTGGCGTGTCTCATGGATGAAATCATCCCCTCGCTTTCGTCGTCGTTCAAAGCCTCGCGCACCCAGATGAGCATCGAACGCAATACTTCGGCTCCGGTTCTACCAATGATGAGTCCAACGATTTTCTCTTGTTCCTCAAAGCTAAAGTGTCTCTCGAACATTGGCCACAGCTCCGCCTCTTCCTTGGCGACGTGTGTCTCGAGCGAGACGCGCATCGCGGCGAAACCTTGCTGAATCTCAGCCACCAAGCCGTCGCGAAACCCTTTACCCTTGCCGTCCGTTGCGACGGTCGCTCGCATTTCTGCAACTAAGTCTACAATTGTTTTGATCAATTCAGCCTCTTGCTTGTGATCCAGCGTGTAGGAGTGCGACACATTGTGCAGAGCGCTCTTCGCTTCCAGCGCCGGAAACACGATGTCATCCTCAGACATGGAGTGCGCTTCGTACACCCCGCGAAGGAAAACAAACCTACCATCAATCATACGCACCAATCGAGCGTCTCGCTCTTCGGTGCCCGTGCTCGAAATGGCGAGCACGTCCTGCTCCAGACGATGAAGCTCGTGTCGCAGAGCGTTGTGAAACTGGAAAATGTGATCGATGGGAAGTTTTTGTTGTTGCTTCGTGCCCGACGCCGCCGCGCCCGTCTGACGTCTGCGCTTGCGCGACGGTTCATCTGACAACTTGTCACCTTTTGTGTCGTCAACCTCGTCCACCGCAGAACCCGTTTCCTCGTCGAACAAGGCTCTGACAATGGGAGTCTGCGCTGCTCTCGCGCGTTCGCCCTTCGCCGCGAGTGTCCTTCGCAGGGAAACCCCAGCGCTCGACTGCGAGTGTGCCCGCATCGCCGTCTCCAAAGCCTCAACCGATTCTCCCCCACCACTTTCCCCACCGTCCTGCGACGAGGACGCCGCCGCCCAGGCTAAGAGATCGCACGCTTCCCTGGCTGGCAACGCCGCGATAAACTTCCAAACCAACTCCCCTTGCTCCTCCACCGTCAACGATTTCTCCAACATGGGCAGCACGTGTTCGCTCTCCTTGGCCAAATGCGCCTTGAGCGTCGTTCTCGTCGCGTGCACCTTCATCGCCGCCTTGGCCCCGAGCTCTTTCCTCTCGTTTTCATCCTTTGCCTCGCACAGCGCGTCCAAACACGACGTCACCTCCTCAAACAACCATTCCTCCGCCTCGTGTTCAAACTCGTACGCGTACGCCACGTTTTCAATCCTCGACGCCACCGTGGGGAACAAGACGTCGTCCTCCGCCACCGTGTGCGCCGCGTACCGTCCATGAAACCCCCTCCACGCTTCTCGCAACGCCTCGGCCGCGTCCGTACCGCCGCTCGTCGACTTCCTCTCTCCCGTCGTCGTCGCCGCCGCCGTCGCCGCCGCCGTCGCGCACATCGACGCCACATCGTCCAGTCCCCGCTCGAACGCGCGCCGGAACAGCGTGTGAAACGCCGACGCCGGTCCCGTTTTCATCGTCGTACCGAAATCAAAGCAATCAAACTTTCTTCAGGTTGCGCGTGTTCAAGCAGATCGCGCGACGTTTCCTACCCTTTCCCCGTTCCCGATCGAACCGCGACGAAGAAGACGCCGTCGAAGACGTCGCGTCGTCCGCGCGAGCGCCCTTCCTTCGCGCGCGTCCGCGCCCGATCGATCGAGCGAACGCGCCGTCGGTCGTCGCAATCTGAGGGATGCGCGCTCGAGCGAAAAGCTCCAAAAAGTGTCGCGCATCGTGACTCCGCGACGACCGCGCGCGATGGCGAGCGCGAGCGCGATCGGGACGGCGGCGGGGACGTCGACGACGACGACGACGACGCGCGGTGATGTCCGTCGCGGTGGGTCCCGTCGGCGTCGCGGGCGCGCGGTGGCGTTCGCGTCCGCGTTCGCGGCGTCGGATGGTTCTGGTGCGCGTTGCGTAACGACTCGACGCGTCCTCGACTCTGCGCGCGCGATCGCCGCCGGGCGTCGAGAGGCGTCGACGATGTCGGCGGTATCTTCATCGTCGTCGTCGTCGTCCATGTCGAGCGAGGTTCGCGAACGACGCGCGATCGAAACGCTCGGGAAGGATCCTCTGAGTAAACGCGAGTTGGGCGGACCGGACGCGTTCGAGTGGTTGCGAGACGCCGTCGACGTCGTCGCGAGAGACGCGGTGCGAGAGGCGATGGACGGATCGTTCGATTCGCGCGCGTTCGATCTCACCCGGGAGATCGCGATCGCGACGGATGGACGGATCGATGCGGCGCCGAGCGGGAACGCGAGAAGAGCGAGGGCGCACCGGGCGACGACGAATCCGTTGTTTTTGAGAAGCGCGTTTGAGATTTTGGTTCGGGAAGGGTACGGCGGGGACGAGGGCGAGGCCAAGGCGAGCGATGCGTGGGAGTTGATTAAATCGAGCGTGGTGGTGCGGCAACGAGGGAGGAAGACGCGGGCGGTGAAGAAGAATGGGGGGCAGTCAGAGTCGGATGTCGACGCCGACACCGCGGAAGAGGCGAGACGTCGAATGCGGGAACGCGTGTCGGCGTTTAGCGCACGCGGTCGGGAATTACTCGAACTCGAGCGGGAAGGGGAAATCACGGCGAGGGCGTCGAATTGGAGGGAGTTTGCCTCAGAGGATGGGGATGAGAGAGGGGATGACGCGTTGGCTGAGCATTCGAGCGATTTTAGTAGAGTGGGCGGTTTACGCGTCGTCGGGGCGACGCGAGGGGCCGAAGGTCGAGCGCTCTTGGTGTTGCGCACGGTCCGGGAGGAGGACATACCCGAAAATACGCTCACAGTGGGTGATAGAGTGGCGATATCGACGTATCTCGTCGAGGGTTCGGTGCGTTCAATGGATAGTTTGGACGACGACGACGACGACGCCAAAGAAGAGGACGCGTCGACGACTCGAGAAGCGACGGTTCGGTTTCTGGGTGACGCGATGAATAAAACCGTCGCCGGGCGCATGGGAGATTCAAAGTCAATCACGCTCGAGTACGAGGGCGACGAACAGGCGCTCGTGCGTCAGATCTCTGGGTTTGAGCTTACCCTGTCGCGCGTTCCGGATTTGACGACGTTTGAGCGACAAGCGCGCGCACTGGACATTTTAGAATCCATTCCGGCGGTGACGCGATCGAAACCGGCATGTCTTAGCGTGGTGCGCTCCGTGTTTGCCGAAGATCGTCCGGCGACGTGGATGAACGAGACGGAGGCACTGGGAGAAGGTACGTCTGACAAGGTTGGGAATCTCTCAGTGGTGCGCGCAGAGACGCTCAAGCGGCTTCCGGCGAAAAACGTCACCGGAGCATCGCTCGATGCGTCGCAGCGCTTGGCGCTTCGAGCGGCTTTGACGCCAAACTACCCGGTGGTATGCATACAAGGCCCACCGGGAACGGGTAAGACGAGTGTGGTTGTCGAGATTATCGCGCAAGCCGTCGCGCGGGGCGATAGAGTGTTGGCGTGCGCGCCGAGTAATCTCGCGGTGGACAATCTCGTCGAGCGATTGGATGGGGTTTCTGGCGTTCGTACGGTTCGCATCGGCGCTCCCGAGCGCATCAGCGCCGCGGCGTTATCGTCCTCACTCGACGCCAAGGTGGCGGAGGACACCAATGCTTTCTTCGCGCAGCAACGCGTCGTCGCCGTAGAGGTTTCGGCGGCGCTCCGGGAAAAGATTGACGCGCACGCGCGCGCGACTTCTAAATCCGCCAAGGAGAAGCTGCAAGCCGAAATCGTCGAACTGAAAAAGAGGCAGAAATCCACCGTGACGAGCGGAACGAAGCGTCGAAAAGCGGCGACGACGTCCATCTTGCGCGACGCCAACGTCGTTCTGGCGACCAACGCAGGCGCGGGCGTCGACATGATTCAGACGCTTCCGCCGTTTGATCTCGTCATTGTCGACGAAGCGGCGCAGGCGAGCGAACCCCTGAGCTGGGTACCACTCGTCCGCGGTCGACGCGCGGTGCTGATTGGCGATCCGCGTCAACTCGCACCCATCATTCATTCTCAAGAGGCGAACGACGGCGGTTTGGGGAGATCGCTCATGGCGCGATTGATGCCAAAGGCAAACGCGGTGATTCCAGACGCCGCGGCGCTCGCGCAATCGGGCGTCTTGAGCGTCGCCCTCAACACGCAGTATCGATCCAACGCCGCGATTAGCGATTGGGCGAGTCGAGAGTCCTACGGTGGGCGTCTTCTCCCAGATGATTCCGTGAGCTGCGGATTGCTCTGTGAGTTACCAGGCGTTCAAAAGACAAATGTGACGTCAACCGCGATGCTCTTGGTGACGACGCGAATCTACTCGGGTCGGATACCGTACGAGTACGTCGAGCGTCGCGTCGGTGGATCGTACATCAACGAGGGGGAAGCCACCGCGACGGCGGCGCACGTGCTCTTCCTGCTAAAAGCGGGCGTTCGAGGGGCGGACATTGCCGTCATTTCGCCGTACGCGGCGCAAGTGCGTCTCTTACGCAGCGTGCTATCCGCTGCCCTCTCCGGCGTGGACGGCGCTCGAGACGTCGAAGTCTCATCCATCGACGCTTTCCAAGGCAGAGAAGCTCAGTGCGTCGTCATCTCCATGGTTCGTTGCAACCGAGGCCGACGCGTGGGTTTCCTCGCCGACGCTCGTCGCATGAATGTCGCCGTCACGCGCGCCAAGCGGCACGTCACCATTCTCGGTGATCATCGAACCATCGCCGCAGACACCTTCCTGACGCGTTTACTCTCACACATCAAGCGCGTCGGTCTCGTCACGACGACGAGGTACGCCGAAATCGAGCTCACCGAGCTCGATTAGGCAAGCGGATAGTTGACGACTGCGGGCGGATCTGTCGTTCGTGAGTAATAATTTTTTCGCGCGCGCGCGCGCACGTATGAATTCGTGTAGCATAGATGCATTAATGCATCACGTCATTCATTCATTCACCTGTCACGCGTCACCTTTTCGATGAAGACGAACGACGTGCAGCGGACCTGAACGTCCCGCAAAAGGTTCACTAAACGTCACACACAGACGCGCTGCTTCATATTTAACATGCGTCCGTCTTCACACACGCGTCGCCGGGCGACGTTTCTCTCGCGCGCTGTCGTCATCGCTTTGGCGTTGGGCGTTCACGGAGTCGATGCGTCGTCGGCGTCGGCGGCGTCGTCGTCGTCGTCGTCGTCGTCGTCGTCGTCGTCGTCGTCAACTCTGCCAAATGAAACCGTTCAACCAGCGTGGACACTCACGACGCTCAGAAACGTCTCTCGCGCCGTCGACGGGCCCGATCGCCTCGTCGACTTTACGCTCGACGCCTTTGGAACGTCGTACGTCGTCTCGTTGCGCTCGAAGCGCGGGTTGACGACGAACGAGCGGTTGCGACGGGCCGAGGAAAGTCAGTACTCGGGGCGTTCGAGCGCGCCGGCGGGGAAAGCCGTCGCCGCGTTGCGCGAGGGAGGCATCGCGCGAGGACAGATTCGGACTGGAGATGGAGGAGGGGTGGCGTTCGAAAAGGTGAGCGAGGATGCGGCGAGTGAGTACTTATCGCGAATCGGGGAAGACGCGGGGCGAGGTTCGGGGGATTCGTTGGAGCGGACGGTGGTGAATGTGACGCGGTTGGCGTTGAAAGCGCCAGGTGGCGATATTTCTGGAATGGTTGCGATGGCTCGGAAGGCGGGTGCGTCGGTGCGAGAGCGGCAGGGGATTGCGAGCGCGCGACGGGGGCGTGGATTGGAGTCGCGGACGTACGCGACGCCGCACGTCGAACTCGTGGTGTTGAACGACAAGGCGCGGTGCGATATGTTTATCAACAACTGGGATTTGGAGGAGGACACGGTGTACGTGGTCAACGTCGTGAATTCGTTGTACGAGGGCGAGTTCGATCCACCGATCGTCATGGTTTTGAAGGAAATCGTATCCTTCGCGGATGGCGATCCTTACACCCCTCCGATCGAGCCGACGAGCTCGTTGCAACAGGTGAACGCGTCGCTTTTGCTCGACGTGGTGGACAACTGGCGTTGGGATTATCAGGATCAGCTCGAGAGTCACGACGTCGTGCATCTTTTCTCTGGGTTTGTGTTTGCCGGTCAAACCATCGGAGTCGCGTACACGGGCTCGGTGTGCAGCGACTTCCCGACCGGGCTCTCCCAGGTACACTACGGGTACAGTGAAAATGACGCGCACACCGTCGCGCACGAAATCGGCCACCAGCTCGGATTCACGCACGATAACGTCGACAACGACAACTGTCACGCATCTTCGTACATCATGTCGACGACAATCAACTCTACGCCTCAGAGCGATTGGAGCGAGTGCACGAAGATGGAATACGAAGCCTTTATCGACGGTCACAAGTGCCTGTACCAATCGGCCGTCGACAAGGAGATACCGTGGAAACTCATCGTCATCATCATCTGCGTCGTCGTCGGCGGCTTATCGATGCTCCGAACCATTTACATCCACTCGCCGTGCGGTCGACGCCGCCGAACGCCCCAGCGTTTCACCGGTTACGCCGTCTCTCTTCCACCGCCGTATCCGCCACCGTACGCGCCGGGCGCGCCAGGCACCCGCGGCGCGCAACTCATGGCCATGGGCGTCCCGCATCCGATGCAACAACCCGCCTTTGTCGGCACACCCTACGTCACGCAACCGCAATACGCCCGTCCAGTCACGGCGCAAACTCAACACGGCGCGACGTATTACCCATCCATGTAAACGCTCGCGACGCGTCGCGCGTATACGACGGGCGCGCGAGCGTTTCGGTCGCAACCGCGACGCCCCGAGCGACACGATTCATCCGTAACGGCTACCGCGCACTTGTATTTATCACTTCACGCGCGCACGCGGTCACGAACGAACCGTTCGACGTCATCACGCGCCCTCTTTCGCGTCCCATCGCGCGCGAACCGTCGCCAAAGTCAAACACCTCGGCTTTGGTCACCGAAAGTGCACGCGTCGGTCGGTCGGACAACCGCACATTTGATGACCGACCAGTCACGAACCATGACATTACTTTTTCTAGGGAGGTTAGTATAGACCTTATTACCGGTAGTAATACAGTATGACTCGCAGCAATGGTGGATTACAACAACTAAGTAGTACCGGGTATCGATAGTACAAAGTAGTTGACTCGACGACGACGTGTGTATTCAAGTGTATTTATTTTATTCTTCGTGGAAAAGCTTTCGCTCGACGACGTCGTCCGGTTTAGGAGACGACGCGCGCGCGCGC
>Ga0255760_10004322_pt1 | contig 12422 bp, 10 predicted proteins | sample 071ome_25_FD_179960 | JGI IMG/M metagenome (GOLD analysis project Ga0255760, IMG submission 179960) | Coastal salt marsh microbial communities from the Groves Creek Marsh, Skidaway Island, Georgia - 071410BT metaG (version 2) | ecosystem: Environmental > Aquatic > Marine > Intertidal zone >... | reverse complement strand
TTACCCATAGTCGTGAAGGCCTAGCTAGCCCTGACATACAACTACTCTTCTCACCCGCGAGCTATGATCCCCAAAAATTTGGAGCACTGGAAAAGGAACCAGGAATGACAATTGCCTGCTCGATTGCCCGACCTGAAAGTCGCGGAACAATCATGGCGCAGTCTTCCAACCCTAGAGAATACCCAATAATTAGGCCTAACTACATGTCCGCGGAAAATGATGTGCGCGTTGTAGTTGAGGGAGTTCGACAAGCCCGAAAGATTTTTTCCCAACCTGCGTTCCAACAATATTCTGTAGGAGAAACTTTACCAGGCCGGGAAATTCAATCCGACGATCAAATCGCTGAATTTGCACGTCAAACAGGCAATACGATTTATCATCCAGTTGGTGTGTGTAAGATGGGTCCAGAAGATGACAAGATGGCAGTGGTGGATCCGCAATTAAGGGTCCGTGGGATTCAAGGACTCCGTGTAATTGACGCATCAATAATGCCTGCAGTTACAACAGCAAACACTAACTCCACTGCAATTATGATAGGTGAAAAAGGTTCAGATATGCTTCTTGCAGATGCTGCAAACTAGCAATGATTAAGTACAAGGGAAAAAATAAATGCCTAAATTACATTTAATTAGTTCATACACCTGACCTTGGGTGCAAAGGGCCGTGATTGCCCTGCGTACAAAAGGCGTGGAATTTGAAACCACTTATATCAATCTTCGTGACAAGCCGGACTGGTTTCTAAAAATCTCGCCTCACGGCAAGGTCCCTGTGTTGCTTGTAGATGAAGTACCATTGTTTGAGTCAAACGCTATTGCCGAATACTTAGATGAAACAGTTGAACCACGACTTCATCCATCTGACCCAATATTAAAAGCACGTCATAGGGCTTGGACTGATTTTGTTTCAGATTTTGCTGCAAGTCTTTCTGCTGTCTATTACGCTAAAACTAAAGCTGATTCAGAGGCTTTGTACGAAACAGCCACAAAAAGATTGGACCGCGTTGAATACGCCTTATCGGTCGATAAAAGCGAAGGCCTATATTTTGGTGGAGACAAATTATGTCTTGTGGACGCAGCTTATGCTCCGTTCTTTCAACGTTTTTTATTTGCTGACGAGTTCCTCAAAACACATCTACTAGATGCGTATCCCAATACAAAGAGGTGGGCATTAAACTTAATGGAGTGTGAGACTGTTAAGGGGTCAGTAGCCGATGTTTTTGAAAAGGAATTCCAGGCAAACCTAACCCGCAGAGAAACTTACGTATCGACCCTTATAGCAGTTGCGTGACGTCTAGAAGAAACTTCTGTTTTAAAGAGTTTCAAGCGCTTGCACGCACCTATCTACTCAGCTAACTTCCGCGGCCTTGAGAGTTAGACGTCTAACTCTTCATGGAGAGGTGCCAGAGTGGTTGAATGGGGCGGTCTCGAAAACCGTTAAGGGCGCAAGTCCTTCGAGGGTTCGAATCCCTCTCTCTCCGCCACCATATTAAAAACGCACAAAAACAAAGGGTTTTCAGGATACTGAAATTAATTTGTATCTAGTTTATATCTACTACAAATACCTTAATTAGACATCTGTTTATCCGCAGTTCGATACAGTTCGCGGTAAGTGTTGATAGTGCTTTGCAGATAATAAGAAATACAGAAATAAGTCCGTTAAGATGCTCACACCCAAAGAGCAGACATTTTGCAATTCATGCATTGACGTGAGTAGTTCGGGATAATTAGGCTTTATAAATATGAGAATTAGTTGTGTTGGGAGTTTTTTATGGGAATTAAAAAGGGTTTATCGCTGGCTATAGTAATCTCATCTCTCTCTTTGGGAGCCTGTTCCACAATCGTAGATGGCACAAGTCAGGACATTTCAATCAACACTAATCCCTCAGGTGCTGATTGTGGGCTAGAGCGACAGGGTGCTAACATTGGTCGAGTAAGCCCTACGCCCGGAACAGCAACAGTGAGTAAAACTAAACATGACATCACCATTAGGTGTAACAAAGATGGCTATAACGAAACCACCTTTATGAATAGATCAGGCACGGCGAACGCGACTTTCGGGAATGTTCTTCTTGGTGGCTTAGTGGGTTGGGGCGTGGACTCAGCAACTGGCGCCGATAACAAATATGATTCACCAGTTAATATTAATCTAATACCCAAAAAATAACTCTCCGTAGTTCGGATTTAATTACCAGTACAAACTTAGGCGTGAACCAGCGCAATCCATCTGGTTCACACTCTTTGCATAAATCAGATGGTTATCGCCAATTTATGGCGGAGAGAAAGGCAATGAGGCGCAGGACTTTAAACGATCAACGCTACATGCTTGTGTTTTTTATTTCCCTGTTAACCTGCTCTCTTTGGAATGGCGCATCTCTTTCCGCCAAAACGCTAATTCCAACAAAACATTACACCGTAAGGCTTCAGGCAATCACCAGCGACTTGGATCACCCCTGGGGCCTTGCGTTTTTGCCTAACAACCGGTTTTTGGTAACCGAGCGCTCTGGGCTGCTTCGCATCGTTTCTGCCAATGGCACCTTATCTGATCCGATTTCCGGATTGCCCAAGATTACAGCCGAAGGACAAGGTGGACTGTTAGACATCGCACTCAGCCCTGACTTCTCTGAGAGCGGCCTCATCTACTTTACATATTCTGAGCCAGGCCCCGATGGCAGCGGCACGGCTTTGGCCCGCGCTGTATTAGACCTGCCGACCATGTCTTTGAAGGACGTGCGTGTTCTGTTTTCCCAACAGCCGAAATCAGACGACGGGCGGCATTTCGGCTCTCGTATCGTGATCGCGCGCGACGGAAACTTGTTCATCACTACCGGTGACCGGGGACAACGGGACCAGGTTCAAAATCCAAAAATCAATCGTGGCCAAATCATCCGGGTCAAACCGGACGGCACTGTACCGAAGAATAATCCATTTTTCGGTAGGCCGAGTCACCGCCCCGAAATCTGGTCCATGGGACACCGCAATCCACAAGGAGCTGCACTACATCCAACCACAGGCGAATTATGGACCGTCGAACATGGCGCACGCGGCGGCGACGAAATCAACATCTCCCGCGCCGGGCGGAATTATGGCTGGCCCGTGATTTCCTATGGGCGTCATTATTCCGGACTAAAGATCGGTGAGGGCACGCACAAAGAAGGCATGGAACAACCCGTCTACTATTGGGACCCGTCCATCGCACCATCTGGGATGACGTTCTACACAGGGGCGGTCTTTCCAGCTTGGAAAGATAATCTCTTTATCGGCGCTTTGAAGGACCGGATGCTAGTACGCCTTACCCTACGTGGAGAAAAAGTCGTCGATGAAGAGAGGATTCTGACGGACCTGGACGAACGTATTCGCGATGTGCGCCAAGGACCAGACGGTTGTTTATATATCCTAACGGACTCGCCTAATGGGAAGCTGATACGTCTAACGCTCCGGAAATGAGCCTCAACTGCGTACAGTTCACTGAAAAACGCCTATCAACAGTTTTTTTATCATGTTCTCCTATCCAAAAAGCGCTCAGCAGGTAACTCTTCTTTTCATAATAAGAATGCTATGATTTTTGTGGAATACAAAAATAACAAAGTATTCATAGCGCCTTAGTTGCAAAAACTATCTGTCTAATTCTCTGGAGGGTTAATTTCGATGCCTTATGCAATCCAAGTCTACGAACAAGGCGGGCCTGAGGTAATGCGCTGGGAAGAAGTAGCCGAAGTAAACCCTAAGCCTGGTGAGGCCTTAATCAGACAAACCGCTGTAGGCTTGAACTATATTGATATTTATCAACGCTCTGGAGGCTATAAATTAAACCTACCTGCTCGCATTGGTATGGAAGGCGTTGGCATTGTCGAAGCGATTGGTGAAGGCGTAGACCACGTTAAGGTGGGTAGCAGGGTCGGATATGTCATGGGTCCCCCAGGCTCCTATGCCGAAGAACGTGTATACCCTGCGGAGCGACTGATCCCATTGCCAGACGACGTTAGTGACACGCAAGCTGCAGGTATGCTGCTTAAAGGATTGACGGTCTCCTACCTAATTAATCGAACCTATAAAGTTCAAGCTGGCGAGACTGCCCTAGTACACGCAGCGGCTGGCGGTGTTGGTTTGATTGCCTGTCAGTGGCTTAAGCAAAGAGGTGTTAGGGTAATTGGTACAGTCGGCAGCGACGAAAAGGCAGAGCTCGCCAAAGGCTATGGCTGCGATCATCCAATTGTTTACACTCGTGAGGATTTTACAAAACAGGTTTTGGAGTTGACTGGCGGCGATGGCCTGCCAGTCGTATATGATGGTGTTGGGGCAGCAGTCCAAGAAGGTTCCCTCGAATGTCTGGGGCGCTTTGGCACCTATGTGAATTTTGGTGCTGCATCTGGAGCCATAGCCCCAGTATCGGGAGCGTCCCTAGCCAGTAAGGCCTTATATTTCACACGTCCTGGACTAGCACCACATACTGCAACGCGCGCACTCACCCTCGAAATCGCTGACGCTTTGTTCAAAGCTGTACGTGATGGCGTAAAGATTGAAATAAATCAAACATACGCTCTAAGTGAGGCTAAAGAGGCCCATCGAGCGCTTGAAGCTCGAGAGACAACAGGCTCAACAGTCTTCTCTGTTTGAGTTTTTCAATCTGGTGAGTAGAACAAATGCCCAGTGACACGTTGGTAGCCAGGTTTCGGGAAATTGGGCAACCGAATAAGCGGAAAGAGGATTTTCGACTGATCACGGGCAGAGGCTCGTTCAGCGATGATTTTTCGGCATCGGGGCAACTCTATGCCGCCATGGTTCGGTCACCCTTTCCACATGCGCACATTATTTCGATTAAAAAAGATGCGGTTATGGCAATGGATGGTGTGCGCTTAGTCATAACGGGCGCCGACTGCCAATCAGCTGCCATGGAGGGAATTCCGCACAATCCCATTCCCAAGACTGACAATGATCTAAAACTTCGCGGCCCAAATGATAGCGATATATTTATCGGTCCACATATTCCTCTTCCTTATGATAAGGCGCGGCACGTGGGTGAGGCAGTTGCCATGGTTGTTGCAGATACACGACACCAAGCCAAAGACGCGGCAGAAGCATTAGAAGTCGAATACGAGCAACTGCCCTGGGTGACAAATACAATCTCAGCAGCAGAAGTTAATAAGCCAGCAATCTGGGAGGAAGTGCCAGGAAATACTCCGGTCGATAAAATTTTCGGTGATCCAGCAGCTACCGACAGGGCATTTGCTAATGCCACACACATAACACAAATGGACTTTCATATTGATCGCGTAACCGGGGTACCCTTAGAACCAAGAAGTGCTCTTGCAGTTCCTAATCTGGCAACAGGATCAATCACTCTCTACGCCGGTAGCGGCGGTGCCGTACGCCAAAAAAATGAGATTATTAAAACTCTGGGATTAGACGCCGATAAACTCAGGGTTATCTCCAAAGATGTCGGTGGAAATTTTGGAACACGCAATCGTGTATACGTCGAGTTTCCATTAGTTGTTCATGCAGCCCTAGTACTCGGCAAACCGGTAAAATTTACCTGTGATCGATCGGAAGCTTTTCTATCTGATTATCAAGGGCGTGACCTGGTGACCAAAGTTGAACTTGCCATGGATCATACTGGGAGGTTCCTAGCAATGCGTGCAGACAACATTTCTAATGTTGGCGCACGCATAGTTTCTCTCTCACCCTTAGGCAAAGGCTCCGCACTGGTTTCCGGAAATTACCACATTCCGGCTGCAACGATCCGTGCCCGAGCAGTTTTCTCAAATACTGTTCCAACCCAGGCTTATCGTTCATCAGGTCGGCCAGAGGTAACCTTTGCAATTGAACGTCTAATCGATACAGCGGCTCATGATTTTGGCTTCGATCCTATCGAACTTCGGCAGCGCAATTTGATCAAGTCTTGCAAGATGCCATATCGCAATCCAATTGGCGCAGAGTACGATTCTGGAGACTACAAACGTAATATGGAAATCGCCATACAGCTGGCTGATTGGGATAATTTTGACGACCGCAGGGCAAAAGCAGAAGCACGCGGAAAACTATTGGGACGAGGATTTTGCAACTACGTTGAGTCATCAACCGGATCGCCAGTTGAAGAGGCCGTTATTAATATCAAAGCGCCGAACTCCAACTCTCCCGGTTATGCTGAAGTTATCATTGGTACTCAGCCTAGCGGTCAGGGACATGAAACTAGCTTTGCTCAAGTTGCAGCAGACTGGCTAAGCATTCCCGTGGACAGGATAAACATTATTTTAGGCGATACAGAAATTGTGAAACATGGCGGAGGATCTCATTCCGGACGGTCCATGCGGATGGCTGGAACAGTCATTGTAAAAGCCGCCGATGAATTGATTGTCCGCGGCAAAAGAATTGCTGCTGTTTTAATGAAAGTAGATAGAGACAAAATCGAGTTTTCTGACGGCATTTTCTCAACAATTAATGGAAACAAAACACTCGACCTGTTTGAAATAGCATCCGCTCTGACTGATCCAGCATTTCAGGCAAGACTACCAGACAATTTAAAAGGTCCTTTGCAAGTGCGCCTCAGTAACGAGATGCATACCCAAGTATTTCCTAACGGCGCCCAAGTCTGTGAGATAGAGGTAGATCCCGAAACAGGCAGCATGACCATTACCAAGTATGTAGCCATCGATGATGTAGGCCGTGCAATCAACCCACTAATCGTTGAAGGTCAGACCCACGGAGGCGCAGTACAAGGAATTGGTCAGGCTCTTTTCGAGCAATGTGCCATTGATCCAAAAACTGGTCAGCCAATGTGTGGAAGCTTTATGGACTATGGCATGCCACGAGCCGACCACTTCCCAATGTTTATTACTGCACTTAACGAAGTCCCCTCACCCACTAACCCGCTTGGGGTGAAGGCTGGCGGCGAAGGCGGTACAACCGGCGCACTAGCCGCAGTCGTTAATGCTTTAATAGATGCGCTCCGGCCTTATGGAGTGCGCGATCTAAAGATGCCAATTACCCCATTGAAAGTCTGGAAAGCAATCCATCGACCAGAAGACCATTAAAAAGGATTTTTCGATGACTATTGATTTGCAATTAATCAATTTTCCAGGCGCACCAAATTTACCAATTTTTGTCGGCCAGGAATTGGGATTTTTTGAAACCGCAGGGGTTAGAGCAAATTTGAATACAACGCCTAGTTCAGTCTATCAGATTGAGCACCTCATGAAGGGAAAGTATCAAATCGCAGGTACGGCCATCGATAACGTTGTCGCCTACACAGAAAATCAGGGTGCTATTACTTTAAGCGAGAAATCGGATATTTTTGCCTTTATGGGCGCAACACAATTGGAACTGTCTTTCGTTGTCTCGCCAGAAATTCAAAGCTTCGCTGACCTAAAAGGCAAAACTATTGCCTTAGATGCTTTGTCTACGGGCTTTGCCTTTATTTTATATCGGATGCTGGAAAATGCTGGTGTCGATCTAAACGACATAACTATGGTTGCCGTTGGAGCAACCCCTGAGCGATGGGAATCTGTAAAAACTGGTGAACATATAGGGACCCTAACCATTGAACCCTTCACTGCCATGGCCAAGGCTGCCGGGTTCAAAATTCTGGAATCCAGCCAACAAACAGTAAAAGCCTATCAGGGTGGTAGCTTTGCAGCGCGCAAGAATTGGGCAAAAGGAAATCGTGAAACGCTTCGTGGTTTTATCACAGGGTATCTGGATAGTTTGGAATGGACATTGGACTCTGAAAACAGACAGACCGCGACCGAAATTCTTCTCCGCAATATGCCTAACATCAACGCTAAAGCTATCGACAAAGTAATGGACAAATTACTTTCTCCGGATACCGGATTAACCCCATTCGCTAGGATAGATAAAAACGGGTTTAACACCGTTCTCGAGCTCCGAAGTCGATATGGTGGACGCCAGCTTAGTGATCCATCCAAATATCTGGATCTCACCTATTATCAGCAGGCCATAGGACACCGCTTGGCCTCATAAATGGGTATCAGAGTTTTAAGGCAGCTTAGCGCTTAGCAAGCTAAAACTAACTGAAAGAGCCAATCTCAATATTCGTAAACCATTGAAATTCCTTGCCGGACGTTAAGTGCGCCCTAACGTTTGGTTAAGGACTTTAATATTAATAGGTGCTTCAACCTTATGTTGTTAAACGAACGCATTATCCTCAAGAAACGGCCAACAGACTTACCGAGGCCAGATGATTTCGAAATTCGTAAGGAGTCTGTGGGAGACCTGAGCGATAGCGCTTTAAGAATACGAATAAATTACGTTGCTCTTTCTCCTTGGCAACTCCAACGAATGAAGGACTTCAAGAACTACACAACACCATTCGAAATTGGCGAGCTGATAGATTGTGATGTTCTTGGAGAGATTATCCAAATACATCCCTCATATGTAGGTAAGTTGAAGATTGGTCAGCATGTAGTTGGGCGACTTGGATGGCAAAGATATGCTGATGTATCACCCGCTGAAATTGCACCAATTCCAGACCTACATGATCCAATACTAGCCCTAACAGCACTTAGCTCACCTGGTCTTACAGCCTACACTTGCCTTGACCTCTATGGGAGAAATATGCCCGGTCAAACTATGGTTGTAACGTCAGCGGCTGGTGCGGTCGGGATGTATGCTGTTCAACTCGGCAAGTTAGCGAACATGAACGTTATTGGTGTTTGTGGGTCTGACACAAAGTGCGAATTTGTTCAAAAAACTTTGATGGCAAATTTTTGCCTGAATTATAATAGCCCATCTTTTGCTAATGACCTCAGCGCCATTTGTAACAACGGCATTCACCAAGTCTTCGACACCACCGGTGGCCCAGTAGCAGACACAATCTTCGAACACCTTGCTAAATACGCCCGCGTACTTGTGGTAGGCAGAACTATCTCAAATATCTCGGAAGACCCCTCAATTGATATGGTTAATATGCGGCAACTTTGGGCAAAAGAAGCAACTGTTCACGGATTTTCCCGGTACTCATATCCAGAGCGGTGGAAATTTGCCCAAAAGCAGATGAAACTTCTTTGTGAACAAAAACTAATTACAAGTCATCACCAGGTAATTTCTGGTCTTCGCAACACTGTAGATGCATTAAATGGAATGCTTTCCGGCTTCCATCAGGGCAAAGTAATTGTCAAATATTTTGATGGTGAGGAGGCTATATAGTGGATGATCAAAATGGAAAAATAATTTCAAATGGCGATCTGAGTTTTCACTATGAAGAGCATGGACCCATCTCAGCGCCACCAATTTTACTTGCTCACGCAATGGGAACAAGTTTACGCATTTGGGATCAACAAATTGCCGTGCTATCTGAAAATTTTAGGGTAATAGCATATGACTGGCGAGGACATGGTCACTCGTCAGCCCCACCTGGCCCTTACACATTATCAGAATTTGTTGATGATGCTGTCGCCGTTTTGGATGCCTTAAATATAAGAACCATAAATTGGGTTGGTATCTCTACGGGTGGAATGATTGGACAAGGATTAGCTATAAAATTTCCGAATAGGGTGAATAGTTTGTGTTTGTGTAATACGACCCCCCAAGCCTCCGATGGGTACAGGCAATGGGTCGCAGATCGTCAAGTAGTAGTAAGAAAAGAGGGAATGACACCAGTCTGGGAAATGACCAAAAAACTTTGGTTTACGGATGACTTCATAAATAAAGCTTCAAAAGAGTATGAAAAAATTCGCGAAATTTTCGTATCTACAAACCCTGTTGGTTATCTTGGTGGGACTTCAGCAGTTTGCGATCTAAACTATCTTCCGAAATTACGGGAAATTAAATGCCCAACTTCTATAATTGCAGCAGGAGATGATGAAGTAACTCCTCCAGCCTTATCAGAACTGATGCACAGCGAAATAAATAACTCCAGCATGCATGTTATCGATGGCCAGAAGCATTTCTCGAACGTTGAAAGACCAAAAGAATTCAACTCACTACTTAAAAAACATATTGATCGAATAAGTAGCACCTAGGTCTTAAAATTAAGCGGATAAACTCGATGTCCATCAAATATGCCACCACAAATGGGATAGAACTCGCCTATTCACAGCACGGACCACAAGGCTCCTCAACCGTTATCATGCTGCATTGCTTTTGCGCAGACCATAAATATTGGCGCCCTCATATACCTGCTACGGCGGGCTTTCATACTATCTGCATCGATGTGAGAGGCCATGGTGCTAGCACCAGAACAGAAGGCCCCTATTCTCTGAATTTATTATGTTCTGATTTGGTAGGACTAATGGACTACCTCAATATTCCTCAAGCTCACATTGTAGGAGTTTCAATGGGTGGAATGATAAGCCAAATGCTTACTGCTCATCATCCTGAACGCGTTAAATCGTTATGTTTGCTAAATACGACCCCAATCTATTCTGAGGATCAAAAACAACTTTGGAAGACACGCTCAGCTTTAGTAATGAAACATGGAATAAAATCTATAAAGCAGGACCTTTTGAAACGTTGGTTTACTGATGAAGCTATCGAAAAAAAGATCGATGGTTACTGTTACATGTCTTCAAAACTTGACGATATGCATCCAAAAAGCTTTGCATCAATCACCGATGCCATGTGCGAATTGAACACCTTGGAATATCTTCCAAGTTTTAAAATCCCAACGCTTGTATGCGCATCGCGAAATGATCCTGGCGTGCCAATTGAAACAAGTAAAATACTCGCGGCAAAAATAAAGAATTCAAAGCTTGAATGGCTTGATCCTGCGCATCATTTAGCGTCTCTCGAACATGTCGACGCATTCAATAAATTGTTAAAGGATCATTTAACACAATAAGTATCCGGATGACGAAGCTGCCACCCGGATAACTTGGCCACCATACTATGTGGTGTCATCGTACTGTTGAACTCAATGCAAAGTTAGGCTGTTTTGGTCTTAAAAGTATCAAGTTGGTTTTTTGCGCCTGCAGCCATACTAGCGATATCAGATGTGAGCATAACCATGTCAAAACCACGTTTGACAGCGCCTGCAGCAAATTCTCCACTGGCGCAATGCATTACAGCTTTGATCCCATGTTTATGAGCTGCAGCCAAAATCCTGTCACAGGTTTCTAGATGAAGCGCATCTGGGTTATCTGCTCGTGGAGGCATTCCCAAAGCGAACGATAAATCCGCCGGACCAATGTACACCGCGTCAAGCCCAGGGGTCGCACAAATTTCATCCAAATTTTCGATGCCCTGCTTTGTTTCTATCATTGCCATCACGACTATTTCATCGTTAGCGTGATCAAAATAATCTGGGCCTCCATAGTGCAGAGCCCTCACTGGCCCAGAGGACCGCATTCCTATTGGGGGATACCTGCAGGCTGAAACGGCAGCTGCTGCCTCTTCAGCATTATTTACAAGCGGCACAATGATACCATATGCGCCAAGATCGAGCGCTTTCATGATTGCAGCCGGATCGTTCCAAGCGACTCTTACCACGGGGACCGTTTCTGTTTGAGAGATCGCTTGCAACATTGGAGCAACATCTTTCATCTCCGATAAACCATGCTGCAAATCAACACACAGTGCATCAAACCCCTGTCGGGCCATCACTTCAGCTGTGAAACCATGAGAAACCGATAGCCAACCAAGCGTCGCATGTTTTCCATCGCGCCACATTTCCTTAATTTTATTCTTACGCATAAAAACCTCTGTATATTTATGGATGAATTTTCCGTTACACTCATAGTAGCCTGGCACTGTAAGCGATTGACGTCGAGTAAATTTTAAAAAGAACTTTTTTATATTATACGAGGGCGCAACTGCCTTTTTGCACCGCAACAACCTAAGGGAACCCATCCATGAATGGAATTGATTACATCGCTCAAATTCTTAAACAAGAAGGTGTGGAGTGGATGTCATGTTTCCCAAGCAACCCGCTTATTACCGCAGCAGCTAAGGTTGGCATTAGACCAATAGCCTTCCGCCATGAGCGCGGCGCTGTAATGGCAGCTGATGGATATAGCCGCATTAGTGACCGCCAAAAATTTGGCGTCGTAGCTGTCCAAAGCCAAGCGGGGGCAGAGAATGCCATGGGCGGATTAGCACAAGCTTACGCGGACAATATTCCAATTTTAGCTTTTGTTGGTGGGAACGCACTTGATCGGATTTCTGTTAAGCCAAACTTCAGTGCAGCTAGTAACTACCATGGCTGGGTGAAGCACGTAGAGGCAATTTATACTCCCAACCAGGTTGCTGATGTGATGCGCAGGGCTTTTCATGCTCTACGCAATGGCGCCCCAGGTCCGGTTGTTGTTGAGTTGACCGCTGATGTTTGCGCGCAAGAAGTGCCTGAGGCTGCTCAGTCTTACAAATCCCCGAAATCAGTTCGTCAAGTACCGGAGTTGGTAGATATTGAGGCGGCAGCAGACGCAATTATCAACGCTAAAAGGCCCGTGATATGGGCTGGAGCTGGGGTTCTCT
>Ga0255760_10004313_pt1 | contig 12440 bp, 12 predicted proteins | sample 071ome_25_FD_179960 | JGI IMG/M metagenome (GOLD analysis project Ga0255760, IMG submission 179960) | Coastal salt marsh microbial communities from the Groves Creek Marsh, Skidaway Island, Georgia - 071410BT metaG (version 2) | ecosystem: Environmental > Aquatic > Marine > Intertidal zone >... | reverse complement strand
CAACTTGGAACAATAGGGGAGCCATATTTAAAAAGCCATCGAAAATCGATGGCTTTTTCTTTTTCTGTGAGGTTTTTTACGGTTGCCACTATTTATGATTGAACTGGCATGTATTGAAAAGGATTTGAGCCTTTTCAAAAAAGGTATCAAAACCTGCAAGTAGACCAGATTCATTAATATTTTTAATAAGTGGAATAATCCCTTGTTCCCTTAAGATTTGCGCAGCTCCTTGAACGATATTTAAACTACTGGTAAAAATTCTAATATGTTCGTTCATACCAGCTCTTTACAACGAATAAATGACTCTTGCAGTTAATAATCTAGGCTGGATAAAAGTCTGAGATGAAAAAACGGATATATTATTCGCGGTATTTTGAATTTGGGCATCTACACTCAAAAGGTTTGAACCTCTTAACTCGTACTCCCACTTAGAATCTTTATCTCTTCGATACTTTAATGAAGCATTTAAAGTCTGAAAAGTAAATTTGTTTTGCTCATTCGACTGATCGTTATAACTATAATCGATCTCGAGGGTAATACTCTTTTTAATATAAGCATCGAAAGTTGAAGTCACTGAATTTCGTATAAACTGTGTTTTACGATTTCCTTGGTTGTTATCCGTTACACTATATCGATACCCCAATCTTATATTAGGGGCATACCTAAAATTCGTATTAAGACCAGGGCCAATGGTTTTACTAATCCCTTCATTCACGGATTTTCTTCCCTGTATAATCTGATTCAACTTATTATAATTCAAAGAAGCGCTGGTTGAAAAACGAAGCTTACCCACTGTTTTTTGAATTCTTCCACTGAAATTAGCATTCTCATCTGCAAATCCAGAGTTGAAGAATGTATTGGTTCGAATTACGTTTTCAAAATTCGTGAGAGAACGAATAGGATCAATATTCTTAGAATAGGCTCCTCTGAAGAATACATTTGTATTATTAAAAAGATTAAAGCTTTGATACAATAAACTTAGCGTTCTAGTAACCCCATTAGTAAGAGTAGGTTCACCGTATTGAAAACTATTATAGTTATTCATTATAAGACTTCGAGCTAGTCTAGAGACATCAGTAAACTGATTAAATACTCGATAATTAAACGTTAGAGACTCGCTCTTTTTTATCTGAAAACGTGTTTCAAAGTCAGGCAGAAATCTTGAAAAAGATTCACTAGAGGCTATGTTGGATAGCTGAACATTACGATTCTCATATTGATGAACTGAAAACCCAGGATTAAAAGTAAACTTACCCAAACGAAGACGATAATATAAACCCGCGTAATAATCAGTAAAATCAGATTCTGTGCTGTTCACTACAGCAAAGGCGGATGTCTCTGACGTAGGTCTATTGGCGCTTCCATTATCTAGGACTTGAAAGATTTCTGAGTCAAATGACTGCTTGCTACGAATCGCACCTAAGGTAATATTTAGATTCGCTTTACTACTTATGATATGATAGTAATCAATTTTACCATCAAACTGATTTGAGACAATGTCTCTATTCTGTCCAATGTTGAAAATCGATTGATCAAGGTTAAATCCAAGAGCTGTCGCAGTAGACTGAAAGACCCCTAGTTCGTTATTTTCTAAAAGAGCCTTATAGTATGGATTTTCTTCCCTTATAACGTATTCAATCTCTAGTGACAATATATCGTTCTCTGATAGTGTTAGATAATAATTGAGATTTTGATTTAATGAAAATGGAGTAATCGTTTCATTCTCCTCAGTGTTTCCAACGATAGAAGAGTTTGTACCGATAAGTTGAGCATCATCTGAAATACGGGCAAAAAAATCATAATTTAATTGATGATTTACGTTGGGTTTAAAGCTCGCTCCAAATTTTGTCACCAGTTGCCTAGAACGTTCTTCTCCTAATTCCTGGGTTTCCTCGTCAGGAATATTGAGACTCGAGTCAGTGTATTGTATCAGACGATCTTGTCTAGAATCAGCCCTATTGTAATTATAAATTGCAAAACCACTTAGATCTAAGTTAGGTTTCGGAGAGTAGCTGAAGTTAATCGAGCTCAACTTATTCTCTAGGTAAAGGGCGTTGTTTTGGTTGGTGTTGAAATTAAGATTGTTATTGCCTAGGTTGATTTGAGTTCCACTTTTCGTACTACCCGCTTGAAACCTTCCAGTGAGACCTTGTATATCTCGAGGCGTTAGCGCTATCTCCCCAATATTATTCAAATCACTGATCCAGTTAATACTGTACTTCGGATTATAATAAAAGATTTTAGGCTGAACTACATATAGGTCTTCGCTTGGCGAATTACCTCCTCCAGCGGTTACATTTCCAAAAATAAAACTCTCTTTCCCTTTTTTTAATTGAATATTGATGGCGATGTTATCCTGTGAACTTCGTACGGAATTTAATTGTGAAACCTCAGAGTAATTGCGAAGTACTTGAATCTTATCGACAACATTTGAAGGAATATTTTTCGTTCCTATCTTCGTATCTCCTTCGAAAAATTCTTTACCATTTACTAAGAGTTTGTTAACGACCTTGCCCTCAACTTCAATTTGATTATTGTCATTAATTTCAACACCTGGAAGGTTATCTATAATATCTTCTAGTTTTCGTTCTGATCCGTTCTTAAATGAATCTGCGTCGTAACTAATCGTATCCCCACTTACAGTAACTGGTAATTTCACAACAACCTCTTCAAGAACGATATTATTAGTCATTACATACTCTTTGAATATATCCTGATCTTTAAATTCAATAGGCTCTGTGATTGTTCGAAGACCAAATGCACTTATCTGGGCTTCAAAGGCAGTGTTTGCCTCAGCCTTAATAGAGAATTTTCCGTCTTCAGAGGTAATACCATAAGAAGTCAGTTCTTCAGAGGCTTTCTTGATGAGGACAACACTTGCCATTTCAATAGGTTTACCAACAGTATCACGAATAACCCCTTGAAATTTAACTTGGGCGGTTAATTTGGTCACCGAAAGCACCAACAAAACGGCCAAAGAAAGTTTAGTAAAGAATTGCATTAATTCCTTCTTCTACTATAGCCATTTCGCATTTCCTGCATCTTAGATTGCACAGTTTCACGATAGGTGTCAATTCCTACTATCTCTCCTTTTTCTGGAGCCTCAATTTTAATTTTGTCTTGTGGATTGATAATAATCTCTGAACAAAGAATAGTAGTGTTCCCAGAGCTTACCTCAAGAATAAAACCAGGTAATCCCCAATACTCTGCAGGGCCATGGCCAATTGGAATTTGCAGGGTATACCAAGCCTCTACAGGAGTCATATCAATCTCCTTATTCTCATCCGTATTTTGTAAATTATTCCATGAGAAATCGAACCAATTCAAATCGTTAGTAGGGACTGTCGCGATTGCCTTAAAACATAAGTAATTACCAATACGTTTAGTTTCTTTGGTCATTACCCATTGAAATTCTTGGAGGTCGTCCTTTACCAGAAATTTCTTTCCATAGAATTCCTGTGACTGCACTAAGGAGCTATCAGCAATATTTTTATACTGTTCACCTCGCGAAAAATTACTTCCCCAACTGTCGGTTGCACCACTTACCGCGTCCAAGCGATAATCTTCGGTAAAAACAGATTCAGTCTTATTAAAGTAAAGAGTGTAAGTCTTCTCTAAACGATTTTTTAAACGGGCTTGTATTTGCTTCTTTTGAGCTTCGCTCATTCGTGCACCCCAAGAACCCAAATCCATTTTGCTTTTAGAGTAGTAGGTGGCCTTACCCTGAATTTCCTGAGACTCATTATTTGTTCTTGCTCCTAACAAAATAAACAAGGTAACAAGTGAAATGTATCGTAACATTATGCGTATTTTGTTTAAAGTTATATTAAAAAAAATAAACAAAGAGTAAATTAATAAATATAAGAAAGGTGATTATTGATTAACCCTATTAACTATAAGATTGAGTTGTGCTGCAACTCCGAAGAATAGGAAGAGAAGAACCCAAGTGGGATGGCCGAGCGTAAAGAAAATGTCCACTGGACATTTTTAGCGAAGGAGCGAGCTGGCGCGTTGGCAAAATGATAAAACCGTTAAACTGTTATAGTGTATTTTTACTTAAAACCTGAACAATGAAAAACCTCCTCATTATACCGATTACTTTTTTATCTCTAAGTATCCAAGCACAAACCAATGTATACGAAGTGTCTTCATATCTTTTAGACGGATTTAAGGCGCCAAACACGAATTATTTGGGTGAAGCATGGTTGAATCCACTGATTCGAGCGGATGAATCGTTATCCTACAATATTACCAAAGCAACTTTCAAGGCGAATTCAACCTTGAATTGGCACAAGCATACAGATCGTCAGGTTTTAATTGTTGTTTCGGGAAAAGGTTATTACCAAGAAAAAGGAAAACAGCCCATCGTGATCAAAGAAGGTGATATTTTAAAATGTACTGCCAATACAGAACACTGGCACTCCTCCTCAAAAGATCAAGATGTTACCTATTTGGCTATTTACAAGGGTGAAACAGAATGGACTGAAGTCTTAACTCAAGAAGCCTATGATGAGATAGCAGAACTTTTGGGTAATGATTAAGTAAGCATTTTCAATAAAAAACCTCTTCAGTTAAGTCATATATAGATTTAGTTGTGCTGCATCTTTGAATAATAGAGGGAGCAAAATAAAAAGCCGCAGATTCATTTCTTGCGGCTTTTTTATTTGCGACACCTCGCAGGGCGAGAAGAGCCCAAGTGGGACGGCAGAGCGTGAAGAAAATTTCCAGCGGCCATTTTTAGCGAAGGAGTGAGCCGAAGCCAAAGCAAAATGATAAAACCGTTGTACTGCTCTAGTGCAGTAGTCGATTATCTTTACTCCATGAAAAACGTATTATTCATTGGTCTGCTATCTGTCTGCTTTCAAGTAAAAATAAACGCACAAACTGTTTTTGAAATTGACGGAAGACAGAGCATGTTGATGACCGGTAAAGGACCAGGTCAAGACGCTACCATCAACCCATTTCAAGGGGAAGATTGTTATGCGATAATTGAAAACTTGGGTGAAGAATTATTCTCAGTTAGAATTCAAAAGAACGGAACAATTATCAAGACCATCAGGATTAGTCCCAAAAGGAAAAAGAAAATCAAACTCTTGTCTGATCAAGAACTTTATCTAGACGGCGAATCAATAAACTGGGCTAGAGCGAGAGTGTCATATGAAGGGTTCATTCAATAAAAGACACATCAATCACTTTTGTTTTGAAAAAATGTAACCTAAACTTCTCAATTTAATATTATATGTTACCTTTGCGTTACATCTAAAAACAACTAACCATTAACATCGAACTAATAATACCGATTCTCGGTATGCTTACAGGAATTATTCTTCCTATCGCAGTTTTTATCTGGCAATACTATGATGCCAAAGGAAAAAGAGAAGCTGTCGTAGAAATTTCTAAACACTTAAATGATCCCGACAAACTCGAAGAGCTCTTGGCGATTTTTGATGAACGAAAGAAAGAGCCTATAGATTACAGACGGGGCGGTGTAATCACCATTTTCGTTGGAGCTGGTCTTTTCTTTTTGGGTTATTTTTTCCTGGGAAGTATCCTTAAAGGAGTTGGAGCTTTGGTGGGATTAATCGGGGTAGGCACAATGATTGCAGGATACCTCTATCCGAATACAAGTAAAGAGCTAACGGACGCCGTAAATCAGTTTGAAAAAAAATAAGAATGGGTAAAGACCATCAAAAACTACTTAATAATTTAGAAGAATTACGAAAACTAGCAGGTCTCACTCAGGAAGAGCTTTCAGTAAAAGCTGAGGTGTCTAGAAAAAGTATTAATGCCATTGAAAATGGAGTTTATGTACCCTCTACCGTATTGGCCTTGAAAATCTCAAAGACGCTGAAATGCCAGGTAGAGGATCTTTTTCAACTGCCTTAAACCAGAATAAAAAATGATAGTATTATAAAAGGCCTGCGCTAAGCAGGCTTTTTGTTTTTAGTAAGCAGCTGAAAGAACTGCGCGATCAGTATCACCAAACCGCAGCCTACCAGGTTCAACCATAGATAAGACATCAGATCGGCATAAAAGACTACAATGACCAGAATTTGAGTGAGTATGGCCGCATAAAAAACCGCCTTTCCTTGAATGCGTTTGAAGAAAAAGGCCAAGAGAAAAATCCCTAACACATTTCCGTAGAAAATAGATCCTATGATGTTGACGAGTTGAATTAAATTTTCAAAAAGACTGGCTACCGAAGCGATTAAAATTGCGATGACACCCCAACAGAACGTAAATAGTCTTGACATCCGCAAATAGTGTTTGGGGGCCGTTGAAACAGTCGCATACCGCTGATAAATATCGAGGGTAGTAATGGTACCCAGTGCATTGAACTCAGAGGCCGTAGACGACATAGCGGCTGATAGTATAACCGCCAGTAATAAACCGATGAGACCCACAGGCAGGTTGTTCAAAATATAGTGTATGAACACATAATCTTTATCGTTCGTGGCTATATCTGGAGCTGCCTTACTTAGCAAAACTTTCGCCTCATTTCGCAAGTTATTTTCTGCATGATCTAAGGTTTGAAGTTCATTCTTTAGAACGCTTAGCACTGCTGTTTGATTCGTATTTTGCGCCTCCAGAAAGTCCAATTGCAGTTGCTGTCTTTCAACTTGCACAGCGGATAACTGGATGCTCAGGGCGTCGTATTCGCTTTTGTACGCTGAGGCTTCTAAGGCTGTTCTGGCAGCCGGATTAAAATGAATCGGAGTTTGATTGAACTGATAGAAAACAAAGACCATCACACCCACAAAGAGAATGAAGAATTGCATTGGTATTTTAAATACCCCATTGAAGGCTAGACCTAATTGACTCTCTCTCATTGATTTTCCTGAAAGATAGCGTTGCACTTGACTTTGATCTGTTCCAAAGTAAGAGAGGGCCAAAAAGAATCCTCCGGTGATTCCGCTCCAGAAGGTGTAGCGATTATTCGGATCAACGCTAAAATCTAAGACCTCTAATTTTCCGGATTGCTCTGCAATGCTCAAGGCTTCCGTAAATGAAACCTGAGCGGGTAAACCCGAAACTATTACGTAAAAGGCTACAAACATTCCGCCCATGATGACGAACATTTGTTGCTTGTGCGTCACATTTACGGCTTTGGTACCTCCACTAACGGTGTATAAAATCACCAATCCGCCTATGACGACGACAAGCACTTTTAAGGGCCAACCCAAAACAGCAGAGAGTATAATAGCCGGGGCATAAATAGTAATACCCGCAGACAATCCTCTTTGGACTAAGAACAAGACTGCAGTGAGCGTTCTCGTCTTGGCATTAAACCGGTTTTCTAAAAATTCATAAGCGGTCTGAACTTTCAGTCTGTCGTAAAGTGGTATGAAAACCAAAATAATGACGACCATGGCCAGGGGAAGACCAAAATAAAATTGTACGAATCCCATCCCATCGTGATAGGCTTGTCCTGGTGTCGACAAAAAGGTAATCGCCGAGGCCTGTGTGGCCATCACAGAAAGCCCAATGGTAGCCCAATTAGCTTCTTTTCCGCCCAAAACATACTCCCTAACATTTTGTGTGCCACGGGTTTTCAATATGCCATATCCAACAATGAACAACAAGGTAGAAAGCAGTACCGCCCAATCTATAAACCCCATATTAGTCTTGTATGGATGTGTTTGAAGGCAGTGAGGCACCTAATGAAATGATGTTGGCCATCAGCCTATAAGCGCCAGGGACTCCGGCTGGCAACTCTCTAAAAAAGCTAAGGCCTGTATACACAAAGTATCCTTTACCTACCGGTGCCACTAATAAACTTCCTTGTTTAGGGTTTTCGCTTTGATCTGCCATTTCGAGTAAGGGGGTATAGGCATTATCCCATTGATTCGGAAAATAAAGTCCTCTTTCTTGAACCCAGCCTTCGAAATCTTTTTCGGTGAGGCTATTTGGAAACGACAAAACCGGATGGCTAGGTTTTAAAAGAGTTACCCTTGCATCTTCTTCTGTCACCCTGTCTCTCGATATCACTAACGGAAACGGCGCAATGCTCACTTCATTGTTTCCACTTCTACTTGACGTGTTGTATTGACTAATGACCACACCTCCCTGAGACATATAGGTGAGCAGCTCTTGTTTCTTTAGTGCCAACTCGTCCAACACATTCAAAGCCCTAATTCCGAGAATGACCGCCTGGTAGTTATTTAAAGCTGCGGCATTTAGAGTTAATGGATCTAATAAGGTGACGTCATACCCAATAGCCTCTAAGCTCTCAGGGATTTTATCACCTGCACCCATCACGTAACCCACACTTTCTCCTCTTCTTTTTAAATCCAATCGGACAAATTTGGCCTGGGCGTCAACCAATACGCGTTGCGTGGGTATATGGTCATAACGAATGGGTACACTCTTCTTCGTATAAGTATGCGTATTTACCTTGGCACTTACCTCAGCAACTGCCTCGGTAGCGTTTTTAGGCGGAGTGATCTTGAAACTCAACTGTAAACGCTCTCCCTCTTCAAATAGCTCGAATGCCTGTGTATGGGGTTCAACCTCCCACTCTTTAGGAAGATTTAAGCTCAAACTACCTCGCTGATTTTCAGCGAAAGATTGCACATTAACGGTAATCTCTTTCGCTTCTTTGTCAGCAAACAAGACCACCTCACTAGAAAGCGATACCGAAAGTGCAGGCACCACTTTGAATCGCTCCCATAACTCCCCCTTATCGGGCTCGGCAAATCTATGTACCAGGGGTAGATCGAAAGGAATACGTGTGCCATCAAAATTCAACCTTACACGCGCACTGACAGCAGGCAAAGATTCTGGTAGACCAATTAAATCGGTGTTCGTCACCTCATACAATCCTAGGCTAGGTGTTTCATTTAGCCAATAGGGATTGCTTAATGAAGCAGACTGTTCAATTTCTAAAGGCAAAGAGATTGTTGTATTTCTATTCCTCTCCAAGCGTTCATCTAAGATGGTGTGTTTTGCTTTTACGCCTGTAATTTCTACCCCCTCTACTCGGACCATCTCTGTATTTCTAGCTAATAATTTGAGGGCTGTATTAATGGTTTCTCCTAGAGTGGCAAAGGGCTTACGAGACTCAAAAGCCAGGTGTATGCCTGAAATGTCTTTGATTAAGTTTTTAAGTTGATTAGATTTCTGAGTGCGCCAAAACGGGTCCTCGATCTGCTCAATCAGCGTATAGGCTTGAAGCAAATCAGGCAAATGGTTGGCCGGATTTTTAAAATCAAACTTTTCCTCGATAGGAATAAGTAGTGCTTGAATAGCTTCCCCTTCTGGAATTCGTGTCCATGTGGTATTGATTCCATCAAATAAATCTTGCTTATGAGGGATAGAACCTTTGAGCAGCTCTAAGTATTCCATTTCTTCACCCCTACTATTTAGCCTTCCAAAGCCCTGACAGAGGTGCTTACTACTGGCAAGTGAAGCGATCTCGTTATTTGAAATCCCTAAACTGGGATAAAACACCCCAACGTCTACACCAACCAAGCCATTCTTTGAAGCCTTTTGGAAGTTTTCTTCTGATCCGTAAAACCACCATGAGGTATTAAAGAATATTCGAGATGGTTGCCAGGTGGTTAGCGCCTTCAATTGATCCGGATACGCATTCGGATCGGCGGCTAGGTCAAAGGCCTCCATACTCAGCATAGCACTCGAGGTATGGTGACCGTGGGTGGTTCCGGGTGTTCGGTGATCGAATCGATTGATGATGATGTCTGGCCTAAAAGCCCTGATCCTTCTTACCACATCAGAGAGTACCGCATCTTTATTCCAGATCTCTAAGGTCTCGTCTGGAGTTTTTGAAAACCCAAAATCATTGGCCCTAGTAAAAAATTGCTGTCCGCCATCAATAGCTCTAGCAGCTAGAAGCTCTTGAGTTCTTAGTACGCCCAATAATTCTCTGATTTCTGTACCAATTAGGTTTTGCCCCCCATCACCGCGAGTGAGAGACAAGTAAGCGGTATTGGCATGCGTATTGTGTGTGAGGTAAGAAATCAACCGCGTGTTTTCATCATCGGGGTGCGCGGCTACATACAATACATTACCTAAAAAATTTAGGCGTTGAAGGTCATGAAAAAGCTCAGCACTACTTTTTGGCTTGAAATCTTGACCTAGTGTATTGCCCACTGCGGCTAAAACCAATAGCGTAGAAAATAACAGATGAAGTATCTTATTCATAGATCGAGCTTTTTTATTCCTCCACAAGCATGTCATAAACCACGACTTTCTCCCAGAGGTGACTGTAATTCTCTACAAAGCGTTGATGAATGGGATCGACTTGATAGGCATCTTGAGCTGAAACGTCATCGAAATAAATGATTTCTGAGACGTGCCAGTCAGAAACCACCACCTCTCTCTTTAAAGTAGAAGCCGGTTCACCTATAAGTAATTTTCGCACCTCTTTGATCGCCCTTAAAGTCTTTAGGCCTTCTTTGAGCTGTTGTTTTTGTTCGATAGCTTCAGGATTCTTTAGATAAAAGAACACATGGTGAACCACCTGATTAGAAGGACCGGAAGCGGACTCTTTTTTTTGAGCCTGCAGGATCATCCCTGCAAGCATTAAAAGTAAAACGGTGATTTTTTTCATAACAACCTTAACGCTAGAAAATGCCTCTGAGCTACTCCCTAAAATACAAAAGAATAGGACTAACGGGTATAATCCAATTACCCCCCTACAAGTCTCTTCTCTGAAGCAACTTATAGCTCCCCCAGATATATAAAGCGGTATAAAGCAGGGCTAGAACAACTTCTTTGGCACTCGTATAGTAGTTGAGTTCCATCGATTCTCCCAGCTCTTTAGCAACAGTTTGAACGGCGCTGAGTCTAGAGAAGGGTTCATGAATTAAATTAAAAGAAGCTTGAAGCGGAAAGTAAGACTTAATCTCTTGAGCCAAGGCAAAGGCATCTGACTTATTCTCAAAAGTCATAAACTCATAAAGAAGTTCGCCTCCTATACCAAAAGCTACCTGCTCTCCGATCGCAATGACTATCAATACTCCAAGCGCAAAAGCAGATCGTTTGATCAGCATTCCTAAAAACAGACATAAACTAAAAAAGCCGATTAGTTTTAAAAAGTAAAGCCCAAAAAATTGAAGGTCTAAGACAATGAGGCTCCATTCGGTGTAGTCCGAATAGATCCCCCCAAGAACAGCAGAAATAAGCGTCACAAAAAGAGTTGAAAGACCTGAAAAAACAACAACCATAATCAGTTTCGAAGCGATGAATTCTTCTTTCGAAAGTCCGTCTATTAAATTCTGTTTGAGTGTCCAGTTGCTGTATTCATTTGAGACCATTGAGACGATAACAACCGCCAAGAACAACTTGAAAAAAGCGGCTATAAAGGTGTTAAAATGCCAAATGAATGGAAAATTGAAGATGCCCTGCTCTGCTAAATGAAATTGAATAGGTCCAATGTCAAACTTGATTGCGGCAATGGCCGCGATTAAGGTTAAGAAAAAGAAATAGGCAACAATCAGTAAGACGCTCGATCTACTCTTTATAAGCTTTTGATACTCGATAAGAAACAAACGAATCATGAGCTATGGGTAATTTCAAGAAACAATTCTTCAAGTCGCTTCTGATGACTGCTCAGGTGACTCAGTGTGATAGACCTCGATGAAAAAAGTCGGTTGACCTCTGAGGGCGAGAGCGTAGAGGTGATTTTGAGCTTACCCTCGTGAGCGCCTAAAACCGTCACCTCCTCTAGATCTTCTACAACTTTAATCAACTCATTCATATCACTAGTCCCCACGAGTATATAGCTGCCTTGCTCTGCCATTTCTTTCACAGATCCGCTGTAAATACATTGCCCTTTCTCGAGAATAATCACCTGATCACACACTTTTTCTACCTCGTCGAGTAAATGAGAAGCAAGAAGTATGGTAGTCCCCTGAGAAGCAATGCGCTGAATGAGGGTCCGAATCTGGTGAATTCCTTGGGGGTCTAGGCCGTTGGTGGGTTCGTCGAGTATCAATATTTCAGGATCACTCAGTAGTGCTGAGGCAATTGCTAACCGTTGCTTCATCCCTAGTGAGAAGGTTGAAAATTTACTTGTGGCACGGTCAAAAAGCCCTACTTCTTTGAGACATTTATCGACTGCGGCGAAAGGAACCTGTTTAATTAAGCATACGAGCTCTAAATTCTCTCGGGCACTCATATACGGATAGAAGTTTGGCCGCTCTATGATGGCACCTATTTTTTTTAAAGCTTGCTTTGCAGAAACCTTTCCATCAAACCACTCATAGGAGCCTGAGGTGGTATTGACCACATTGAGCACAATCCCTAGCGTCGTAGACTTTCCAGACCCATTAGGACCTAAAAGGCCATACACACTCCCCTTTTCAATTGTAAAACTCAGGTCTGATACAGCCTTTAGCCTTCCGAATTGTTTTGAGAGTCTATCAACTTTAAGCAAGGTTTCTGACATGCTTCAAATGTACTCTAGCGCTGCAGAAATT
>Ga0255760_10004311_pt1 | contig 12444 bp, 10 predicted proteins | sample 071ome_25_FD_179960 | JGI IMG/M metagenome (GOLD analysis project Ga0255760, IMG submission 179960) | Coastal salt marsh microbial communities from the Groves Creek Marsh, Skidaway Island, Georgia - 071410BT metaG (version 2) | ecosystem: Environmental > Aquatic > Marine > Intertidal zone >... | reverse complement strand
CGGGCTATTCACTAAGCAGTGGTGGACCGATAATTACTCCTGACAATCACAACTGGATTCTAAATCCAATCGCGCCCCACAATATCAACTATAGACCCTTGATTATATCGGATAAATGCGAAATAAAAATTCAAGTTTCTGGCCGTGGTAGTGATCATTTGGTCGCTTTAGATTCTAGGATTGTCAATGTTAAAAACGATGCGATTTTGACCCTCAAAAAAGCGGCCTTTTCGGTCTATACCGTTCAACTGGAGGGGGACACTTTTTTTAAAACCCTACGCGAAAAATTATTTTGGGGAATTGATACACGCAATACGCAATAAACAAGCGGTTTTTTAGTTTGTAAAAAGGGTTAGCTTCAAGTCGAGGCGCTCCTGTTTTTTATGAAAAAAGTAACGGTGCTATTTGCGATTTTGATATTAGGAAGTGTTACTGCCCGTGGACAGTTTCATGAACTAGGTGCATTTTTGGGGAGCAGCAACTATCGCGGTGATGTCGGCAATACCATGATGGTCATGCCCTCAAGCTATGGTTTAGGCTTGGTTTATAAATGGAATGTTACCACCCGATATGCCTTGAGAGCCAGCGTGATGTATGGCAAGATCAAAGGGAGTGATTATCGCGCACAAGACTTAGGACGGTTTTTAAGAGGTTATAGCTTTGAAAACACCCTGGGCGAAATTTTTTTGGGCACCGAAATCAATTTTGTGGATTTCAACCTGCATTCTGGAGATCAACAATTCACCCCCTATTTGGCCTTTGGGGTCAGTTATGTAGATTTTGATGCTTTCTACTTTTCGGGCCCTGCACCTGCTGCAACAATCAAATACGACGCCCAACAAAGTGTTGCCCTGCCCGTTATTGTAGGACTAAAATACAATCCCAGTCCTTTTTGGGTCATCGGTTTGGAGGTTGGCCTTCGGTATGCGTTGACCGATAATCTTGACGGCAGCGACCCAATTGAAGAATTTGAGTTTGCAAAATTTGGAAATATACAGAATAACGACTGGTATATCTTTTCTGGAATAACAATTTCCTTTACCTTTGGCGATCTTCCATGTTATTGTAAAGAAAACTGATGGAGCACCTTGATAAAGACAATTTACCCCAACACCTTGCGATCATTATGGATGGCAACGGCAGATGGGCAAGTCAACGTGGTAAAAATCGTGTTTTTGGTCATACCAAAGGGATCAAATCCGTTCAAGTAGTTGTTGAAGAAGCAGCACGTTTGGGAATTTCTTATTTGACTCTTTTTGCATTTTCTACAGAAAATTGGAGCCGCCCTAAGGAAGAAATCGGCACGCTTATGGAACTGCTGTTACGATCGCTACGAAATGAGTTTGAAAAACTGCTAAAAAATCAAATTCGGTTGGAAGCCATCGGTTCAATTGATCAGTTGCCAGATAAAGTTCAGGAAGAACTGAATCACGTGATCCAAGCGACGAAAAACAATGACAAAATGGTCCTAACCCTTGCGTTGAGCTATGGCGGAAGAGAAGATTTGGTACAAGCCTTACAAAAAATTGCAACGGGCGTTAAAAATAATATAATTTCACCCGAAAAGATTGACCAATCCATTATAAATAAGCATCTTTACACCCGAAAATTACCCGATATTGATCTGTTGATCAGAACGAGTGGAGAACAGCGTATAAGCAACTTTATGTTATGGCAGGCTGCCTACGCCGAACTCTATTTTACATCTGTATATTGGCCTGATTTTCGCGAAGGACATTTGCATGATGCCCTACTAAATTACCAAAATAGAGAAAGACGATTTGGAAAAACCAGTGAACAAATCAAAACGTAATAGATTGATAACAAACCGACTGGTTGTCGCCCTAATTGTTGTATTAGGTCTGATTGGGACAACCCATGCACAAGTAGATCAGTTTGTCAAAGGCAAAGAATATACCATCGACTCCATACGGGTCACGGGTCTCAAAACTTTTAACGATCAGACCGTTATTTCCTACAGCGGTTTACGACGAGGACAAGTCTTGCGACTCCCCGGAGAAGAAATCAGTGGCATGATCAACAAGCTATGGAAACTTGAGCTGTTTAGTGATATCAACTTCTACCTTACTCATATCAATGGCGATCGAGCGACACTTGAAATTCAAATTGAAGAACTGCCATCCCTTTCTCAAGTAAGAGTGCAGGGGGTCAAAAAGGGAAAAGCAGATGTGCTCATCAAAGACACCGAGTTGACCAAGGGTAAAAAACTCTCCGAAAGTTTTTTAACCAATACCAAAAACTACATTGTCAACAAATATCGCAAAGAAGGTTTTTTGAACACCAAGGTAGTCTTGAATACCATCCCCGACACTACGGGCACCAACAACCTCAAAATGGTGGTCAATATTGACCGTGGCGATCGCGTTAAGATTAAGGATTTTAACTTCTCTGGTAACGAACGGTTTAGCAACTTTAAACTTGCCAGTAAAATAAAAAAGACCAAAAAGCGCCTACCCATGCGGTTTTGGAAAAAATCAAAGTACATCGAAAAAGACTATATCGAGGACAAAGAAGCCTTGATTGACTTTTATAAAGAAAAAGGGTACAGAGACGCACGAATCTTAAACGATACTGTGATTGTAAACGAAGACAATACACTCTCCATTAATATTGATCTAGAAGAAGGTCGCCGTTATTATTTTGGAGATATTAACTACATCGGAAATGGTGCCTATACCGACTATCAACTTCAACAAATTTTGGGCATCAAAAAAGGGGATCCTTACAACGGTGTACTTCTCAAAAAACGTATTGCTGATGAAACAAAACCCGATGCGATCGACCTGACCAACCTCTACCAAAACAACGGCTATTTATTTTCTAACATCAATGCGGTAGAAGTCAGTGCTGTAAACGATACCATTGATTTTGAAATTCGAATCACAGAAGGCAAGCTGGCCAGTTTTAATAAAATTTCTGTAATCGGAAACACCAAAACCAATGATCATGTGATCTTTAGAGAACTCCGAACAAAACCTGGAGAACTCTATAGCAAAGACAAACTCGTCAGAACGGTTCGTGAAGTTGGGCAGCTTGGTTTTTTTGACGCAGAACAAATCAATCCAGATTTTAAACGTGTCGATCCTAATGCCGGGACGGTTGACATCGAATTGGGATTGGTTGAGTCTGGAGCCAGCCAAATAGAACTTCAAGGAGGTTATGGCGGTGGTGGCTTTATCGGAACACTTGGGCTTTCGTTTAACAACTTTTCGATGCGTAATATTTTTAATAAAGAATATTATAAACCCCTACCCATGGGGGACGGTCAAACGTTGCGACTGCGTTTACAGTCGAGTCAGTTCTATAACACTTATAGCTTTAGCTTTTCTGAACCTTGGCTTGGCGGGAGACAACCCGTACAACTTTCTGTTTCGCTTTCCCACACCAAACAGTTTCGTTATGATTATTTTACTGGGCGTGCGGATAAGAGCCAATCCTTTGAAATCAGTGGTATAACTTTGGGCTTGGCCAAAAGACTGCAAGTACCCGACGACTATTTTACCCTATCACAGGCCATTGCCTACCAATATTATAACCTCAACAACTATTTTACAGGCCTCTTTACCTTTGGAGATGGTGAGTCCAAAAACCTCGCTTATACGGTTGCATTAAGTAGAAATAACACCGCGGTAAACCCTATTTTTCCTACAAGTGGGTCTGATTTTACCTTGAGTGGAAAGTTCACCCTGCCCTACTCCTTATTTACAGATATCGACTATGGAGATTTGGAAAATCAACCCGAGTATCAAGATTTGAGGGGCAATCCGATCAATGCAAAAATTGATCAAGAAAAGTTTCGGTGGTTAGAATATTATAAAATTAAATTTTCGGGCACCTGGTACACCAAAGTGATCGGAAAACTTATCCTAAAAGCTCAAGCAGACTTTGGGTTTTTGGGCGCCTACAATCCAGATCGAGGCAACATCCCTTTTGAGCGCTTTTTCTTAGGTGGGGACGGAATGGCAACCTATGCACTCGATGGTCGCGAAAACATCGCATTGCGTGGATACGAAAACCAATCGCTCTCTAGTCGTGATGGATCCGTAATCTACAACAAATTTACAACGGAACTGCGCTATCCAATTACGCTAAAACCGACAGCTTCGATCTATGCACTTTCTTTTTTAGAGTCGGGCAATGGTTATGACAGTTTCCGCGCTTTCAACCCCTTTCAATCCAAGCGTTCTGCTGGTGCAGGTGTTCGGATATTTATGCCCGCTTTTGGGTTGTTAGGAATTGATTTTGGCTATGGATTTGACAGCGCTACCAACGGAAGTACCTCTCCTAATGGTTGGGAAACCCATTTTATTATTGGCCAACAATTTTAGAACATATTAGCTGCTAAAATATTTCAGCAATATTTACGTTTTAAAATAAAATAATAACCACTACTGCACTATGAGGAATCTCAAAATAGCTCTTTTTGTTATCTGCATCGCTATGTTTGCAAAGACACATGCACAAAGAGGCGTGCGTATTGGATACATTGATATGAATTTGATTTTAGAAAATGTTGACGAATACAAAGAAGCCAACCGTTTGTTGGACGAGCGTATTGTATCGTGGAAAAAAGAAATCGAGCTCAAAAAAATACAACTCAAACAATATCAAGATCAACTCGAAGCAGAGCGTATTTTATTAACCGACGAGCTGATTGCAGATCGCGAACTGGAGATTAAGGATTTTGCCACCGAAATCATCTTGTTACAAGAAAAAAGATTTGGTCCTCAAGGCGATCGAATTATTCAAAGAAACAAATTGCTAAAACCCATTCAAGATCAAGTACTGACTATTGTTCAAGAAATTGCAGTAGAACGTAAATATGACTTTATTTTTGATAGATCGGCAGATATTGTGATGCTATATTCATCAAAAAATTACGATATTAGCGATCTGGTTTTAAAACGACTGAATCGACAACAAAAAATTAAAGCCCAAAAGGAACGCATAGAAGCGGTCAAAGAAAAATTAAACAGTAAGAATAATCCATAGAAGTAATTAATTGAACCCATGAAAAACATTCAAAAATTTGTAGTTGCAATTATCCTTTTTGTTATCCCATTTGGTAATGCACAAGCGCAGTCAAAAGTAGCTCATATTGAAGTGCAAAAACTAATCAGTGAAATGCCTGAGGTGATTGCTGCGCAAAAAGAATTGGAAAAACTAGAGAAAACCTATCAAGCTGACCTAGAAACAACCTTCAAAGAATTTCAGACCAAAGCACAATCTTATGCTGCTGATGCTGAAAACCAAACCGAAATCATCAACCAAAAGCGTCAAGCAGAGTTAGAAAGCATGCAACAAGGCTTGCAACAGTTTAGAGAAAACGCTGCTCAAGACATCCAAAAGAAACAAATGGATTTGATGCGCCCGCTTTATGAAAAAGCCCGTCAAGCTATTGAAAATGTTGCTGCTGCTCAAGGATTTGAATATGTTCTAGACTCAAGCAACGGAGGTAGTGTAATCATTGCCAAAGGAAAAGATCTGATGGCCGATGTTAAAAAAGAATTGGGCTTCTAAGAAATATTATCCCATCAAAAAAAAGCGGCTTAAAGCCGCTTTTTTTATTCCTTAAACCAAGAGGCATAGGTTATATAATTTTTGGCAATGCGTTCTATTTGACCGGATTTTAATTCCGCATCAACCGCTTTAATAAACTTGGCAGGAACCCCTCCATAAATCGTCCCTGGAGGAACAATCATATTTTGAGTCAAGACACTCCCCGCAGCAATAATACTACCGGTACCCACCACACAATGATCCATGATGATACTACCCATTCCAACCAACACTTTGTCTTCTATCGTACAACCATGCACAATCGCGTTGTGACCAATGGACACATCACTGCCAATTTTGGTAGGGGCTGTTTTATAGGTAGCGTGCACAACAGCACCATCTTGGATATTGACACGATCTCCAATAGTGATGGTATTGACATCACCTCGAACAACCGCATTAAACCAAACCGAACAGTCTCGGCCCATGATTACCTCGCCAACTACAACGGCATTTTCAGAAAAATAACAATGGGCACCGTATTGGGGTGTATAACCACGAATTGTTTTTAGTATCATTTGTTCCCTTTTGGTTAAAACTACAATAGTTTTTGGCAATTGACAATCTAATTTTGATGGTATACCATCCACGAATTTGTATTTTAGCTGAAAAGAAAAACGATGTATCGAGTCGCTGGAAAATGTAAAAAAGGAAATGCATGGGCCCATTTTGAAATTAGCCCTGCACTAGAATTAAACCGATCTACAACCTATGCCAATATTGATGAAGCCAAAGAAGCGCCTATCGTACAGCAGCTCTTCTACCTGCCTTTTGTAAAAAAAGTTACCCTAACGCACCAGGCACTTCAAATCGAGCGTTTCAATATTTTAGAATGGGAAGAAGTCATCGAGCAAGTCACTACTCAAATCGAAGAATACCTTAACAAAGGAGGTGTGGTGTTGAACCAAAAGGAACATAGCAAAACCGTACCCGTGACGGTTTATGCAGAAAGCACGCCCAATCCCAATGTGATGAAGTTTGTGGCTAATAAAATGCTGGTTGAGCAAGTTTATGAATTTAAAGATCTCGACACCGCAAAAGATGCCCCACTTGCAACAGCACTCTTTCAATTTTCTTTTGTAAAAGAAATTTTTATCGATGCCAATTATCTATCCATCACCAAATACGAACGCATCGAATGGGAAAGCATCGTAATGGAAGTGCGCGAATTTATAAGAGATTATCTCCAGCAGGGTAAAAAAGTAATAGAAGAACAGGCGCCAAAAATAGATGAAACATCGGTTTCTGAAAACATACCAAAAAACCTAACAGGTATAGAATCTGAAATTGTTAAAATTTTGGACGAATATATCAAGCCTGCCGTAGCCTCCGACGGTGGCAACATCGCCTTTGATTCGTATTCGACCGAGGACCAAAAGGTCAAGGTTATTTTGCAAGGCGCATGCAGTGGCTGTCCCTCCTCTACAATCACACTAAAAAATGGTATTGAAAGCATGCTCAAAGAAATGCTACCAGGTAAAGTAAATACGGTTGAAGCCATTAATGGCTAACCCCTTTTGTTTTGGCTAATCGTTCACCAAATGCGCTACACAAAGAGGCAAGTGCCTATTTACTTCAACATGCCTATAATCCTATAAATTGGCATCCTTGGGACAACGCAGTCCTAGAACAAGCTGCATCACAAAACAAACTATTGGTCATTAGCATTGGGTATGCCGCGTGTCACTGGTGTCACGTAATGGAAAATGAAGTTTTTGATAATCAAGAGGTTGCGTCTTTGATGAACCAATATTTTGTTTCGATAAAAGTGGACCGCGAAGAGCGACCTGATATCGATCAAGTGTACATGGAGGCCTTACAAGTACTCACACAAAGTGGCGGTTGGCCGCTCAACATTGTCGCATTACCTGATGGAAGACCCTTGTGGGGATGCACCTATTTGCCTCGACAAGATTGGATGCAAGTCCTCACCAAAATTGTTCAGATTCAAAAAGAAGACCCTCAAAAACTCCTAGACTATGGGGAAGAGCTTCTCAATCATTTAGGGAATGAAATAGAATCTAAAATTGTTTCCAATACATCACTTGATTTTCAAAAAATACAATCCAAACTACTGCTCAATCAAGACCTCGAATATGGAGGATACCATCCCCCAAAATTCATGATGCCCGTATTGTTGGATGCTTTTCAAAGCATTGCTGGAGCCAATGCTAACCACCCCTTATACCAACAATGGGACAAAACTCTGGAAAAAGTTGCCCTTGGGGGCATCCACGATGTAATCGGTGGCGGAATTGCCAGATATGCAATTGACAAGCATTGGCACATTCCCCATTTTGAAAAAATGGCCTACGACAATGGCCAGCTTCTAAACAGTTATTGCCGGGCATACCGCATTTCAAAAAATCCATTGTATAAAGAAACCGTGGAGAGCATCATTCGTTTTATTAATGAAGAGCTCACCAACCCAAACGGAACTTTTTATAGTGCAATAGACGCAGATAGTGCAAATAACATGGGGGTTAAAGAAGAAGGAGCCTATTATATTTGGACCAAAGATGAGTTAGAGAACCTGCTTGGAGCGGATGCAGCCCTTTTTTTTAAATATTACAACGTTAATGCTTTTGGTCATTGGGAAGATGAAAAATATGTTTTGATCCGAGATCAAAACGCTGTTGCCTTTTCAAAAGCACATGCTATAGACTTCGCCCATTTTGATACCAAAAACCGAGGATGGCTCAAAACCCTTGAAGAATACCGCAAAAAAAGACCCGCACCTTTTAAAGACCAAAAAATAGTTTTAGCGTGGAACGCTTTGGTTTCTAAAGGGCTTTTGGATGCTTATCGAACTTTTGGATCCCTTAAAATTCTTAATAGGGCCCTAAAAAATCTTGACTATTTATTTACACATTATGTAGAAAAATCAGGAAAAGTCTACCGGATCATTCATGATGATACCAAAAAAATAAGCGGCTTTTTAGATGATTATGCGCTGCTAATTGAGGCCTGTATTTTTTGTTACGAAACTGTTTTTGAAACCCTATGGCTCGACCGGGCTTCACTACTTACAAACTATTGCCTAACACATTTTAAAGCCTATAAAAGCCCTTATTTCTTCTACACAGCAACTCAAGATCACTCGTTGATCGTGCGAAAAAAAGAGCTCGAAGACAACGTAATCCCGTCTTCAAATGCGCTTATGGCCGACAATCTATATCGGCTTTCTGCACATCTAAATCGCATGGATTGGAAAAAAAATGCAGTTGAGATGTTGGAGGCTATCCTCCCCAAAATTGAACAATACCCCAAAGGATACGGTCGCTGGATTCAATTGTATTGGTGTCATCACAAAGGATTACGAGAACTGGTCGTTGTTGGAGCTGATTATAAAGCAATTATGGCCAAAATTCATCAACATCAATTCTCCAACATACTACTTGCAGCAGCAGCTAACGACAACCAACTGCCCCTTATTAAAAATCGGTTTAAAAAAAATAAAACCCTTATTTATCTGTGCGAAAATAACCGCTGTTTACAACCCGAAACTAAATTGAATGCGGTACTAAAAAACCTAAAAGCCTAATTGTTTTTTGGTGGTGTGGTATAAAACTCTTTTAAATAAAAAGGTTCAAAATAAGCAAGATCTTCAAAAACAGAAGCATTAAATTTTTGCGTCCCCAGAGCAATCATATCTTTTGCCGAAGGCTCGATACAGTTTGGGTAATATTCGATTGACTGTGCCTTAAGAATTGTTTGCGCTTTTTCTTGCGCATTTCCAATAATGATGCATCGATTGGAGTCAGAAAATGCTTCGAAAGACTGGGGCTGTAGAATTTCTGCCCAAATGGGTTTTATTCGCTTTTTTTGAGCATCAAAAACAGCGGTGTACACTTCCATTCTTCGCGCATCTATCATGGGTATGATATAGGACTGGGAATCGATGGGCAATGAAGCGGCCAAAACTTCTAAACTATCTAAGGAGATCAATGGAATTTTTAGGGCATAGCAAAGTCCTTTTGCCGTGGCTACACCTATCCTTAGGCCTGTGTAAGATCCTGGTCCTTTATCGACCACCACCCCCGACAATTCTTTGGGGGACACGCCCTTGCTTTCCAATAACTTTAGAATAAATTGATGGAGTTTTTCACTATGGCTAAATTGAGCTTCTGAGGCTTCCAAATAACCTAAACATTGGCCTTTATGGCTCAATGCCACCGAACAGTTTTTGGTTGCCGTCTCGATAAATAATAAAAAACTCATGGGCCCAAAAATAAAAAAACACGGGCGGTACCCGTGTTTTTAATTAAAATAAATTTCGAATTAGTTCATTTCTATCGGAACCCCAAAATAAAATTCCAACACTTTGAGTTTAAAGATATAATCGTACTTGGCGCGTATCTCATCAGATAATGCTGTTTCATAACGTTGTTTGGACTGAACAAAATCAAACGTATTAAGCACGCCATTCTCATAGCGGTTTTGTGCAACTAAAAATGCTTGCTCTCGGGCATAGGCTGTTTTTTGGGCTGCCTCATAAAAGGTAAAAGCTCCACGCGTATCGTTATAGGCTTGGTTTACAGCCGTTTCTAATTCTAATTTTTGTTGTTCTAAAAGATTTTCATTTCGCAATAGGTTTACTTTAGAACGCTTTACTTGATTACTTGCCGTATTGCGGTTAAAAATGGGGATGCTTAGACTCAACCCATAATTTTGACCCTCATTGAGACTAAACTGATCTTGAAAGGATTTTGGGCCAATAACTTTTGTATTAGGTCGCAGCGTATTAACAATTTGTCCGGTCTCTCCAACATATCCAATGGGGCTTTCAGTAAACCCATCGCCTGCTATCAAACGGTCGCTGTACGATATCCGCGTACTGTATGAATAAAAGGCTCTAAGTGACGGCTGAAGAGTGCCTTTGGCAATGGCAAGGTCTTTTTCTGCTATAGCAATATTGGTTTCTGACAATTTGATGTCGTTTCGGAACGTCATCGATTTTTCAAATATTTCCTTTGGATTTTTAGACAGAATTTCTGAAAAAGGAACTTCAAAATCTTCGGTAGCAATGTCGAAATTTTCATAATCCGTTATTAGCAATTGTTGCGCAAGGCTAATTTTGGAAAGTCGTAAGGTGTTTTCGAGACGAATCAGTTCTTGCTCTTGCGTTGCCAGGTTGGCTTCAAGCTCATAGATTTCGTTGGCGACCAAAACGCCCGCATCAATTTGTGCTTGCGTACGCTCCAAATCGGTTTTTGTGATTTGTATTTGTTGTTGTTGCACTTGATACAACTCCCGGTTGAACATCACCTGCAAGTATGCATTGGCTACAAAAAGCATGATGTCATCGGTCATGTCAGCAAGTTTGTATTGTTGCGCCAAAAGGTTGAGGTTGGCACGATACATTTGATTAACGTTTTGAAAACCCTTAAAAACATCGACGTTAAGTGACCCACCCATTGAAGTAAATTGGGTTGTGGTGTTTTCCAAAATTCCTGTTGTGATGTTTTGGTTGAGCCCCACATTCCAGGAGTGGCTTGCAGAGGCATTGATGTTGGGTAAAAAATTACCAAAAGCATCAGATTTGGTGATTTCGGCATTTTGTACATCGAGCTGTGATTGCTTTATGGATATGTTTTTTTCTACCGCCAGCTCAACACATTCTTGTAGGGTATATTTCTTTTGCGCAGAAACATAACTTCCTATAAGTAGGGTCAAAACGGGTATAAATAGTTTATTTTTTTGCATAATTATAGGCTTGAGAGCGATTAATTATCTTTTTCTTCCTCGCTACCAATTTTTTGAGGCTCTGTTTTGTTCCAGACTTTAATTTTGTCTTCCATAGTAATCCCGGAGATGATCTCTACATTGATTCCGTCCGAAATCCCGGTTTCGACATTTTGACGTTCAAATTTTTGATCTGCTTTCATCAATTCTACGAAGGGTTGCTCGCTTTTACGATCAAATTGCAATAAAGACTCTGGAATGGCCATAATACTGTCCTTGCGCTCCAAAACAATCGACGCATTGGCGCTATAGCCGGCGCGTACCAACACGGATTCATCGAGGTATACATCACCTTCGATTTTGAATTTTACCGCCCCTTGTTCTTCAACTCCTTTAGGTGCTATAAATTTGAGTTTGGCCTCAAAATCTTTGCCTTGAATGGCGCCTAGATTGACCACCAGAGGCATTTCTACTTCGAGTTTACCTACCTCGCCTTCATCGACCATTCCTTCAAAAATCATGCGATTTAGGTCGGCAATTCGAGCGATAGTAGTTCCGTTATTAAAGGTGTTACTTTCGATCACCTGATCTCCTTCTTTGACGGGGATTTCGAGGATGGTACCAGGTACTGTTGCACGAATGTTGGTGTTGGCAGTTGCCGATCCTCCAGCAGATCCAGAACGAATAATTTGCAGGTCGTTTTTGGCATTTACAACATCTTGTTGGGCGCGGCCATAGTTTAGTTGAGCCGTTTGATATTCTCTCAAAGAAATGATTTCTTTTTCAAATAATTTTTGGTTACGATCGAACTCGATTTTAGCATTTTCTAACACCAATTCTAAGCTGGCCAATCGGCCTTCGGCATTGCTAAGGCTTTGTTCATTGGGGACCACTTTAATCCGTGCTAAAAGGTCGCCCATTTGGACTTGATCACCTTCTTCGACTAGAATTTGTTCGATAATACCGGAGATCTGAGGTTTGATTTCTACCTCATCTTCTGGGATTACCTTTCCGGTTACTACGGTTTTTCTTTCTATTGATGTGATTATGGCCGATTCGGTATCATAGGCCACAATAGACTTGCTGTTGGTTTTTACAAAATAAGCAGCGGCAAAAAGAATACCGAAAACAAAAACTGCTATTCCGAGATATTTTAAAATTTTCATAAAAATTAGAGGT
>Ga0255760_10004303_pt1 | contig 12459 bp, 16 predicted proteins | sample 071ome_25_FD_179960 | JGI IMG/M metagenome (GOLD analysis project Ga0255760, IMG submission 179960) | Coastal salt marsh microbial communities from the Groves Creek Marsh, Skidaway Island, Georgia - 071410BT metaG (version 2) | ecosystem: Environmental > Aquatic > Marine > Intertidal zone >... | reverse complement strand
TCTTTTAGAAATTTCATTATATAGCTCCACTAGTAAACTTACGCCACTCAATTGCGTTTCTAATGTTCCAATCTCTACTTTGTATTTGTCTAATTGTTCTATCTAAAAAATCTGTAGTTGTTGACAGATAGTCAACTTTTTGTTTTGCTTTAATATACTCATCATCTGAATGAATATATTGGTCAACATCATTTCTTAGTATTTTTAAATCAAAAGGTTTCTGTGCATATACTGAGGCGTCTGCTTTGCCTGTATAATATTCCCACAAAGTTCTTTTAGTTTGTGCGAATTCAGCTTCTGCTTTTGATAACATCAACTTAAACTTAGTTAGATGTTTCATATATTTGTTGTGTAATTGGGGAGTTTTTAATGATTCCAAATCTAGTTCAGTGTCATTAATTTTAAGGTCTTTTTCCGCCAAATCTTGTAGTTCTTCCAATGTCATAATTACTCCATATTAAACCATAATAATATCACAAAACCTTTAAAATGTAAAGCTTTTAAGAGGATACTATACTTGTTGTGCTTGCGCCTACATCAGCAAATTCATATCTACCATAATTAAAAGATACGGTTGCTGTTAGATAATCAACATCTGTTGCATTTTGATTATAATTTAAACCAGATAGTGATATAGGAAACATATCATTAAATCTTACTTCTTGTACAGGTCTATTTTTACTTGATAAAATAGTTAATGTTGCATCTGAATATAAAGCACCAATATTAACAGCACCATATTTAACTTTGCCGGGGTCTGTTGTTAAATTTGCACCACTTGAAGTAGGAAATCTATCAGCACCAGCAGCCATAGCTTCTCTTGCCTGTGCATAGTCTTTAGGAAAACCAATACCCATTAACCAACCGTGTATCTCTTTGTAGTTATCTAAGTTTTCATCTACTAAGAATGTCATTTCTAAAGCGCTAAAATCAACCTTTTCACCAGGCAATGGTATGTCATTTAAAGGTGTTTGTTGTATCTTTTGAGATACTGATACGCCTGGTATATTAACGGCCGTACAAAAGTATTCTACTTTAGGTAACTTGATAATACCAAATTTAAACTGTGTAGGAGAGGCATAGTCAAACGCTGTTGGTTGTCTGTTATATGAGTTAGTTGTTGTCATTCTTTTTTACCTCTTTGTCTAGTTTATCCCATTCTTTTTGAAACCACTTATCTTCCATAGAAATAGTACAACCAGAAAATAAGATTAAAAATGTAAGTAGAATTAATTGTTTCATACGGATATTTATCCATATTTCAGGCATAAAAAAAGGGCGACTTGTTTAGAGCCGCCCTTTTATAAGTTGATTAAACAACTCTTACTGATATTACATTAAGTTAGTAACTTTAACTCTTTGGTAGTATCTGTTTGAGTTAGCAGAACCAGCATCATTTACTGGAGTAACAGCACCTGAAGCGGCACCAGTTTCAGCAAATGGGTTAGCAACAAGACCATATCTAGTTTTGAAGCCAATTTTTGGTTGGAAAGTGTCCTGACCAACTGCTCTCACCATTTGTAGTGGAACATATGGACAGTAGAACATACCAGCGTCATAAGGTGAAGTACCTTTGTAACCAACAACATAGTATTGTGTTGCTGAGCTATTTGCTGAGTATGGATCAATGTACACTTTAAATCTGCCGTTTAATACACCAGCAAAAGTATTGCCTGTGTCGTCAACATTAAGATTGTTGTTTAATGCAGGAGTGTAGTCTAAGACACCAGCCATTTGTAATGCACTAGCCACATCAGCAGAACAGATAATCATGTTACCTTTTCCTCTTCGTGTTCTTTGTGCAATTCTGTTAGCATCTCTTTCTAATTGGAACATCAAACCTTTAAATCTTTCAACTGACCATCTTCCGTTGGAATCTGTGTCTAAGTCAAAGATACCGGCAGTTGTTACATTGCCTGTTTGAGCACCTTTTTCTGCATTGATATATACAGTTCTAACAACTTCTCTATTGATTTCCGCAAGGATTTCAGCAGATAGGATGTTCGCAAGTTCTGTTTCAGCATCTAAACCATGGATTGCTTTTAAGTCTTGTGCAAGTTCCATAGTGTATTCTGCTTTAAGAGCTCTCGACTTAGCAGTCACAGTTGATTTCTCAATTGAGAATGCCATTTCAGCGAAAGCGTTACCAGCGTCATCACCTAATGCTTCAGCAGCGGCAGTTGTCATTGCAGTACCTTTTGTAAAAGTACCAGCAGCTGGACTGTCGTTTAGAGCACCTGGATTGTTGTTAGGAGCGCCTGAATGTGCTGTAGATGAATAACCATCAACAGCTGAACCAGCAGCATTTCTACCTGAGAAATCTGTGTCTGCTTCATCAAACATTGCTTCAGCGCCTGTTTGGTTAGTATATCTGCTTCTCATTGCAAAGATAAGGCCAGTTGGTCCAGTCATAGGCTGAACGCCAGCAATATCATACGCAATCAAATTCGGCATAGCTCTTCTTACTAACGAAATTAGGATTGGATCCCAATTCGCTACAGATGAACCAGTCGAGTTCGTAGGAGCAGCTTCTGTCATATAAGCTCTGTCTTCAGCTAGAGCTCTCTCTTGGTTTTCCAAGATAACAGATGTAACGGCTCGTCTGTAAGAATCCTTGATTTCTGGTAAATCAGGATGTTCTAAGACAGGCTGCCATTTCTTTTCATGTGTTTCTGAAAGATACATGTATTTTTCTCCCTATATTATTACTTAATAGACAATTTCATGTCTTTAGTTTTACTAATAGCAGCAGTATAAGCAGCCATTGCATTTGATAAGTCAACATTATCTGTTGACGAACCTGCCGCCACATCATCTAGCTGCTCAGATGTTTCTGATTTCTTACCAAAATAACTTTCCTTAATAGTAGCTACTTTGTTTTTGAAATCTTCAGCGTCTGAGTATTCAATCTCTTCAGTCAACTTAAAAAACTTCTCTTTTGAAGTGTCTGCTAAATCGTATGCTTGTTCAGCAATGATTTGCTTTGCTTCGAAAACAGAATTTTGTTTTTTAAGGTCAACATTCTTTTCGATTGTTTCGTTGAGTTTTTTCTCTAAGTCTTCAATCTTAGATGCTTGGTCTTCCAATACATTGTACTTCTCATCTGGAACATCAATGTAATGGTCTTCAAACAACTTTTTAAGACCTGAGATAAAGTCCTCAGCGATTTCGCCTTTGATACCTCTTTCTAAAGCAAGTTCGTTTTCTTTCATCCATTCTTCAACTACATAGTTCAAGTATGAATCCACTTTTTCAACTAACTCAGCTTTATTCTTAGAAGTTTCTTCTTCGAATTTCTTATTGTAATCAGCTTCCAAGTATTCTTCAATTTCTGCTACTTTTGATTTAATAGCAGCTTCGAATACTGTCGCAGCTTTTTGTTTAAACTCTTCAGATAAATCTGCTTCGCCGGCAACAAGAGCGTCAACATGTTCAGTTACATCAATTTCTTCCTTCTTCATATGTTTTGAAGCGGTTTTCATTCCGTAACCTTCCTCTTTGTCGTCTTTCTTGTCTGCCTTTTTGTCTAAGTATTTTTTTAGACCGTCTGGCATTTCGCCTTCGTTAACAACTTCTTCATCTGACTTTTCAGTTTCTTCGACTTTAGCACTTTGACCTGGATGTGAAATCTTAGTCACGCCAGCGTCCGTGTCCGGTTTGCCAGCTGTGTCTGGAGTTCCACCCTTGTCAGCAGTAGCGCTAATTTTGTCAGAAACTTTACTAGTTTTTTTAGTTGCGTCAGGATTGCTGTCTGTTGGTTTTACCACAGCTGGACCTAAATCTTCTGCCTCATTTGACAGGTGAGTTGGCTCAGCCGCTACAGCATTCTTTTTAGGAGCATCAGCAGCTGCTTCCGCCACCGCTTGTGCTTCTAACGCCTCTAAATTTTTAGCTTCTGTATCGGCCATTGAGAAATCTCCCTTTTTATATTTTAAAAAAATTAATTAATTTTTCTTTCTTATTGATATTTATAACTTTAAAGTTTTCTAAGAAAGTCCGAGAACACTTTTACCTTTGCTTCATCTAAAGCTCGTGCTTTAGCACTCTGGATTTCTTTCTTCCAAGCTTCAATATCCTTTTCAACTAATATACCATTATTCCATACCCATTCTTTGCTTTCCATAATACCTTCAACGAAAGCGTCTGGAGCGCTAGGGTCTGCAACAATGTCGGCAGCAGTAGCTAAGTAGAAGTCTTTTCCAACATAGTTAGCACCACCTTTTTGCACCAAGGAACCCATACCACGAGAAGAAACACCAAGTGTTGCCCCCTCATCAATAAGGTTTTTTACAATCTTACCGTATGGAGTGTCCATGATTTTCGCTTCACCGATAAAGTTCTTACCCTCTGGAGTAAGTGCTTTAATCATGTGCGAAACTCTTTCCAAGTTGACAGTCGGTCCGTCAGGATGACCTAACTCACCAAATGCTCTGCCTTTTTGGATAAATTCTCTATTGTATCTGTCTACCTCTTTTGATAGTACAGCGTTTTCGTAGATACGACCATTTCTGTTTTTAATATCAGACTGTAGAAAAATACCTCTAATTTTGTATTCTTTCTTACCTTCGTTTTCTTCAACGATATATTGTGCGTCTAATACTTCTTCCGAAATTAACTTCATATTACTCTCTCTTTGCTTTGTATCTAATATTTATACAACTTTTTACCTAAACTCTACAATAATTGTGTAGTTGTCACCATTTGCAAAGTTTCTGGTTGAAAGTAGTACATCTCCGGTAGGGCTGGTCGCATTATTTGGCAGTTCATTACCTGCATCTCTAAAGTCCCAATAACCATTACCAGATAATATTAGAGCAGTTGCGTTAGTAGTTCCACCCCACAATAACTCAACCGCTGATTTGTTGTTAGTTGTATTGACAGAATACCATACTTTACTAATCTTCTTAGTACCGTCTTCGGTCATAAATGTTGTAGCTGATGCATCAACTTTGGTAACTAAACTCTCGCCTGTGCCGTCTGAAAAATTAGTTAATTTAGTTACATACTTAACACCAGTTGTATCTACAATTGTCTGTGTACTTACTGTATCTGCCATTTTATTATCCTATATGTCCTGAAGTGCTGTCATAAAAAGTTTTTGATAACTCACCACGCAAAGTAGTTTCACCTACTTTTCTAGTTTTAATATAAACTTGCACTGTACCACCAACATCTGGTTTTGTAAATGTTCTTATACCACCAGAGATAGTTGAGTTTGCACCATCAGCTGAATCCGGATATGTGTCGCTGATAGTAGCAGCGTTATCATACTCCCAAACTCCGTTTGAACCTGGAACAGTTACCCATGCCATTTGTTTATACTCCTAATTGTGCGTCAACTTCTTTATCAATATAGTTGTACAACACATCTGTATTAACATTATGAAAACTAGCAGTCTTATCAACTGCCGTTTCAAGTTTATCTATTACATTACCTTCTTCTTTATCTAATACTTTAAAGAAGTCAGTGACCACCTCTTTATGTAAAGGTGGCAATTCATTAAAAGTCTTAGTGTCAATTGGTGCTGACATTAAGTTACTGAGTTTCATTTGCCGGTGCCTCAGCTTCTGGCTGTGGATTGTTATTTGGCTCAAACTCAATTTGTTGTCCTTGGTCATCAAAGATAGCGTCTGTTCTATCATTTGGACCTGCGTATTCTGGTTTAGGGTCGCTGATATGTTCTGCTTCAGTTCCATTAAATATATTCTTTGCAATATCTACTCTTGCTTGGTCTAAAGATGTTGCTACTTTATCTCTTAACGCATCTTTAAACGCTTCGCCTGCATCCGCATTTTGACCAGCTGCCAAATCATCTACAAATTTTTTAACATGTTCACTCATTGTTTTCTCCTAATTAAGTCAAAGAACCGGTATCTTCTTCCGGTCCAGCAATAATGCCATCTTCAACTTCTTGTTTAATCTGTGCGTCAATCTCTTCAATATCTCTTTGAGATTGTTTCAACACATTCTTTCTAATGTACTCTACTGAATAATATTTACCAACATAATCTCTCATTGAGTCCGCAATTCGTATTCTTTCAAGTAACATTTCACTTTCTTTTAGTTCAGCAAAATGTCCGTCTTGTAAGAAATCATACATCATACTATCTCTAACAATATGCCAATCGTCATCTGAGATAACTTTCTTTAAGACTAATTGAGTTCTTAAAATGTCATTAAATAACTCAGTAAATTTCTTTCTTAATCTTTGAACAAATTTAGTAAACTTTAATTCATCTCTTGTAATTTCAGTAGAACGGCCAAGATTGAAACCTTGTGAACCTTCTAATCTACTTACTGGTACATTTAGAGAACGATAAAGTTTTGCTCTAAAGTATTCAATGTCTGCAATCTCACCTAAGTTTTGACCGCCTGGTAATGTAGTAATGTCAGTACCTCTACCACCTTCTCTACTTGGTAACCAAAAGTCCTCAAGCATAGACATATAGTTTCTGTCATCTCTAATTTCACCAGTGTTTGCATCATAAACTAATTTGTTACGATACTTGGCCATAACATCTCTAAGATATTGTTCAGCCTTAACTTTAGGTAAATTACCTACATCAATCTTAAAAATTCTTCTTTCTGGTGCCCTTGCAATTCTGTAAATAACAGTTGCATCTTCAATCATTCTTAACTGATTGACAGGTTTAATTGCCTTATGTAAATAAGACAACACCATATTTTTGTTCTGGTCAATTAAACCAGATGGTGTAAATGCAATTGCGTCAACGGCAATCTTAATACCAGCAGTAGTTGAGTTAGTAACACCTTTTTCATTAAATAAAAAGTATTCTTCAAACTCATCAGCCATACCAGCACCAACTGGTACTGCCACTCCGTCTGGTCTTCTTTTTCTTAATTCTCTAATCTTTTTGATTTTACGAGGGTCAATGTATCTAAGTTCTGTGATACCTTTTACTGGTGAATTTCTATCAATAATCTTATGATAGTAAACTCGGCCATCAACATACCATCTTCTAAAAATGTCGTGCCCTCTGGTATTGAAATTCATTAATCTCAATACTTCTTTAAATTCGTCTTCAATCTTTCTTCTTACTTCTTTACCATAAGGTAAATTTTCCAGATTTAGTTTTACGGAATCTTTAAGTTCATTACTAACAACTGCTTCGTTAATAATGTCTTCGATTGCCATATCACATTCTGGATGTAATGCGATTTCTCTATATCTTCGGATTAAGTCTGCTTCGGTTTTGGCATTACCTTCCATATCAAGGTATTGCCCAAAATAACCACCGGCGGCGATGGTTTGTGTACCATCATCCGCCTGTGGTGCTGTGAAGCTTTGCTTTGGATCCTGAGTATCTTTTACTCGTTTGATAGAAAATCCAAATAATTCAGCCATAATATTGTTTCCTTTTTATTACTTTAATGTAATACTATTTATCTACTTTTTAGGTAGTAGTATTTGTTTCAAAGTATTGGTATGCAAAAGTAACAGCAAATTCTTCAATCGCTGTTGCTTCGTCATATGTCAATTCAATCGGAGCAATTGTAGTAGGAAATACACCTCTTAAAGTGTATGACTTAATAGTTGCACCGTTCCTATCTAACTGGTCAACAAACGCATCAACTTGATAATCAGCAGGATTTGTTAATCCTTCGTTATCAGTCATGTTGTTAATACCATTCGACCATCTTTCAAACGCATTTCTTAGTTTGAAATCTGTATCGTTTAGTACAGTAATTGACCAATCTTCGATTGTTCTATCACCAGCAATCTTAATAGAACGACCTCTAAAAGGTACATTAAAACTAGGTACAGTCATACCTGGTAATGATGTTGCTCTACATAAGAACGCTAAGTCTTCAATTTCTCCGCCAACTTGTGCGTAACCAGGAAAAGGCATAGTTACCTTAAACTGATTGGCTCTAGCGCCGCCGCCTGCAAGTTTAGCTTTAAAGTCGTTAATGTTTGGCATGTTTTATTCTCCTTTATTAACCACCAGCTACTTCGTCAAAGCTGACGCCAGTTCTAGTTGCGATAAATTGAAGTGTAATGAAGTTAATGCTTCTAGCAGGTTTCACAAAGATTTCTGCTACAAACTCATTACGGTCAATTACTTCGCCTGTGTTGTTTGTTTCATCACACACTACTAAGAAGTCTGTGATACCTCTTCGACCTTGTACCTCTCTAAGGAATGGCTCTACAATGTTTCTAAAGTTCGCTCTTGTAAATTCATCATTGAATTCAAACAATTGGAATTTAGAAGCTGTTGCAATCGCCTTCTCTAAAGTGATGAAAAGTCTTCTAACATTTATTCTATCAAACGCTGATGGTGCTGATAGACCAGTTTTGTCACCGAATAACACAGTTCCTTGACCTGGGAAAGTAGCAACAGGATTAACTCTTGCTCTGTACAAGTCATCTCTTTGTGTCTTATTAGGGTTGTATGCAAGTTTAACTGCACCTCTAATAACACCTCGGTTTAAACCAGCTGGTGAGTACCATGCGTCTGCGATTAAGTCAGTTCTCGCTGATAGACCTGCAATGTCACCGTTTAATGGCACAAATCTGTATGTGTCATTATATCTGTCGTACATATATTTGTATCCACTGTCGAACACAACATATGAAGAAGAACGGATACCATTAAAGAATCCTACAACATTAGTTGTTTGTGAAGCTGCACTTGCAACACCCACCACATCTTCTCTTTCAGGAGATGCAAATACTACAGCATCTTTTCTGTTTTCTGCGATTGTGATTAGGTTGTCAACATGTGTTGCGTCACATTTACCAGCAATGATTAGACCTACATCTACAGTTTCAGCATCTTCAAATTTTTCGTATGCTGTTAACATTTGTGCTGTAGTTGCAGCTGAACCATTTGAACCTGCTTGAAGTGAAATATTACTTACTGCTGTCACATTTGTAAATGCTGTAGTAGCAGGTTGACCCCAGTTAGTACCAGATGTATTGTGGTCCATCCAGTAAATGTAATTCGATTTGTTTTGAATTACTGTAGGGTAGTAATTTGTGTCACCTTGTGAGCCTTTAGCGTCTGAAGCTTTTGATAAAGCAGCAAACACTTCTAAAACCTCACCTTTAGTTCCTGTAATTGCACCATCTTCGTCAACTACAACAATGTGAAGTTCGTCATTTGAACCACCTTGTTGAGTAACATATGGTGAAGTACCTGGAGCTTTGTTTACTAAATCATAGAATTCCCAATATCTAGTTACTGTAGCACCGTTTGTTAGGGCTGCAAATAAACCAGAGGAATCTGAAGAAGTAAAGTATTCAGGTTCGTCTTTTCTTTTGAAAGTAATATCGTTTGATGATTTAGATAATACTTTATAATAATAATTGTCACCAAAGTTAATGATGTCACCAACATTAATTGATGTGCCATCATCTACTGTAACAGTTGTGTCGCCAACAGCCGTAGCTGCATCGCTTACAGTAATGCCCGCTGAAGAATAAACTGAAGATGAAGGACATGTAGAAATTTTTAAACTATTTCCCCACACACCTGCTGTCTTAGCAGCCCATAATCCAACTGAAGCAGAACCGTTAGCATAGTTGTCAACATAGTCTGTCAAGTTTTTGATAACAAATGTACTACCACTTTCGGTAGCATTTGATACAGATGAATTCTGTACACGAACAACTCTTAGAGCGTTAGAATACTGCAAGAAGTTTGCAGCTGAGAAAAAATCTTCATAGTTGTTTGCATCTGGTTTACCAAATGTAGCAACTAACTCTTGCTCACTAGAAATAGTCGTAATCTCGTCAATAGGTCCTTTTCTGAATTCGCCAGCAAAAGCTCCGATTGATGTTGATACGGCAGGAATAATTCTAGTTAGGTCTTTTTCCTGTACGAGAACACCCGGTGATACTTGAAATGCCATTTAGGTTTCTCCTTTAATTAGCTAATTAAACAATTTTTCATATTACACTTTTATAAAACCACTTTTCGTATTATTCATACGCCCATAGTCAAAATCAATTCTTACTTATTGATATTTATAATACTTACGGTTTTGACTATCCTTTGCGATAGGTAACGGGGTGCCATACTGTACCATATTCATCTACTTCCGGTCTTGTATCATCTAATCCGTCATCTACAAAACCAAAAGGCGCCATATCCTGCTCAATCAGATTGGCCTGTTCTTCATATAGTTGTTGTCTTGCGTTGGTATCTGTCATCTCTTTGAAATAAGGTTGATTAGATAACCAACCAAATATGACTAAACACATCATCAAATCGTCTGTATTTCCTTCGTCAGCCTGCCAACTTTGGCCTCTTCTAACAAAGGTACTCATCTCTTCAACTATATTAAAATCATTAATTATAATTTTGTCACCTTCTACAAGTGACTTGATATTAGAACAACCAATTTTTTTAATCTGTTTGGTCATCTTAACACCAAATCCAGAACCTCTACCACTGTAACCAGCACCTAATATTTGACCTGCACGGCCTCTTTGTGTGGTCATTAATAGGTTATCATATTCTAACTCAAACTGTAATGCTTCGGCTACCTGTTGTCCTAAGTCATTTGTTTCTACTAACACATGTGCGTGATTGTAAGCGTTACATACCTTTTCAATTGTATGTGGAAACAGCAAAGGTTTAATATCGTTATCTCTAAACTTTGCAACTATTTTATATGGCATTTTAGAAACATCTAATATTACAAATGCTGAGTAATCTTTAGTTACACCACGAGCAACATCAACTGTACAAACATATGTGTGACCTTTGATAGGATTTTCATATACATCTAAACCTGCATTTGATTGTAAAGGTTTTAGAAACGCCATATTTTTAATCTTAGCAGGACTAATCAATGTGTTTACAGAACCTAAAAACTCACACTCAAACTCTTGTTGAAATTGCTCAGGTGAGGTGTTACGAATTGTGGCCTCTTTCCAAGCTTCATCTCTACCAGGCACCTCAGACCAATGTACTTCAATTGGTATGTAATCGTTTCTTTTATTTTCTGCATCAACCCATAGTTTATAAAACTGGTTCATACCGTAAGGTGTAGATACAATAATCATCTTTGTTTTTTGTCCAGATGAAATTGTAGGATAAACTGAGCTGAAAAACATTTCGGCAATATTGGCCGGTACGAAAGCAAACTCATCTAAGAAAATAATATTAAATGAACCACCTCGAATAGCACTTGATGATGTGGCAGCCGCAACAATGGTAGATTTGTTTTCTAATTCAATGTTACCTTTGTTCCAGTTAATTACTCCTTGTTGCAACCACTTAGGAAGATTTTCGTATGCGAGTTGCAATCTTCCGAGGATGTCACGAGCCGTAGATGATTTGTTTGCAAGTATAGCAATATTAGAATTAGGATTAAAAAGCGCATAGTGTAACAAGTAAGAAATAGTCGTTGTTGACTTTCCTGACTGCCTCGGTAGTTTACAAATGGTAAATCTGTTATCGTGTATAGTTCTTACAATGTGTTTCTGAAAGTCATACATCTTAAAAGGTACAAGACCTTCATCAAGCGAAACGATACGAATGTATGTAGTCATAAAGTAAATAGGGTCGTCAGCACATTTCTGATACTCCAAGATTTGCTCAGCAGTATATTCTTGTGGTGTATTAACCTTTTTTAAATTAGGATTACCTAAGTATGCGTCATTACTCATTGATTACTATACCCTCAATATGTGTATAACCTAATTTTAAGGCCGCCTGTACTCTTTGACTGCCACGCCATACACTAAATTCTTTTTCTTTATAAGGTACTCCTCCTGCACCATAACGAGGAGTGGTAGAGATGTGATGTTTTAAAACCTCAATTGGATTTTCTAACTCTTCACCATCTAATAACTCCTGTAAAGGTGTCATAGATTTAATATATTGTAAGTTACTTATCTCCAGTATTATCTTTTTCGGATTCTGTAACTTTGCCTTCAATAACTTCATCTTTTTTCGCCTGTAACATTTTCTGTAATTCTGCTGTAGAACCTACAAATAAAGCATTCTGAATTTTAGTATCAGATTTCTTTGTAACTTCTTTTAAATCTTTTAGTTTCTTTTGTAAGTCTTGTAATTTATCTGTTACTTGTGCAACTTGACCAATTAACTGACCTGCAACTTCGTATGCTCTTGGATGTTGGCCTTCTTTTGCAATATCTAAAATGCCTTCAATTGCTTGTTGACCTTTTTCAATTAAGTTATAGTAATTATCCCTACTATAATCATAATCATTATCAATATCAGTCTTGTCTTTATTCTCCACTCTAGGTACCGGTGCTTTGAATTCCGCATTGGTTGTTTCCTCCATAGGAGTTTTAGTTTCTAATCCTAATATTTCGTTTACACTGTCTTCTAATTTACTCATCTTCGCCACTCACTGGATTATATGTTTTATTATCTGTATAGAATGATATAGTAGTTGTAAACCCAAAATCATCATCTGCATCAGCATTTGCTGGATTAGGCACAACAATTACTCTTTCT
>Ga0255760_10004299_pt1 | contig 12464 bp, 8 predicted proteins | sample 071ome_25_FD_179960 | JGI IMG/M metagenome (GOLD analysis project Ga0255760, IMG submission 179960) | Coastal salt marsh microbial communities from the Groves Creek Marsh, Skidaway Island, Georgia - 071410BT metaG (version 2) | ecosystem: Environmental > Aquatic > Marine > Intertidal zone > Salt... | reverse complement strand
CGCAGAGTTGGAGCGCCATGTACGCAGTCAAAAATCCAGTCGAAGGCGCGTTGCCACCTTTGAAAATATCCACGGTGGCATCAAAACCACCACTAAAACTATTTTTTGAGTCACCGTTCATCGACTTGAACGCGTCGTTGGGTTTGTAATTCACGACTGGCGAAAGAATCTCGGAGATGGCTCGACGAAAAATTGACAAAAGTTTCGCCGCGTGCGAATTCGCTCGAGAAGTCAAAAACAACACCTTGACGAAATTTGGTCTCCTCTTGACGGTGTTTTTGCAAAAGTTTGTGAACTCTTTCACGTTACACCGCGAAGCGATGTATAGAACTTTCTCGTTCGTTTCCAAATCGGCTTCTAAGCGTCCAGTAATTTTGCTCTCGCTTTCTAAACTCCATTTTTCGGTCCATTTTTTATTCAACACGCGCACCGTCGTTTTTCCGCCCACGTCTCGCATCAATCTGCCGTTACTATTATCAAAATTCTCCGCTCCATTCAACAACACGCCGTTTCCTGCTGGAGCGTTGTTCAAACGAAATACCGCATCGTGCGAATCAATATCCGCCCCTAAATTCGATTTCAAAAGCGATCCCGAATTCCCAACCACCGCGCACGTCTCAAGCTCTCGCCCGAACCCCTTTGCAAAATCCTCCTCGTTGAAAGGCAACATACCCGAACTCTCGTCGTCGAAAAAACCATCGTATTTATCCCGAATTCTTGACCAGTTCATTTTCGTGTAAAACATATCCTTGCTCAAATCCGCCAGTCCAAACCTGCTCGGCACGATGAGCTGAGGGATTCTCCCTAAAATAGCCTTCGCCCCTTCCAATTCGATCCGAACGACATCCTTCGCCGCACGCATCTCTTCTTCGGTCAAACCTAACTTCCTTCTCACTCGTTGTTCGCTCTCGTGATTGCCTCTGATAAAATCTATGGCGTTGTTCAATCGTCGAAGAATTCGTGCTTCTCTTTGCCGCCTCGTCACGCCTCTAAAATCTTCCTCTCTCGACGTAGACTTGTCGAGCGAGTTCTTCACGTACTCGTACACGACCAATCGCGTCTGATTTCTATACAGACAAGACGCGTCTATCGCGGCTTCCTCGGGATAGTTCACGTTGCAATGAATAGATTTAATGTCGTCTTCTGCGCATCGACACGTGTTGTTGTTCTTCCCCGTCGCGGCGCCTCCCCCTCTGTTGTTGTTCCTGTTGTTCTTTTGTCGAATTGTTGTCGTCGAGTAATAATCATCGTCGTCATGTTCATCGGAAGATACAAAAATATTCTTCTTCATCCTGTCATTCCTTCTCTCATCGTCACCATCGATACCACTCGTCCTCGCGCGGCTCGTCGTCTCGACGCGATTCTGACGCGCTCCTCCTCCTCCTCCTTCTCCCATCATCGTCATCGTCGTCGTCGCAACATCCGATGATGCGTTTGAATTTTTCGCGATGAAAAAACGCGCCAACTTTTGCATCGTCTCGACGAAGAAAAAAATGGACAAGACGCCGAGCCAGAAGAAGTACGACGATTTCGGTCGCTTGTGCTTCTTTTTCTTCTTCGAGCGAGGTGGTGGTGGTGGTGGTGGAGGCATCGTCGATGACTGTCTCGCGCTTTGAAGAGTTGCGAGAAGAAATTTGTGTTGTTTGTTGATGTTTCCTGCTGAGGACTATTTGAGATTTTCCTTCTTATCTCTCGCCGCAGACGGTAGTTACGGATACATTATACACACAAACGCACAACACGAACATAATAAACTGAATTATTTTAAGAATTACAACGTTCAACTTTTATCAAAGCGCGCGGAGGACATCAAACGCGCGCGTGGTGGTAGTAGTAGTCTCTTCATTCTCTGATGCGTTTACTCCCGTCGTCGTCGTCTTCGTCTTTGTGACTTTGTCGTCCTCTCTCGCTCTCTCTCTTCCCTTCTCTCTCTTTAATTTTTCTTCCTCCTCAAAGGTTTAATCACCACCTCTTGCTCTTCTTCCTCGAAGACGTCGTCGTCGTCGTCCTCTAACCACTCGTCTTCGTCGTCTCCTCTCTCCGCGATGGTATCCTCGATCGCCATCATCTCTTCTTTCGTGGCGTTCGACGACGCGGAAGCTCCTCTCTCGCGTTCCTCTCTCAAAATGTCTAAAATCGAGTTTACTTTTTGCCCTCGCTCGAAGCTTTCGTCCAAGACGAATCGAACTTCCGGCGTTAATCTCAGGGAGATTTTCGAGCCTATTTTGCCTCTCACGTACCCTTCGAGCTTCTTCAAGCCTTTCATGGCGTTTTTCTTCCCTCGCTCGTCGCCGAGCACCGACACGTAGACTTTCACCACTTGCAAATCGTTCGATACCTAATATTAAATATACGCGCGCGCGCCGCGTCGGTCAGTCCTAGCTTTTACTACGTCGTAAACGAGAGAGAGAGAAACAAGACAACAACGAACAACAACGAAGCAGAGAGAAGAAGAAGAAGAAGAAACAAAAACAAGTTTATTTTTAAATATACCTCGCAATCCGCCACCGTCGCGAGCGTCGTGTTGTTCACGTCCACCCCGAACTTCACGTCCGGGTTCAACATCCCTTTGATTTTCGCATCGTTTTGGAACATGTTTCCAATCTCCCGTCGCATTTGCTGTTGCACTCGCGCGACTCTTCTCGGGTCCGCGCACGTCACCGTGAGCATAAAAGCACCACCACCACCACCCGAAGAAGAAGAAGAAGAGGAAGAAGAAGAAGAAGCGCTTCTTCTTCTTCTCGCGGCGTCGTTCGGGAAAACGAACGCGTCGTCGCTCTTCGCGATGCTTCGCCTCGAGGAGAAGAGGGAACTCCGCTGCCGCTGCCGAATGCTCGCAGCAGCACTCGCGTTGTTCGTTATTCCTCCCGATGTTGTTATCGTCGTCATCGCTCTCGCGTTATTTCTTTTTACGAACCGCTCTTCCGCGCGTTGTTGTTGTTGTTGTGACGACAACGACGCGATACGAAAAGCCGCCGCCGGAAAATGTCGACTTTTTTTTCGCGCGAATTCGTCGTCGTCGTCACTTTTTTACTTCCGCTGTGCTCTTTACGCGTAAAGAGAGCACAGACGTACAACGCTTTGCGATAATTATATAACGCGCGCACGCGCGAGTTCAGAGAGAGAGAGAGAGAGAGCATTTTTGATTAAAAAAGTACGATGAGTTTCTGCGCCCCGCTTCGTCTTTGTCATCATCATCAGCAACAACGACAACGACAAAAGCGAGGAATCAACGCTTCCTCTTCGTGTTCTTCTTCCTCTTCTCTTTTGTCGAGAAGACGACGAGGAAAAGGACGCGGCAGAGAGACGCTCGTTTTGTCTTCGTCGTCGTCCGAGCAGCAGCAGCAGCAGCAGCAGCAGCAGGAGCAAGGAAAGCAAGACGACGAGCGCATTCCCATCACCGTGTTGACTGGCTTTCTCGGGTCTGGGAAAACCACTCTGTTGAACCACATATTGACGCAAAACCACGGTAAAAAAATCGTCGTCATTGAAAACGAGTTCGGAGAGATCGACATCGACGGCGAGTTGGTCGTTCACCGGGAGAAGAACGAAAGCGAGGACATTTTGTTGCTCAATAACGGGTGCTTGTGCTGCTCGGTCAGAGGCGACTTGGTGGAAATGCTGACAAAGTTGTACGACACGAGGAAAGGAGAGTTTGATCACGTGGTGATTGAAACGACCGGGTTAGCGAACCCGGCGCCGATTATACAGACGTTTTATTTAGAGCCCGCGCTTTTGGATAACTTTCGCGTGGACGGAGTGGTGACGTTGGTGGATGCGAAACACGCGCACTTGCACTTGGACGAGGTGAAGCCGGACGGAGTGGTCAACGAAGCGTTGGAGCAAATCGCGTTTGCGGATCGAATCGTGTTAAATAAAACGGATTTGGTGACGGATGATGCAGAGTTGAACGGGTTACACAGACGCATAAGGGAAATCAACGCTTTGGCGGAGATTCAAAGGGCGACGAAAGCGAAAGTGCCGCTGGATTTTACTCTCGGCATCGGTGGATTTGATTTAGAAAAAGTGCAAGAAGCAGTCATGGGCAAAGAAGAAAAGCATCAACACAGTCACGGCCATTCGCACGACGAACACGAGCACGAGCACGAGCACGGTCACTCCCACGACGCCATGGTGGAATCTGGCGAGATTGAGTGCAACGATCCTTCGCACTCGCACTCGCACGGTCACTCGCACGACGCGCTCGTCGAATCGGGCGAAGTCATTTGCAACGACCCCTCGCACTCGCACTCCCACGGTCACTCCCACACGCACCACGACGATGCCGTCGGTTCCGTCTCTCTCGTCTTGGACGGTGACGTCGATTTGGACAAAATCAACGACTGGCTCGGCGTTTTACTAAACGATCGATGGGAAACGCTCTTTCGCATGAAAGGCGTCTTAAGCATCGAAGGATGCGACGAACGCTACGTCTTCCAAGGCGTCCACGCCTTATTCGAAGGCATGCCTGACAGACCGTGGGCGGAAGGCGAAATAAGGCGCTCAAAACTCGTGTTCATCGGCAAAGATTTAGTCGAAAAAGAGTTAGCGATTGGTTTCGCCGCGTGTTTGGTGGACGAGAATAACAAGAAAAAACCAGGCGCGCTCGGCGAGCTGCGATAAAGAGAAAGATATGCTCTTCTTGTTCTTCTTCTTCCTCTTCTTTTATTTCGCTTTCGTTCGTTGTTATATGTTCAAACGTGAAAAAAATTACGACATCATATACCGCCGTTAACTTTCGCGCGCGCGCGCGCTTTTCGCCTTTTCTTCATTGTTTTCCTCATTTTTCTTTCCTCTCGAAAACTCAGAAATCGAATTTGGAAATCTCCACTTTTTCTCGTTAGAATTCATCAAACACACGCGCGACGATGACGACGACGACGCGCCACCGCTCTCTTCTCTCCTCCTCCTTCCCGTCCTTCCTCTTCGCCGTACTCGCCATAACGACGACGTTATTTACGACCCCCGGCGGCGTTGTTCGCGCGTTGCGAAGAGAAAGACATTCTTCGGATTCGTCGTTGGAAGAAAATCTGGATTTCCTGCGCCTTCGATCGGCGGAATGCGCGGCGTGTCATCGCGTCGTCGCGCAACTGCACGAGCGATTGCTCCCGAAGGTTAAAAGTCAGATGAAGCTGGAGCAAGACAGGTGAGAGAAGAAAAGTTCCGTTTTCTTTTTGCTTTTAAATCTCTCTCTCTCTCTCTCTTTATGCGCGAGCGCGCGGCGCGTGTTGACGCACTTCTTTCTTTCTTCGAGAGGAAGAAGAAGATACGCGCCTCTCTCTTTCTTTTAGACGAAGACGCTGACCTTTATTTATTTCCGCGTTACGAACGCACACAAAACAAACAAAAAAGGTTGCTGTCAGATTTCGCGACGAAAGCGTCCACGTACGGCACGTACGAGATTCTCGTCGAAGATGAAGTCGAGCACGCGTGTAAACTGACGTCTTTATCGGACACGCAAAAGCAGACGCGGAAAGCGTGCGATAAATTCGTGCAGGAGCACACGGATGACATCGTCGAGAAGTATTTGCAGAAAACGATGGACGCGAAGAAGTTTATCGGCGGGTTTGAAAATATTGTGGAAATGGAAGGTGGGGACGAGGAACTGGAGAGTGGATACGTCTCGGAAGCGGAATTAGCGAAGGAGAAATTTGAGCGAACGGAGTTATTTCACAACATGCGAAAACACACGTGCGAGAAGACGTGCGGCGATCCACAGACGAGTCATGGGAAAGAAGATGAAGATGAGCGAAAGAAAATCGACGCGAACGCGTTAAATCATTTAGATATCAGCGATGCAAAATTAGTCGAGTTAGAGAACGCGTTGATGACGGAACCGTTGTCATACGAAGACGCTAAGGAAGTGGAAGAGAGGCACGGCTTTTTTGAACTCGTTCCGAAAGATTTCGAGAAGAAAGAGAGCATTTTTAACACCAGCCCGATCGATTTGTTGCTGTTGATCTCGAGACCGAACACGATGGGTGACTTTCAGTTTGCGCAGATGAAAATACTGCGACAAGTGAGCGATGCAATCCGAGCGTACGAAGAAGATCAAGATTTGAACGAGAAGTTGCTGAGAGTAGTTGTCTTTGACGTTGATCGATTCGGAGCGGAAGGTGGGATTAAGAATTCGACGACTTTAACGCGTGCGACTGGTGGGTATGAAGGACCGATGTTGATTTACTTGCCGGGTGTGAACAAAGGCGAGTGCAGAGAGGAGGTTTCAAAAGCAGAAAGCCCACAAAAACCGGGGAAGAAGAGAAGACTAGCGAGACCGATACCGTTGAATTCCGACCCGGGAGAAACCGTCACCCCGGATTCCGCCGTGACGTACGAAGAGATTTTACGAAACATTGCCCACATGTCCCAGAATAAAAGAGTGCAGCGCGCGCTCCGAGAGATTATGGAGGATAAAAAAGTGGACTCTACCGTGTTGCCAAATGGGGTGCATCGAGTTAAAACGGATCACTCGCACGACATGTTCGAAAAAGAGCAAGTGGTAGAACTTTAAACGCGCGGGTTCGTGATTCCAAGGGTATTGTTTTTTTTAATGTGTTTTTAATTAAAAATCACACATTAAAAATATCACTCATTTGCGCTTTTACCAACCATCATGCGGGCCACACCATTCATCCTCTTCCTCTTTGTATTCTCGACATTTTCGTTCGCGAATGCGCTGGAGATATCATCGACCGTGACTCGCGATCCTATCGGTACTATTCGTACTCGCGGAGTTGAAAACGTAGTCGTTTTCAATTTTTTCTGCGAGTTCGCTTTGCCTTTTCTCAGACAAGCAAACGTTGAAGTTCATCCCGCGTGGTGCAGCGAAGGAAGCGATGGAGAGGCGGAGCAAGCTACCGACGAAACGAATATTAGCGGAGAAGGTGCGGGCTTGGAAATGTCTCAGCAATTGGGGCAAGGGGAAATACAATCCAATGAATTATTACAGTCAGGCATTGGTCGAAAGTGAACGCGAAGGAGACGGAGCGTACGTGTGCGCTTCCTTTTCTTTTTAGTAAGATTAACGGAAATACCTTACGACCGACGATTCTGCTCCTAATACCGGTGTATATACTATTCATATCATTATATTTAAACACCACTCGATTTTGCGTTCGCGTGCGCTACTAAAGATCTAAGAATAAAATCAATCTCCTCTCGTTCCATGGCGCTCGTCGCCCAAGATTGGACGACATCTTTCGCCTTCGAATGTTCGCTCGCTTCGAGAAGAATTCGAGCGGCATTCCCGACAGAGTCGCAATCGTCTCGCAATAACGTTTCTACTTGCGCTATGGCAGCCTCGAGAGAGATGCTATTTTCTTTTCCTCCGGCTTCTTCAACTTTGATGAGCGAAGCGAGAGAGGCTACCGCGTACGCCAGCATACCTCCGCCTTCTTTAGGAATCAAGTACACGCGCCGGGCGTCTTTTTTAACTTGTTTCTCAAAAGAGTCTCGGAGTTGTACGAGCGTAGGGACGTCTTTTGACGCTAATTTCTCCAAAGTTTTCTCCGTTCCAGACAAAAGTGCTCGCAACACGTCGTCATTTTCGGCAACTTTCTTCAACACTTGCATCTCGCGCGCAAACGATTCTCCTTTTTCAATTTTCTCGGAAAGTTTTGAAACGGCTGCGACGATTTCGTGCGCAGTCTTAGCGTCTTCGAGCGTCTTCCTGCGTTCGGAGAGAACAGTTTTCAACGCTCCAAATTTAACGCGCTCTTCGTCGAGTTGTTTGACGCGTTTAGCGCGTTCGGAGAGTACCGTTTCCTCGGCTCTCAAGGCGTGCTCTCGCTTGCTCTTTTCTAAATCTTCTGCGTGTTGTCTTTCCATCTCGCGCATTTTCATTTCCAACGCTTGCACGTTCGCCTGCGCGAGTGCGAGTTCATCGAGCGCGCGATCAAGTTTGGACGTCTCCGTGTTGTTGTTTTTTAATTGTTCTTGTTCTTGATTGGACGGAGGAGCCTCGGCGGAATCCATGTTCTGTTTTGTTTGAGAGAAAGTGCACAAAGTCAGTAGCTGTCGGGAAAGAGAAGAGCACAGAAACAACGATGATAAAGACGACAACGATCGATGAATTTACGTCTTCCGACAGGTCAAGGGTAAGCAGAAGTAGAACGAATTCTAAAGGCCCCTCGATCGACCAGGTCAACGTTGGAATTTAATATTGCCGTGTGAAAGGACCGTTCGCGACTCACAAACCAAAGGGAACCGAATAAACGGAACTGATCTTTGGAGTTTAAGTTGTCACGCCGGCTGAGTATGTGGCGTTTGTTTTGTTCTTTCGAACAACAACGAAAGTCAGAGTAAAAAAGAGAAAACGAACGAAGACGAAAAGAAAAAGAGGACAAAAGGACGTGTGGCGCACCTTCATCAGCAACTCGTTTGCCGCTTCGAATACCTCCGCGAGCTCTTTCGCCACTTCCTTTTCGTCATACAGTGGTGGCCGCGATGCCTCCTCTCGAGACGACGACGATGAAGAAGACGTCGCCGTATTTCCTGTTTCTGTGGTTGGATTGGAAGAAGTCGAGACATCAGGAACGAAAGCTTTGGTAAATTCTTCCTCGACTAACTTTGCCGCATCTTCGCGCAATTTTTGAATCAGTAAATCCTCAGCCAATCTCTCTTCCTCTTCTTCCTTCTTCGTTTTCTCCTTTCGTGCAACCGAAGTAGAATCGCTGTCCGCTTTATTTTCGATCGTCGATTGCGCCGACGGTTTTTCCTCCTCCGCCGTCAACAAAGGTTCGTGGTGTCCTTCTACGTCATTCAGCTCTTCTTTGTTCTTTTTCTTCGCGGTGAAGCCGTCCTTTGCCATTTTGTTCTTGTTCTTTGCGCTCTCGCGACCCGACGAAGATGAATTGACTACCGAGTATATTCCACCGACAACGATCGCCATTCCAGCTAAAGCGCTCGCTACGGTACTAAAATCCAACCCTTCTGCGTTTACGTTTTGTTGCTGATGTTGCTTTTGCTCGTTGAAAGCCGCCCCCGACGAGGCCCCCTTCCCGCTCGCCGCGCCAGCCGCTCCAACCGTTTTCGTCGTCGGTTTCATCGTCGCAGAAGAGGAGGAGGAGGAGGAGGAGGAGGAGGACGGGGCGATCCACCCACCGTCAGCTCTCGCCGGCAAGTGCGGTAAAACCGTCACTTTGTCCAACTTCGGCGGCGCGTCTGTTCGATGCGCGCCCGCGGTTGTCGCGGCGCGACCGGTTCCCGACGACGAAACGTTGGACGCAACGTTCCTACCACCTACTACCGGTAAATGCGGCAAAACGTGCACCTTCTCTACTTTCGGCGGCGCGTCTGTTCGCACTCCACTCGCGCGTTTCGTTCTCGTCGGTGTCATCGTCGCTGATGAAGCGTTCGCATCGTCGACTCCTTTCTTTTTCCCCGCTCCTCCTCCCGTCGTCGTTTTCTTCGTCGTCTTCTTCTTCGCCACCCCTCCCGCTTTGCTCGCTTTCTTCGCCGCTTTCGCGTACGCGCGAGTGATGATGCCGCCGCCGCTGCCGCTGCTGCCCGAAGAAGAAGAAGAAGGAGGAGAAAACAAAGACGACGACGATCTCGCGAGCGTCGTCGTCACCAATCTTCTTCTCGCCAAAGAAGCGCAAGCAGAAGAAGCGGAAGAACGAGACGACGACGACGACGAAACCCAAACCATCATCATCATCAATCGAGAAGAAGAAGAAGAAGAAGAAACAGAAGAAGACGTCGTCGTTTTCATCAGAGCCCGAACGAGACTCTTCCGGGTAGCGGTGGCAGCGCCCATCCTCTCTCTCTCTCTCTCTTCGAACGAACGGGCAGAAGACGAATAAAGAGAGAGAGAGAGAGAGAGCTACTTATTAAAATATATTATTATTATTATTCGTGTGCTCGTTGCGTGCTTTCTTCTTTTTTTTTTGAAGAAAAATCCGGAATTTTTTTTTACTTTTTTTCTTCCTCAAATCACGATTTTGATTCACTTTTACAACAACACAAGACGCAAGAACGAAGAACACAAAACGCGCGCGCAACAAATGAGGGGGGAACGCGTTGTTGTTCTTCATAATAGCATCGTTAACGCGTCTTCGTCTTCGTCGTAAAAAGTTTTGAACGACAACGCTTTTGAGGAGAAGAAGAAGAAGAAGAAGCATTTCTTTTAAAAATGAGAAGAGTCTTTCTTCGCCGAGTCGATGGGAGCAAAAAAAACAAGACGAACGCGCGAATTTGTTTACCGGAGAAGTTCAACGCGCCTTTAATCATCGGGAGAAAAAAAGCGCTTCGCGGCGGCAGCGACGACGACGACGACGAGAAGAAGAAGAAGAACAACGCGACGACGACGACGACGACGGAAACAACAGAGATGATGATGTTTGTGGGATTAGAGAACGAACCGTTATTGGAGGAGGAGCACGTGGAAGTGACGAAGAGATGTTTGAGGAGCGACGGGAACGAGAGCGTGGCGGTGCAAGTGAAACCGATCGGAAAGGCTTTGGTGTACATTCAAACGGATTCGAAGAATTTGAAGCAGTTGAAACGGAACCAGTCGGTGTTTCTGTTGAAAGGGCAGACGATGTTTTTGAGGTACTCGCCTAGGACGAAAGGGTTCGCCGTCGCGTTTGTCGTGGAAGAGGAAGAAGAGGAAGGGAACGAGAAGCCAATCGAAGTGTTAGAGATTGAAGATAGCGATGGTGGTAGTGCAGAAAAGAACGCAAATGAGGAAGACGACGATGATGACTTTGCAAAAGGGAAGGAAGATGAAGTCGAAATCGTCGAGAAGGAGGATGAGGAGGAGAAGGATGAGGAGGAGGCGAGGAAGCGCGTGTTACTGAAGAAGAAGAAGAAGAAAATTTCTCGTACCAAGGAATCGCTCGTGTCGTCATCTTCAGACGATGAGTTTGTAGGCCAAGGGGAAAAGACGTTCGTAGTAGAAGATGACGACGACGACGACGACGACGATATCGATGACAAAAACGACGAGGGAAACGGCAGCCACGGAAACGAAGGACGGCCAATTCCGAGGAAAAAAATAGTTTTAGGAAGCAGCAGCAGCAGTAGTAGTAGTGGTAGCGGAGATAGTCGAAGTAGACGTTTGAGTAGTTCTGAAAGTCAAGAAGATGGCGTCGAAGTAGGCGATCTGTTGACATCTGAAGAAGAAGAAGAAGAAGAAGAAGAAGAAGAGCCGAGCGCTCGCCCATCGGGACCGTCGCTTTTGAACCTTATTCACAAAAAGCTCAAAAAAGAAACGTTCAAAGCGCGAAGTGTGGCTTCGAAAAAAGCAGCAAAGACGGTGAAGAAGCGAAGAGTAAGAGATGCGAATGGTGACGATAATCACGACGACGAGCCGTACGATACCGCGCCAGAAGATAGTGAGGACAAACACGGTAATATCGAAGAGGGGGATATCATCGCGAAAATCAAAAGGAAGAAAGCGGTGCAAAAAAGCAATCCGAATAAGAAAATGAAACCGGTCCCATCATCTCCAATCGTAATCGGTTCTTCAGACGACGACGATGACGCGGATATCGACGCGTACGATTTTGAAGAACGGGCAACGATGAAGAACAAGAAGAAAAGAAGCACGGCGGAAGTTGTCGAGACGGAAGATTTAGAAAACGAACATCAACACGGGAAAAGGAAAAAAGTAAGCGACACTCCGCCTAATGAGTGGAAGAATGTAATGGCGGCTAGAAAAGCTACAACGATATCGTCGATGCCAGGACCAGCAGGAGCGAGAAATAAGCGAAGCGAAGCCGAGTTGCTCGAGAAGAGCACTCGAGAGACGGAAATTATAGCCAAGAGATTAGAGGAGCAAATTCAACGTCAGAAAAGAGAGATGGAGCTGGAAAGGCAAGTAAGAGAACAACAGCGTCTGGACGAGTTGGAGGAACAGCGCGCGCGCGAAGCACGGATTCGTCGTCAACAGCAGCAACACCAGCAGGAGCAGCAGCAGCAGCAACAACAACAACATCCACCGTACACGGGTGAATACCAAGACGACATGTCGGTTGTTACCTCGTACGCGCAAATGCTCGATGCTTCTGCAAAATTGAAATATTTCGAGGCAAACGAGCTCCGAGAAGCGACGAGGCGATACGAAGAAGCTTCGAGGCAGTATTCGAAAAAGACGTACCAAAGCGCGAAAGGACCGGCGTATATAACTTTGCAGCAAATGAAAACAAATTTGCAAACAACTTCTTTTAAGCACGCTCAGTTGAAAATGGAGTATTCGGAGTCTTCCCGAGCGCACAAATTAGCCATAAGACGCGCCGCTGCAACAGCAGCGGCGGCAGCGGCGGCAGCGGCAACGACTCAATCGACACACCACCACCAACAAACATCCGCGCGTAAGCGAAGAGAAGCGGCGGCAGCGACGGCGGCGGAAGAATCACAGGACGAAAAGCAATGGATAGAAGAGAAATCAGCCTGGGACGCGTGTTTCGTCGCCGAAAACGATGTCGATGAGAGTATCGACCCCCATCGCGATACCATCTCTG
>Ga0255760_10004294_pt1 | contig 12471 bp, 8 predicted proteins | sample 071ome_25_FD_179960 | JGI IMG/M metagenome (GOLD analysis project Ga0255760, IMG submission 179960) | Coastal salt marsh microbial communities from the Groves Creek Marsh, Skidaway Island, Georgia - 071410BT metaG (version 2) | ecosystem: Environmental > Aquatic > Marine > Intertidal zone > Salt... | reverse complement strand
TCGGTGGTGCTCCAGATCAGGCCGGTGTTCAGGCGGCTTCGGGCACTCGAACACGCCTATGATCGGGCCATGGCGCTGGAACCGGAGTGGAGTTGTGTCCAGTGTCGCGCCCCCCTCGACCATCTCCAGGATCGCCGGCGTTGCTCCCGCTGCTCACTCTCGTATCCCGTCGTCGACGGGATCACATTCGCCGATCGTCCGAGCATCGGCTCGGATGCTGTCTCGGAACTCGATGGGGACGCTGCCTGCGAACACCACCGCCGACTCCTCCACACCCGGTGGAAGCGGCGTCACACAGAGCCGTACGCATGGTTCCGGCCCTTCAACGAGTCGAGTCGATCGTTGGAGCGGTTTTTGCCGTTGATCGCCGAGTCGCTGGCGCCCGAGCAGCCGATTCTCGATCTGTGGAACCGAACCGGCTGGACTGGCGCGTGGCTGGCAGCTCGCTTCCCCGATCATCGAGTCTTCTCGATCTGGGAAGGCGATTGCGACGTGCTTGGACACGGTGGGTTTCTTCATTGGTTCTCGAGCGATCGTCGACCGTCGAATCTCGAACTCCTCTTCATCTCCCCGGCCGATCCGCTTCCGTTTGCAACGGGGACGTTCGGCTTCGTCCACGGGCTGGATTCGCTTCACCGGTATCCATGGCAAGAGCTGCTTGCCGAGTGTCTTCGGGTCGCCGATCCGGAAGCGATCTTGGCGTTTCCTCATCTCCACCTGACCAACAGCGAACCGGAGCCGTTCTTCGAGCGGGGTTGCCTGCAACGCCACGGGCGCGACTGGTCGGCGGATCTTGCAACGGTGCTCGATGACGACCCTCGCCAAGCCTGGGTACTCTCGGAGCCGCAAGCATTCGACCGCTCCCGATCGCTCCGACTGGTCGATGACGCCGAAACCACCGACTACAACGCCCTGATGCTCATCGGTCCGAGCCGGTGGAACGGTGTTGCCGTTGCGCCGGCTGCACTGCCGACGAGGCGGGAATCGGCCTTTCTGTTTTTGAATCCCGCAGTTCGTATCGACGAGCAAGGTTGCGTCGAGATCGAACGAACGGCACTTGGCGGAACGGTCGGACACATGCTCGACCGGCACGATGCCGGTTTTCGGCATGTGCTGGCCCTGCAAGGTCAGCCTCTCTCCTCCGACGCTGCCCGAGTCGCCAAGCTGGCTGCAGCCGGGATGACGGTGGGGGAGATCCAACTCGAACTTGGAACCGACACGGCGACTGCAGGCATCGATGAACTCGTCGGCCACGATCTGGCGATTTGCGAGCTGGTAGGTCCGGCTGCTGCAAGGCTTCAACAGCACTTTTCAACGACATGGCCCGAGCGTGACGCCACCCTGTCGGCGGTGTGGGATGAACGCCGGTGGCGATACGACGGCCACCCGGTGATCGTCACCACCGCCGGAGACGAATTCCACCTCGCCGATGTCGAAGTCATCGTCAACGCGATTCGGACACTCCTTGCCGAACGTGAGTTGGCGCCCGGGGAGCGGGTCGTCATCGTTGCCGGACAGCATCCCGAACACCTTCTGGTGACCTGGGCGGTCTGGCTCTCTGGGGCAGTGATCGTGCCGGTCAGTCCAAATCTCGCCGCTCACCAGCTTGCGGCAGCCCTCGATGCAGCAGCGCCACGCCTGATCTTTGCCGACACTGCTGGTGAGGAGGTCTTGGGCCACCTTGGCGTTGGCGTTGATGTCGTGCTCGATCCGACTCAACCCGATGCCCCGGAACGCGACGTGCATCTCGGTTCGATGCTCGATCGACACGTCGGAGGATCATCCGTGCCGGTCGTGCCGCGCCGTCCCGACGACGATGCGGCGATCATCTTCACGTCTGGTTCGACGGGAGCACCGAAAGGGGTTCGCCTGTCTCAGCGGTCGCTGTGGTGGACCGGAGCGTCGATGGCCGATCTCGCCGGCCTCCGGCCGGGGGAGCGGCTGTGGTCGATGGCGGCCCCCGACACGATGTCCGGACTCAGAAACCCATGTGTTGCAGCGCTGCGATCAGGGGTAACGGTTGTGGTTCCCACCGGAACCGATGGCAGCGGTCCGTTGGGTACCGAGGACATCGTGCGGCGTCTGGGTGTGGATGTCCTTGTTGCAGGCCCAGCGGTGGTGTCGGCGCTCGATCAGGCTCATGGTCGCCTGAGTGATTTCGGATCCCTGCGACTCCTGTTGTCCACAGGGGGACCGCTCGATGCAGATGTTGCTGCGTCGTTCGCAGAGGCATGGGGAATCGAGGTTCGCAACTACTACGGACTGACCGAAACCGGAGGGCTGTGTATCGGTCAACGCAACGGCGACGTCGGTGGTGATGGACACCTGGGTCGCGAGTGGGGAGCAGTTGTGCGGGTGTTCGGTGACGATGGGCCGGTCGGGGTCGGCGACGTCGGGCACTTGGTGGTGTCCGGTCCAGGGCTGTTCTCCGGGTATGTCGGAGGGGCACGTGGCGTCGAGCAAATGGATGGCTGGCTCTTCACCGGCGATCGTGCGCGCCAACATGATGATGGGACGATCGAACTCATCGGCCGGATCGACAGCCAGGTCAAGGCGTCGTCGGGACGTGTCGTCGATGGTTCTGCAGTCGCCGCGGTACTTGAGACGCACCCGATGATCGAGACAGCGTCCGTGAGATCGAGCACCGATGGCTCGATTGCGGCGACGGTCCGCCTACGTGGTGAGTTGACCAACGAGCTGGAGATCGAACTGCGCTCGGCGATCCGAAAAGAACTTGGGGACGACGCAGTGCCAAGACATCTCGAGACGTTCTGAGAGGTGATCGCTCCATGACTGGCTGGAATCGCGAATGGACTGAGCGTATGGCGCCCGACAGGGAGCCATTCCTCATTACCGACCGGACACGACTCACCCATGGCGATGTCCGCCTTGCCGCTGGTCAAATTGGTGCGTGGCTCGATGCATTGGGGGTACGGCCTGAGCAGCCGGTCGTGGGCATTACGAGTGACCCCGTCGAAATGGCGCGCCTGTCGATCGGCGTCGTCTTGGCCGGGTACTGCTTCGTGCCGCTGAATCCTTCCGCCACGGCCAGCGAGCTCGCCGGAATCCTGTCCCGGCTCGACATCGGCCTGCTCGTTGCCGACCGAGCGGTTCTCGATCGGATCGAGGGCCGGTACGACGTACCACACGTCGAGGCGATCGGTTCCGGCAACGAGAAGTCCCTCGCCGATCGGCTGCTCCGTCGTCGGACGGAGCCGACCGGGGTCGGGGGATTTCCGGCCGTTCTCGAGGCATACGATCCGGTCGAACCACTCGATGCCGAGCCTTCGTCGTTGGCGCTGATCCTCTTCACGAGTGGATCTTCGGGGGTACCGAAGGGGGTGCAGCTCAGCCGCCGGGCCATCGTGGTCCATCTCGATTCGCTTCGCCGAGCGTTCGATCACGAGCGGAGCGTGATTCACAACCTGTTGCCCCTGCACCACGCCGACGGACTCGTGCAGGGTCCACTGCTTGCCTATGCGGTGGGCGGGCGGTTGGTTCGACCCGGCGACTTCACCGTCGGGCGGCTGCCGCAGCTGCTCGACGCCATCTACACCCATCGCGTCACCCACATGGTCACGGTGCCGACAGTTCTTTCTCTCGTGAACCGTCTCGGCACCGACTTTTCCGATGCATTCGTCAGCGGCGACTTTCGCATGGTCATCTCCAATGCTGCTCCGCTTCCTGAGCGCTTGTGGCGGGAGGTCGAAGAGCGGTTTGGCGTCATCGTGTGCAACAGCTATGGGCTCACCGAAACCGTGACGTCATCCGTGCTGAGTGGCCCGGATGAGGCGCGTCATCGCCGAATCGGAACCGTCGGCCGACCATTCGACGCAGACGTGATCCTGCTCGACACAGATGGTGAGGAGATCTCGGAGATGGTCGCCGAGGGTGAGATTGCCATCCGTGGTGAGCATCTGTTCTCGGGGTACCTCGACAACGAGACTCTGACCTCGGAAGTCTTCGACGGCATGACCTTCCGAACCGGTGACATAGGTCAGCGTGATGCCGAGGGCTACCTGCGGATTGTGGGCAGGAACTCGCGAATGATCATCACCGGAGGGCAAAACGTCGCTCCTGATCAGGTTGATGCGGCGCTGTTGCGGCATCCGGCGATCACAGAAGCTGCAACGGTAGGCCTCGATGACGAGGTGTGGGGTCAGCGAGTTGTTGCTGTCATCACCGTCGACCCGACGTTCTCGACGACGTTCGACGAGACGAGCGCATTGGCACACTGTCGAACAGTGCTGTCCGGAGCCAGCGTGCCTCGCGCCGTCGTGGTGGTCCCCGAGATACCGAGAACCGGGGTGGGGAAGATCGACCCTGCTGCGGTTGTCGCCATGCTCTCGACCCCCGATGTCAGTGCTGGGGATACGGTATCTGCGCTCCGCCAACTCGCTGCTCGAGTGTTCGGCATTCGGCCGGAGCAGATCGATCTGTTCGCTTCGCCAGCCGACACCGAGGGGTGGGACTCCATTGCGCACATGGAGCTCGTAACCCTGGTCGAAGAACGCTGGGGTATCGAGCTGACCAACACCGACGTCATCGGAATCGCGAGTTTGGATGACGTCATCGCATGCATCGAGCGGGCCTCGACATGAGTACCGCCAAGCTCCAAGCGGTCACTGCTGCACTCACGGTGTGCGTTGTTGCTGTCACATGGATTGCAGCTTCGAGCTTGCTTGATGACCGCACACCGACCGAACGGGGCCTGGTCGTGGCACTGGCCCCACTTGCTGAGCGACCTCCAGACCAAGTCGGCCTCGTTGTGCTCGGAACCAGCCTCTCTCACTATGCGATGTTGTCGCATGAAACTCTGAGCGCTGCGCTGACCGATGCTGCAGGGCGCAAGGTCGCAGCTGCCAATCTCAGCGTGAATGGGGCCGATATTGGCTCGTATGAACGGGTGCTCGACGACATCTGGTTGGCAAAGCCGGACATCTTGGTGTTGCAGGTAGAGCTATTTCGACCTGTTGGGTTCAATCAGCCAGACCGATCGATGCGTACTCGGGTGACTCGCTGGTTCGAAGGAGTCGGGCCAGAAAGCTACAAATCGGGACCCTGTCGCAGCCGATTTGGGGAACGCGCACTGGAGAGGAACGCCAACCAGTTCGAACGATTGAGGATGGGAGAAGAGGATGTCAAGCGGATGCGTATGTTCCTCGAAGTGGCAACGAGGAATGTCGAAACCGTCGTCTGGCTGGCTCCGCCTCGTCCTCAGGAGATAACGGACGCGGCCATGGGCCTCGATCTCGAGATCCGAGCCGACGTGCTCGATGCAGCGGCAGACTTCGAACTCGTCCCGCCCTTCGAGTCCGAGCCCCCTCCGCTCGAGGACTATTGCGACTTTGATCACCTGAGCCAAGACGGAGCCGAGCGTTACCTTGCTCAGTGGGCGTTGAGTCTCCAACCGCTGCTTGCTGCCTCGTGATCGCGCTTTCGAACGTTGCGGTGGCCGTTGCTCTGGTCGGTACCGGATGGTTGGCACCGAGGCAGGTCCGACCGTGGGTGCATGCGCTCGGTGGGCTGTTGGTGATGCTGGTCCTCTCTCCTCTTGCGGCGTTCGTGCTCGTCGGACTGACGATTGTTGCGGTTGTCGCAACGCGACAGATGGGGATCGGACTGCCGCTGATCGCTGTGGTCGTCGGCTTTGTCGTCTATCGAGCGAGCTTTGCATTCGACATTTCTCCACAGGGACTTGCGCTGATCGGGGTTGCCTTTGCGGTGCCACGGGTGATTCACGTTTTGGTGGATGTACACACCGGTCGCCTCGAGCGTCCCGGCGCCGCCGCACTGATCCAGTACCTGTGGTTCTGGCCGACCATCGTGATCGGCCCGATCCATCGCTTCGAGGAGCACCACCGCGAGCAACGTCGGGCCCGGTGGGATACGCAACTCGCTGTTCGCGGTGTGGAACGGGTGCTCTTCGGGCTCTTCATGGTGGTCGTTATTGCGAACGTGGTGTCGAATCAATGGTTGGGGAACGCAGTCGGCGGCCTGTCCGATGATCGGGCCGGACTGCGAGAGGCACTGGCGAGCCTCGAGTACGGCACCACTCTCTACATGTCCTTCGCTGGCTGGTCCTCGGTTGCGATCGGTCTGGCTGCGCTGTTGGGTCACCGAGTCACTGAGAATTTCGATCAACCGTTCAACCAGCCGAACATTGCAGCGTTCTGGCGAGGTTGGCACCGTTCCCTCACCCGGTTTACGACCGAGTACGTCTATCGCCCGGTCGTGGCCCAGTTCCGAAACCACGGGGTTGCCGTTCTGGCGACGATGGTGGCAATTGCAGTCTGGCACGAGTTCTCCGGGCGCTCCCTCGCCTGGGCTGCGTATCACGCTGCGGGACTGGTGATCCACCGTCGCTTCCGTGCGTGGCGAGACGCGTCGGCTGGAACGTCACCACCAAACCCACTGGTGGTGACGCTGTCGAAATCAGCAACAATCGTCTTTGTGATGCTCGGCTTCACATTCACACGATCAGCTTCCCTCGGCGATGTTCTGGATGCCTTCGAGCAGATGGCGACAGGGGGATGGTGGTGAAGCTGCTCGAACGCCTTGTGGCTTACCGGCTCCCGCCCGCTGTTGCGGTCGTCGTTGCCGCAACGATGTACGCCGCCATGATCGTGCTGATCTTCTTTTTCTGGTCGGAGCCGCCTGCCCCGTTCCGCTACATCCAACTGTAGAGAACGGCGGTACCGGTTGGGCGGGGCGAGTCGATGCCCCCGGTTCCCCGGTGTGAATGCGGAGTGGCCAAACCTGCGTTCGACGGCGACAATGAGTTGGCCGACGAGGGAGGAAGCGCCAGATGGACGCCAAGCAGTTCGTGCACGACGCCTTGGAGAAGATTGGTGTCACCGTCGGTGGGGACGGCCCGGCCGACATCCACGTTCATGACGAACGGCTCTACAAGCGTGTCATTCGCGACCGCGAGCTCGGGTTGGGTGAGACCTATCAGGAAGGCTGGTGGACTGCGAACCAGCTCGACGAGTTCCTGAGTGTTGCGCAGGAGACCAATCTCCAAGACGTCGTCAAACCGTCGTTCGCCCTAGTGAAGCTGGCACTGGCAAGCCGGTTCAGCAACCGCCAAGACATTGCGAGAGCGAAGAAGAACGCCTCGGCGCATTACGACATCGGTAACGACCTGTTCGAGCGGATGCTCGACAAGCGCATGATCTACACCTGTGCGTACTGGCGCGACGCCCACGATCTCGACTCCGCCCAGGAAGCGAAGCTGGATCTCGTCTGTCGCAAGCTCAAGCTCGAGCCTGGGATGCGGCTCCTCGACATCGGTTGCGGCTGGGGTGGCTTTGCCCAGTTCGCCGCCGAACGATACGACGTCGACGTCACCGGCATCAGCCCGGCGATCGAACAGGTGAACGTTGCTCGTGAACGGACGGCAGGGCTGCCGATCCGCATCGAACAAGTCGACTATCGCGAGATGACCGGCGAGTTCGACCGCATCACGTCGATCGGGATGATGGAGGCGGTGGGACCGCAGAACCTCGGCACGTTCTTCGAGAAATGCGACGACTTGCTTACCCCCGACGGGATGATGCTCCACCACACGATCGGATCGAACGAGTGGAAGACTCACACCGATCCATGGTTTGACAGGTACATCTTCCCCGGCGGCGTGTTGCCGTCGCTCGGTCAGATCGCCCGAGCAACCGAGAAGGTGTGGTCGATCGAGGACGTGCACAACTTCGGTCCCGACTACGACCGCACCCTGTTGGAGTGGCATCGACGTATCGGTGAGCGCTGGGACGAGATTCCGCACTACGACGAGCACTTCCGACGCACGTGGGAGTACTACCTGCTCGGTTCGGCTGCCGGTTTTCGGGTCCGGGCAATGCAGTTGTTCCAGATCGTGTTCACGAAGGCGAAACAGCGCAATCCGGTCTACGACGCGGAGCGGTGAGTGCCATGACTGTGGAGGCCGTCATGATGGGCGTGATCGCTCGGCTGATGTCGAAGAAGTTCCACCAGACCTGACGGGTGAGGAACACAGCCAGCACCACGAATCCGAGTGCACCCCATGCGAGTGGGTTCGGTCGTTGCACGGCTCGGACGACCAGAACCGGCATCAACCCGATCAGGCACAGGATGATTGCGAGTTCGACCGGGTCGGTCAGCCATTGGTCGACCGAGGCGAGCAACCCCCCGAACGGAGGGCCGAACTCTTGGACCTCGGTCACTCCGTCGTGCGAAGCGAGTCGGAACCTGACGTAGATCATCCATGCCAGCGTGCTCAAGAGGGGAATACCCCCCAGCGCCAACGGGAGCCGGCGGGTCGTGAACAGCCGGTGACAACACACGCCGGCGAGGTACAGGAGCATGACTTCGCGGGCGAGGACTGCGGCGACGAACCACCAAACCGACGCTCGGGTCCGACCGTCCATCACCGCCAGCGTCCCCCAGATGGCACACGCAAACGCAACGATGCCGGCTCCGCTGATGTCGAACTCGAAGATGATGCCCGGATTCAACGCAAAGCTGAGTCCGAGCCAGGGAGACCCGCCCAGGCGTTGGGCAACCCGTGCGGCCCCGAGTGTTCCGAACACGAAGGCGGCGAGGTTGATGACACCCATCGACCACAGCACTGCTTCTGGCGGAAGGAGACCACCCACGCCGGCCACGAGTGGGAAGAGCATGCGTTGCGCCCGATAGCGCGGACGATCGAGGTACGCGGCGTGCTCGTCGGGTGAGAGGTACAGGGGGTCGAGTGCCTGAAGAAAGAACATCGAGCCGTCGTGGCCAAGGAGCCCGACGGTCGCGACGTCACGGTCGAGAACGTCCTCGACATGAGCTGTTCGAAGCGCAACGGTGTCGCCGGCACCGAACTTGATGAGACCGGCAATGTCTCCGTCGTGGCGAAGGAGGGAAGCAGCGATGATGAGCAGCCCGATGGCGATCGTGGTCGCGATGACCCGCCGCTCGCTTCGCTGAACGGCCAGGGACATGGGGTGTGCGTTTTGTTTCCCAACCGTCCCAGGCGTTGCCACCTGCCCATCCTGTCAGTTGGCCTGTCCCGATGTGGTCACAGCAAACGCGGTAGCGTACGGAAAACACATTCCGATGGAGAGACATGGACTTTCTCACCGGTGGAGGACGAATCAGCCGTCAACGGTTCCTCCTTGTTGCGCTCCTGCTGAGTGCGATCCTTGTTCTTGCATGGCAATGGACCACGTTTGTGCACCCGGTGACCGATCGGTTGATCATCGAGCGTGAGGGGTATGCCGTTGCGGTCGCCGTTGTATGGCTGCAGGCGATGAACGCGGTGCGTCGCCTGCACGATCGGGGTCTCAACGGTTACAGCGTGCTGCTGTTCTTGTTGCCGGCAGTCAACGTGTTGTTGCTGCTGTACCTCCTACTCGCCCCCAGCCTTCCCAGCAGCAACAAGTGGGGTCCGAATCCGTTCAGTCATCCGTATCGCGCGCAGGGCAAGACCACGTTCAACCTGGAGCGGGATCGCAACGAGCGGGCGGAGGCGAACAAGCACTTCCTGAACGAGGACGGCTCCTACGACTTCGGCGGTCTGCTTCGCGACCGCGGAACCAACTCCGAACCGTAGAACAGAGAGCCCGCCGGCAACCGGCCGACGGGCTCTTCCTGTCGTGATCGTGGGTCGGGTGACCGTCGGATCAGTGGGGGAGGGGGAGGTTCAGGCTGCGAACGCGCCGGCTGTTCAGTGGAACTGCTCCGCTTCGGTCGAGCCTTCGAGCGCAAGCGTCGACGCGTTGCCGCCGGACACGATGGTGGCGATCTGGTCGAAGTAGCCAGCGCCGACCTCTCGCTGGTGCTTGACGGCGGTGTAGCCCTCACCCTCGCGGGCGAACTCCCGCTCTTGGAGGTCGACATAGGCGGTCATGTCGGACTCGGTGTAGCCGCGTCCGATCTCGAACGCCGAGTAGTTGAGGGCGTGCCAGCCGGCCAGGGTGATGAACTGGAAGGCGTAGCCCATGGCACCGAGTTCCTTCTGGAACTTGGCAATCGTGCCGTCGTCGAGGTGCGCCTTCCAGTTGAACGATGGCGAGCAGTTGTACGCGAGCATCTGGTCGGGGAATTCGGCCTTGACGGCCTCGGCGAACTGACGGGCCTCGTCGAGGTCGGGCGTGCCCGTCTCGCACCAGATCAGATCGGAGTACGGGGCGTAGGCGAGCGCCCGCTTGATCGGGGTCGCCATGCCAGGCTCCGTGTAGTAGAAGCCCTCGGCAGAGCGCTCACCGGTGAGGAACTCCTGGTCACGTTCGTCGACGTCGGTCGTGATGAGATTGGCGGCGAGCGCATCGGTTCGAGCGAGCACAACCGTGGGCACACCGGCGACGTCTGCTGCCAGACGGGCGGCGGTGAGCGTCGTGATGTGCTGCTGGGTTGGGATGAGCACCTTGCCGCCCATGTGGCCGCACTTCTTGGCAGAACTGAGCTGGTCTTCCCAGTGCACGCCCGCAGCACCCGCCTCGATCATGGCTTTCATCAACTCGTAGGCGTTGAGCGGGCCACCAAAGCCGGCCTCGGCATCGGCGACGATCGGCAACATGTAGTCGACTTCGGGATTGCCGTCGGTCTCACTCCATTCGATCTGGTCGGCGCGGCGAAGCGCGTTGTTGATGCGGGCAGCAACCGAAGGAACGGAGTTTGCGGGGTACAGCGATTGGTCGGGGTAGACCTGTCCGGCGAGATTTGCGTCGCCAGCTACCTGCCAGCCCGACAGGTAGATGGCCGGGAGGCCAGCCTTGGCGTACTGGATCGCCTGGCCGCCAGTCATGGTTCCCAAGGCGTGGCAGTAGTCCATGGAGGTGACGTTGCGCCAGAGCTTCTCTGCGCCCTGCCGAGCGAGCGTGTGCTCGGGCGTGACGGTTCCGCGGAGACGCACGACGTCCTCGGCGGTGTAGTCGCGGGTCACGCCGTTCCACCTCGGGTTCTCGGCCCAGTCGGTTTTCAGCGCCGCAACTTGTTCGTCGAAGCTTGGGTTCATGGTCAGTGTCTCCTTGATGTGGGAGTTGGGAAGTTCGTCAGATGGCCGGCGAGGCCTCGATCGGGAAGAATCCGATCAGGTCGTCGCGGCTGCTCCATTCGCGGAGCATGTCGGCGGCTTCGTCGAAGCGGCCGGCAGCCCACGCCACCTCGCCGAGGTCGGCGCGAAGCACGGTGCGTTCCTCGGCGAAGAGACGGTCGAGGAGGGCGTCGTCCACGGTCACGCCGTTGGTCAGCTCGACCTCGTGATGTCGCCATTGCCAGATCTGAGCGCGACAGATCTCCGCCATGGCGGTGTCTTCGAGGTGGTCATCGATGGCCACGGCGCCCGTGCCGTTCAACCATTCACCGATGTAGTGAACGGCGACTCGAATGTCGTGTCGCAGGCCGGCTTCGGTCCGGTTGCCGCGGGTGGTCCGGATCGTCAGCAGGTCGCTTTTGGTGATGTAGACGTCGTCGCGCTGCACTTCGAGCTGATTGGCCCGGTACGAGAGCACGCGGTCGAACTCGCGGGAGGCGATCTCGACGAGCGCAGGTTGCGCGATCCGGGTCCCGTCGAACCCGTCACCGGCTTCTCGACGTTTGTCGACGGTGACCTTGCGTTCCATCGGCGCAGTACGAGCCGGGTTGATCGGATCGGGGATCACGCCGGACATTCCGCCGATTGCATGCGCACCTCGGCGATGGCACGTCGAGACGAGGAGTTCCGTGAAGGCCCGAATGAATGGCGTGGTTGCGGCAAGGTCGTCGCGATCGGGGAGGATGAACTCGGGATCGTCTGGGAAGGTCTTGATCAGACTGAAGAGATAATCCCAGTTCCCGGTGTGGAGGCCGGTGATGTGGTCGCGGAGCTGGAAGAGGATCTCGTCCATGGCGAAGGCGGCACCGATCGTTTCGATCAGCACGGTTACGCGAATCGTTCCCGACGGCAGCCCGAGCTCTGCCTCGGTCCACCGGATCACGTCGTTCCAGAGCGACGCATCAGCAGCACCTTGAAACTTCGGCAAGTAGAAGTACGGAGCGGTGCCGTGCTCGATCGCAGCGGTGGCGTTGTTGAAGACACACACACCGAAATCGAAGAGGCTGGCCGACATGGGAGCGCCGTCGATGTGGACATGGGTCTCGTCGAGGTGCCAACCCCGCGTCCGGACCATGAGCGTTGCCGTTTCGCCGGCGGGGGATCGCATCTCTCCGTCGAATGCTGCGGTGAGGGTGCCGTTGTAGGCGTCGCGAAGATTTCGTTGCCCGTCGAGACACGTCGCCCACGTGGGGGTGATGGTGTCCTCGAAGTCCGCCATGTAGACCTGCGCGCCGCTGTTCAACCCTTCGACGAGGGCGGTCCGGGACACCGGACCGGTCAGCTCTGTGCGACGATCGATGAGGTCCGGGGGAGCGGGCGCAATGTGCCATTCGTTCGAGCGGATGTGGGCGGTCTCGGGGTCCCACTCCGCGGTGCTGTCGGGCTTCGTGCGCTGCGTTGCGTGGCGGTCAAGA
>Ga0255760_10004282_pt1 | contig 12491 bp, 11 predicted proteins | sample 071ome_25_FD_179960 | JGI IMG/M metagenome (GOLD analysis project Ga0255760, IMG submission 179960) | Coastal salt marsh microbial communities from the Groves Creek Marsh, Skidaway Island, Georgia - 071410BT metaG (version 2) | ecosystem: Environmental > Aquatic > Marine > Intertidal zone >... | reverse complement strand
ATCAGGGATAAAATCTCCATCTAAATCATCAGGAGAAGAACTAGCATTTAAAGGGTCACTATCACAGCTTGTTTCATCTACATTAATAAAGCCATCTCCATCAATATCATCATCACAAACATCACCCACACCATCATTGTCCATATCAGCCTGATCCGTATTGGCAACTATAATACAGTTGTCATCCTCATCGGCTATACCATCATTATCAGCATCTGGATCCTGCTCATCACCGATTCCATCTCCATCACTGTCTACACTCTCTTGTGCATTAGTTGGAAAAGCGTCCTGTGTATCTGGAACACCATCATTATCATCATCATCATCACAAGCGTTTCCTGATCCATCACCATCGGTATCTATTTGATTTGAATTAGAGGTCTCTTTACAATTATCACATACATCACCCACGCCATCGCCGTCTGTATCGGCTTGGTTTGCATTAGCTACTGTAGGACAGTTATCTAAACTATTTGTTATGCCATCACCATCGGAATCTTCATCAACATCTGAAATAGATATAGAAAAGGTTTTGGAGTAGGTAGCCGTTCCATCTGAGGTTTGGACTCTTATAGAATAACTGTTCTTGGTCTCGTAATCAAAGCTTGCGGCACTTAATAAATTAGCCCCACTAATACTAAAACTAGTATTGTCTGTATCACCAGTCCCAGCTACTAAGCTGTAGGTATGAGAATCTCCATTATCAGAATCAGAAGTTGTTAGAACTCCAACAGTTGTGCCGATAGGTTTGTTTTCAGCTATTGAAGTATCGGATAGTGATATATCAGTTGGGGTGTTATTCAAATTATTAATATAGTTTGATAAAGTGATTTCTTTTAATGTTTTATCATTAACACTGGCAATAATAAAATTGGAATTTGTATCACTACTAGTTGTTGTTTGGTTTTCCCAGTTACTCCCATTAAATGAAACTAATCCTAAACTGTTTTCGGTTTCTCCATTTAACTCACCTTCTTGATAAGATATTTTTAAACTTCCTGTAAAACTCGAGGTTGCGGTAGTAAAAAGGTATGACCTGTTAATAGAACTACTTATTGTGTTACTGGTAGCACCTAATTTTGAAAGCTTTGTGTTGAAAAGATGAAAATCAGAGCTTGGTTTAAGGGTTAATCCATCATAATGGATATATGAATTTCCCTTTATAGTCATTTTCTCACTAGCATTTGAGCCTACAAAAATTGATTGTGACCTAATGTAAAAACTAGTGAATAAAACAATTAAAATGTATATTTTACGAATTATCATTATTAGTTATTCGGATAATAATAATCTCCACTAACAAAATAAAAGTTAGAGCCAGATATAGGAATTACTATAACTCTTATAGTACCCCCTGACATAAATCCAATTTTATTAACTGGAAATGCTTTACTCCCAACTCCTAAATTATTATTTATACTGACTATTTTATCATCTCCAGTACCTTCATGATTTTTTGTTGGATATAAATTTGGAGATCTTACACCAATAAATGTATTGGTTGGAGAACTTAAAGATCCTTCATAGTTTGAATAGTTCACGATAGTACACTCAAAACCTGCTGGCAATGTGTCTGGATCAGGAAATTGAGGTCTATTGCTATGTTGTGAATAAAATATTCTTCCGTGATGAGTTGAATTTAATATAATAAATCCTGCTTCAATAGGTGCTTGAATATTAGGAGCAGGTAAATTTGTCAATCCAGAACCATCTCCAACAAAAGCTGAAGCAGATACTGTGGCTGAAGTTTCAACTAATGTAACATTACTATCCCCTAATTGAATTTTGTTTGATGCATCGACTATAGCGTTATATCCTATTGCAGTCGCGTTTGTTAGATTTGTCGAGTTAGATGAACCAATCCCTGCTTGGTTTCCTACAAATGTATTATTAGTCCCTTCTTCATTATACCACCCAGCTTTATATCCAACACCTAAATTTCCTGATCCTTTTGTTCTTCTTAATGCGTCCCATCCTAAAGCAACATTTTTATCACCGTTGAAGTTTAATTCTAAGGCTCTATAACCCAATCCCACATTATCATTTCCAGTATTTCCATTATCTGTTCTTATGTTAGATCCTGAACCATGGCCAATCATCGTGTTATAATTCCCTTCAGCATTATTTCCAAGAGAAAGATAGCCAATTGCTATATTACTTGCACCTGTAGTATTATATGTCATTGCTCTATCACCTATTGCTACATTATATGAGCCCGTAGTGTTAGCATCAAGAGCTTCACTTCCGCCAATTGCTACATTTCGACTCCCAGTAGTATTTTTATTTAAAGCATTCCAACCGATTCCAATATTCATAAATCCTTCAGTGTTCTTTTCCATTGCCCTGGAACCTATTGCGACATTTTTGTTTCCAGAGGTAACACTATTTAAGGTCAAATATCCCAATCCAACACTTCTATGCATGTCACCAACATTAGGTGAAGCTGATCCATCTAATAGAACATTTTCTGTTCCATATAAAAAAGTAGGTGTGTCAATTCCCGTTAAACCAGAACCATCCCCAACAAAAGCTGAAGCAGATACTGTGGCTGAAGTTTCTACTAATGTAACATTACTATCCCCTAATTGAATTTTGTTTGATGCATCGACTAAAGCGTTATATCCTATTGCAGTCGCGTTTGTTAGATTGTTTGATCCAACATCTGAATTAGTTCCGATCAAAGTGTTGTTAGAACCTGTTGTGTTTGAATCACCGGCATTATAACCTACTGCCGTATTAGCATCACCAGATGTAGTATTAAAAAGGGTTCTATATCCTAAACCTGAATTATTATCTCCTTCAACCTTTTCAATTGATGAAGCACCAATAGCTGTATTATATCCTCCATCATCACCGTTTGAGAGTGCTCTAGCGCCTACTGCAGTATTGTAACTTCCATCGGTGTTTGTCTGACCTTGTCTCATCGCATTTGATCCTACAGCAGTATTACTGCTTCCGTCAGATCCTGTTAATGCATAGTCACCAATAGCAGTATTTAGTGAACCACTTGTAGCATATCTAAAAGGACCAAAACCAAGCGCTATATTTTGAGATCCAAAATTTGGAGCTCCAACTCTTATGTTGCCAATATAAAATGATTTATTATCATTTGTAGCTAAGATTTTCCACCAAAAATGGTCTTTATATTTAAATCCCGCTAATTCGGAGCCCCCGTCTGTTCGATAAACAAGTAGTCCTTGAGCAGGTGAAGATATTTGATCTATTTGATTTTGAGTCATTCTAGGAACTAAAAACCCTTTCGATGTTGAGCTTATTTCAAGTATAGAAGATGTGTCTGGAGTTTCTGTTCCAATTCCAACTTGAGCATAAACGGCTAGATTCAAAAAAATGAAAAGAATTAGAAATAAATGTTTCATTAATAAAGTTTAAATTAGGTATAGACAGTTGTAAATAAAACTTATTTACTGTGCTTATTGTTACGTTTTTTTTCAAACCCAATTTAAAAATTAAAATTGATAAAACATCTATTTTGTTGAAAATGAACTTATTAATTACTTTAAAGCATCGGCCTTTGCTCATGCACTTCAACCTATCATTGAGGGAAATAAAACACATTTCCGGTAATAAAAAGTCCACAAGTATTCCATTTATTATCAATCTAAATGATAAAATTCTCTAATTAACAGGTTAAAATGGAAGCTCCTGTCCATCATGTTCAAAAAGCGTTCAAAGAAGTGGGCAAAACAACTTTTGTGGATTATAAGACTAAGTTTAAAATCCAATGGTCTAAAAAAGCGCTTTTTGATCCACTTTTCAAAAATGACACCATCGACTCCGTTGGAATGTGTGCTGGTTTTAACTCCAAATCACAATTTTATGCCGCCTTTAAAAAGTTTGAGAAAATGACCCCTAGAGAATATTATCTTAAGGCCAACAGAAAAAGAAGATAAAACCAACCACATATCCCCAAATCCCCAAAACAACACCCCCTAAAACCACTACACAGGAATCTCTGATTAAGGCAATTATATCAATGGATTAGAAGGGATTTGGATTGTATCCATAAAAGTAAAAGAGACTGATTTAATTGACGCGTCTATAAAGCAGTATTTGAGATATTTATATATGCCCAATAAATCAATAAAAATTGAAGCGGTATTCTTAACCAAAGAATCCAAAGTGAAATACCAAGACTATTAGAAGGAAAAAGCATGTTAGTGTGTACAATTAAAAACAACAGTAACATAGCAATTACTCCCCACAAAGCGAGTGTTCTGGTCTGAGGTAATAAAACTCCTACGCCTAATAGTATTTCAGCAATACCACTGAGGTAAATGAGAAAATCATGTGCAGGTAAAAACTTTGGCATAAAGGGTCTGTAAAAACCTGTATTGGTGAAATGGATGATCCCTAGAATTATATAAAGAACTCCCATGAAATATAGTTGAGTCATTTTATTTAATTTTTTTTTCAGTTAAAACAAACGTTAATTGATAAATTAATTTTTTATGCCTTTAATATATAGAGAATGTATTACCTATCAATCTCTATAGCCCTTTTAAATAGAAAAACCGTTTTCTAAAACACACGCCCCTTTATTTGGTAATGCGTTGGATGGAAACTTTTAGGGATTTTGTTTAAAGATAAAGTCATAGTCTACATTATGACCTATATACTTAGTTACATACTTACAAACTTGTTCTGAATCATAGATCGGTTGATAGTCTCCCACAGAGACATCACCTAGACCATACCTAACCTCTTTGTAGGTCATCTCTGTGTTGGTTCCTATTAGCATATGAACATGGTTATTGTTATAGTCTCCTTTGTCTCTTTCGCTGACAAAAAAGACGTAATCTACCTTGTGTGACCTAGAAAAAAGTTTGTCAATCCATTTTCTTGCAGTCATCCTATGGATGCGATAGGGTGTTCTGCATGTAATAAAGTAGTTCCAATCAAATTGAGTGATGAAGTCTGAGTACGCTGTAGAAGTGTTCATGGTTTCGTTGAGTTAGGGCAAAAGCAGACATTAAGGCAATTTCATGGTTTTACCTTAAAAAAGCTTGTAGATGCCGTTGTTATTGACAATAAAGGTAATTCAAAGACTAATACAAAAAAGTGGGTTTATGTGAAAACGAGTAAAAATCAGGGACAAATATGGGGACAAATTAAAAAAGGCGCAAACCGCAAATATGCTGTTAACGCCTTTAATTGTTGGTGGTCCCACCTGGGCTCGAACCAGGGACCAACTGATTATGAGTCAGCTACTCTAACCAACTGAGCTATAGGACCTGTTGGAAAGGCAAATATACGACATCTCGCCGTTTTTTTAGTTCGATTACCTAAAGTTTATGGCGTGGGGAATCTCAAGCTCGTTCATCAGTTTTTATTGGTCTTTTAGCGCTGTGCATTGAAAATTAAGCTACATTTATTTCGGTTGGAAACTTTTGTATTTAGTCCATGAAAAAACAGCCATCCATAGTTATTACCTTAGCACAAACAGACAACGATCTCAAAGGGATCAAGGCCTTGCAAACCGCCAATCTCAAAGACACAATTGCTCCAGAAAACCGTAAAAACACGGGTTTTTTAACCGCCAGCTACCCCCTGGCGCTGCTCCAAAAAATGCATGCGCTCTATCCGCCTGTTATTGCCAAAAGCGATCAAAAAATTGTTGGCTATGCCTTGGTGGTCGATCGTCAAATCATTGGACAACACGAACTGCTCGATGACTTGTTTCGACAAATCGACACGGTACACTACCAGAAACAACCGTTGGCAAAATGCAATTATATTGTAGTGGGGCAGCTTTGTGTGGCCCAAGAAGTCCGTGGTCAAGGGGTTGCACAAAAACTCTATAACCACTTTAGAACCGTCTATAGCACAGCTTTTGACTACTGCATAACCGATGTCGATCAAGAAAACCTCCCTTCTTTGCGGGCCCACCAAAAAACAGGCTTTCAGGTGCTTGATACCATCAGTTATGGTGGTAGCCTATGGAGCATTGTCCTTTGGGATTGGTAGCAACGCGCACATTTAGAGAAAGACTCCCTATCTTTGCCAAGTGAAAAAGAAAAAACCCGATGCCGTTGTCTGGGACGAAACTACGCAACAATATGTCGCCAAGCTGTTGCCCTATGCATCGTCCAATAGCGGGCCAATCATCGAGCTGCCCAATGTAGACGCCTTTAAACAACAAGGCGTTCAAAAGGCATCAAAAATGCTAAAAGCCGAATGGGACGACCTCCAGTCCCAATTGAGTCGGTTTGTCAAAATGGCCCAGCAAACCCAACGGGTTTATGCCGCGCAATACAAATTTGAGCCCATTGTCGGTGAAACCTACTACCTCTATGCCGGCCAAAAAGGTGACTTTTTGTCCATCATCCCCCCCGAACAATGGAGCAAAGAATTGGTCGCCCGGGTGCGGCTTCGGTCGGACTACAAATGGGAACAAATCGATCGGGAGCCCTAAAAATCCGGCAAGAGACGATTTCAACAAGATTATCCGTACTTTTGGTACATGAATCCAGAAACGCCCAGACAAAAAAAAATTGCCGCGGTACTCCAACAAGAATTAGCAGAAATGCTGCAAGGCGCAATCCGCGCTGAGGGAGTGGCCAACTTGTTGATCTCGATTACCAAAGTATCGGTAACGAGTGACTTGAGTTTGGCCAAGGTGTATCTGAGTATTTTTCCTTCAAAAAATACGGTTGGGCACTTGGACGCCCTACGTCAAAACAGCGGCCAAATACGGCACGACCTCAGTCAGAAACTGCGCCACCAGCTACGCCGTATCCCCGAACTAACTTTTTATATCGACGACTCGCTCGACTATATCGAGCAAATCGATCGCGCACTTGGCGGATCTGACAATCCCATCAAAACCACCAAAGCGCCCAATAACCCCTAAGCCATGTCGGTCAGTTTACGCATTGCTTTACGTTATTTTTTTTCCTATAGCAAACAGACGGTTATCAATAGAATCAACGCCATTGCGCTACTGGTTGTAGTGGTTGCCGCCGCTGCACTAATGATTGTGCTCAGTGCCTTTGCCGGCCTCAAAGATTTTGGCCTCGCGTTTACCCAATCACTCAACCCCACGTATAGGGTGATCCCTGCTGAGGGAAAAACACTTCAGATAGACTCGATCGTCTTGGGTCAAATTGGCCAAATTAAGGGTGTTTCTAAAGCGGTGCCTGTCGTTGAAGAAAAAATTTTCATGTCTTTTGAAGAAAAAAACCAAGTAGGCTATCTCAAAGGCGTAGGTCCAGACTACACTAACGTTGTCCCTGCCGACAGCCTGATTGTTGTTGGCCAATGGCCCGTTTTTGAACAGGCAAAAGCTGTAGTCGGATATGGAACTGCTGTTGCATTGGGGCTGGGAGTGTTTGATTTTGATGCTGCCCTCCAGCTAACGTTTCCAAAACAAGAAAAACAGGGGCTTTTCAAAAGCCCGTCGATGCAAACAGCATCAGTATATGTTGTGGGACTTTATCAAGTCAGTGAGGACCTGGACAATAAATATGTTTTTACAGACCTTCAATTTGCACACGATTTTCTCGGTCTTCATAAAAATCAATACACCGCTCTAGAAATTGCAAGCGACCAAACCAGCCTAAGAGTAACATTAGAAGAAAAGATTGAGGCGCTTCTCAAACAGCCGGTGGTTGTAGAAGATCAGCAAACAATGAACGCTGCTTTTTATAAAATGCTAAACACCGAAAACCTCGCTGTCTATCTTATTTTCACGCTCGTTATGATTGTCGCTTTGTTTAATGTAATTGGGGCGCTCATTATGATGCGTCTGGACAAAAGACCACAGGCGCGGGTTTTGCTTGCTATGGGGTTGCTTCCTCAGCAATTACAAAAAATCTTTTTTATCCTGGGGGGCTTATTGTCGGGCATTGGTGGTGTTCTAGGAATCTTTGTGGCCGTATTGCTTATTTTGATACAGCAAAACGCTCCTTTTCTTTATGTCCCTGGCACGCGGTTGCCCTATCCGGTCATGTTACTCCTTCAAGACATCGCGCTTGTACTGCTAACTGTTGTTGTTTTTGGTGGCGCGGCCTCTTGGTGGGCTACTCAAGATGTTGCCAAATCAGCACGTGAAATCTATACAAAAGAATAATCCGCAAACTGTGCTTCAACCTGATCAAAGGTGGCAAAAACAGTCAAGGCATCGTCAGCAGTTACCATCTGCGAGCGGTAGGGTTTAAAGTTGGGAATTCCTTTAAAATAGTTGGTATAATGGCGTCGGGTTTCTAACACGCCAAGGACTTCCCCCTTCCAGTCAATGGCCATCTGCAAATGTTGGCGTGCTGCTTGCACCCGGTCTTTTAGGGAAGGCGGCGTGGCGTGCGTTCCGGTTTTTAAGTAGGTTTTGACCGCGTTGAAAAACCAAGGATTTCCAATGCTAGCACGGCCGATCATCGCGCCATCAAGGCCATAATTATCACGCATGTCTTTGGCGCTTTCAGGGGTGTTTACATCGCCATTTCCAAAAACAGGAATGTGCATCCGCGAATTGTTTTTTACAGCCGCAATGGGCTTCCAGTCGGCGTCTCCTTTATACATCTGAGCTCGTGTACGGCCATGAATGCTAATGGCTGCAATTCCAACATCTTGCAGGCGTTCGGCGACTTCAACAATCTTTATTGAGTCATGATCCCAGCCCAGCCGGGTTTTGACCGTAATCGGCAAATGGGTTCTTTTGACCATTTCTTCTGTTAGCTTGACCATCAATGGGATGTCCTTAAGAATGCCTGCGCCTGCGCCTTTACAGACAACTTTTTTTACCGGGCAGCCAAAGTTTATGTCGATGATGTCGGGCTTAGATTTTTCTACGATTTCGACCGCTTGAAGCATGCTGTCGAGGTTGGCACCAAAAATTTGAATTCCTACAGGGCGCTCTTTTTCATAAATATCTAGTTTTTGAACGCTCTTAGCGGCATCTCTTATCAGTCCTTCGCTCGATATAAATTCTGTATATACCACATCCGCTCCGTGGGTTTTGCACAGGGCACGAAATGGGGGGTCGCTAACGTCCTCCATGGGTGCGAGCAATAAGGGAAAATCTTCTAACTCTATTGATCCAATACGCGGCATAATCCAAAAGATTCTTACAAAGGTACTAAGATTTATTTGGTGAAGACCGGCCTAGTGTAGAGTGATTTTTTTAGCCAAAAAAAATCACCACTTCTCCCAAAGTGGTATCTTTGTCGCTTATGAAGGATGGCGCACCCCTAGGGCAGATTCGGAATTTTTGTATCATCGCCCATATAGATCATGGCAAAAGCACATTGGCCGACCGTTTGTTGGACTTTACAGGTACTGTAACCGAGCGTGAAAAACAAGATCAATTGTTGGACAATATGGATTTGGAACGCGAACGCGGTATCACCATCAAGTCGCATGCCATTCAAATGAACTACGTCCATGATGGCGTCCCATATACCCTCAACCTGATTGACACGCCCGGGCATGTTGATTTTTCGTATGAAGTGTCTCGGTCTATTGCGGCTTGTGAAGGCGCCTTGCTTATCGTTGATGCCGCGCAAAGCATCCAGGCACAAACCATTTCTAACCTCTACTTGGCTTTAGAAAACGACCTGGAGATCATCCCGGTGCTCAACAAAATTGACCTTCCTTCTGCCAACCCCGAGGAAGTAACCGATGATATTGTAGATTTGTTAGGGTGTGCTCCCGAAGATGTTATCCCTGCTTCGGCAAAAACAGGTTTGGGGATCGCCGAAATTCTGGCGGCCATAGTTCATAAAATTCCTCCTCCAAAAGGGGATGTCAATGCGCCGCTTCAGGCGTTGATTTTTGATTCAGTTTATAATCCTTTTAGAGGAGTAGAAACTTATTTTAGGGTGATCAATGGTTCGCTTCAAAAAGGAGATAAAATCAAATTTTTGGCCACCAAAAAAACCTATTATGCCGATGAGGTCGGTGTGCTCAAACTCAAGCAAGAGCCCCGTCAAAAAATTGGAACGGGTGATGTTGGTTATCTAATTACTGGCATAAAAGAAGCTCGTGAAGTTAAAGTTGGAGATACCATAACCTTAGCCGAGCGTCCAACGACCGAAGCCATTTCTGGCTTTGAGGAAGTGAAGCCCATGGTCTTTGCAGGAATTTATCCGGTAGACACCGAGGATTATGAAGAGTTACGCGCCAGTATGGATAAGCTACAGCTCAACGATGCGTCTTTGGTTTTTCAACCCGAAAGTTCTGCAGCTCTAGGCTTTGGTTTTCGTTGTGGCTTTTTAGGAATGTTGCACCTAGAGATTATCCAAGAACGCCTCGAAAGGGAGTTTGATATGACTGTGATCACTACTGTTCCCAACGTTTCATATCATGCTTACACCAAAAAAAATCCAGATGAAATTGTAGCCGTAAACAACCCCTCTGACTTGCCCGACCCTTCTTTTTTGGACCGCGTAGAAGAACCGTTTATTAAGGCCGCTATCATAACAAAGGCCGATTTCATTGGCAATGTAATGACCCTTTGTATCGAAAAACGAGGTGAAATAAAAAATCAAACCTATCTAACCCCAGAACGGGTAGAGTTGACCTTTGATATGCCGCTTTCAGAAATCGTTTTTGATTTTTATGATCGATTAAAAACCGTTTCAAAAGGATATGCCTCTTTCGACTATTCTCCAATCGGGATGCGACCCTCAAAACTAGTTAAGGTAGATATCCTGCTTAATGGAAATCAAGTTGATGCACTTTCTGCGTTGGTGCATGCGGACAATGCGTATGGTATTGGGAAAAAAATGTGCGAAAAACTTCGACAACTCATCCCGCGCCAACAATTTGACATTCCCATTCAGGCAGCCATCGGCGCAAAAATCATTTCGCGTGAAACCATCAAAGCACTCCGAAAGGATGTAACCGCAAAATGCTACGGTGGAGACATCACCCGAAAAAGAAAACTTCTCGAAAAACAAAAAAAGGGTAAAAAACGAATGCGCCAAGTTGGTAATGTAGAGATTCCTCAGCAAGCATTTATGGCGGTCCTCAAACTTAACGACTAAGCCGCAGATTTTGCTCTTTGGCGCGGCGCTCTCTTCGCATTTTTTATTTTTTCATTAGGGTAATGCCTTTCTGAAACGTTTTTACCTTAACCAAATCTTTCACCCATGACCTACAAATGGCTTTTGCCCGTTTGTTCAGCGCTTCTTTTTGTTTCATGTCAAAAAGAAGCCGCAGACAACAATACCTTTGCACATTTATTTTCCTTAAAAAAACCGTTGAAGCTGAAGAAGGCGACCCTTTGGTGGTGGCGCTCAAACTCGATCGGGTTTTGGACAACGACCTCCAGTTGGCGGTTGAACTGTCGGATCAGGTTCGTTTTCCTATGAATAAAAACGACATCGCCACGGACTTTGACTTTAGCTATGATGGTGGAAAACGCTGGTATCGGTCACTAAGCCCAAAACGTTTGATAATCCCTTCGGGCCAAGATGAAGTGCTTTTGAGGTATGAAACCTATGACGATTTGGATCCCGAATTGTGGTCTGAGCAACGTAAGCTGCGCCTCATAAAAAGCCATGAAAGCTCGGGCATTACGCTGTTAAGCGATTCGTTAGAGATACAGCTCTCCATAACGGACAATGAAAGCGTTTTTAGATCAGGGCCCGGAAGCATGCGTTTGCAGCGATCCGGCGCGGGCTTTAAAATTGTTTCACTCTCAAGTGCAAAAATCACCCCTGCTTTCAAGCCGATTGTCGACGGGGGTTATCTGCGTCTTGTTGGCCGAACAGGAGTGCCTATAAATACTTTTTTTGGACACCAACAACAAGCCAAAAATCTCGTTTTTTATGAAAAAACAAATTGGGTTGGCGCGCTTAGAAGCGCTCCCGAACACCAATCTAAAAACTGGACGATCGCAATAAATCCGCTCCACGAAAACATGATAGACAAAAGCAGTCTTCTCCTATATAACGACGCAAAGATGGCCTATGTTAGCACCCATTTGGCTGCGCATATGCTGTGCCTTTCTGAAGCAAGCACGGCCGAACTTCACCCACAGGACAATCCAAAAAAATGGGTGGCTGAGTTTTATAAAACATTTTATGATCCTGACAGTAAACGTCCGGTTGTTGAGCCGGAGTTTGTTTCTGTTTTTGCTCAAAAAGGATTTTATGAGGACCTCGCAGAAACGCTTGCTTTCTACGTCGTTTATCGCAGTCAGCTTTCGGCCTTGCCTCAGGGCAGCAGTACGGCGCTTCAAAAACTTCATTATGTCTCTCTAAACGCCAATGTACAAGCTTTTGCACAGCATTTTGCAAAACTTCGTCCTTCAACAACCACTACTCCTGCTGATTTAACTTCCTCGAGCAGCACCTACCCAAACCAATTTGTCTCACCTATAGGAGGTGCTAACAACACCTACATCGATTGTTTTGACGCCGGAAATCAATTGTTGGTAGAATAAATTTTGGGCCTCAAACCCTTTGTTACACCTGAGGTTCGAAACTTAACTGTTCTTAAACGCTCTTGTTGAAAGCCCTGACTGTTCATGT
>Ga0255760_10004281_pt1 | contig 12493 bp, 10 predicted proteins | sample 071ome_25_FD_179960 | JGI IMG/M metagenome (GOLD analysis project Ga0255760, IMG submission 179960) | Coastal salt marsh microbial communities from the Groves Creek Marsh, Skidaway Island, Georgia - 071410BT metaG (version 2) | ecosystem: Environmental > Aquatic > Marine > Intertidal zone >... | reverse complement strand
AAATTAATGCCCGAAATTTCTTCCGGGCATTAAAAAGGCCCGACAGGGGGGTGCCGGGCCAAGGTTCCACCAAAGGAGGATGGAGGGTGTGCTGAATAATCAGCACATTAGAATTTTCTAATATTCTATAAAGAAAGTCAATACCTGTTTTGAAATATGTCTAAATTATTCGAATTATTAGCTTCTGATGGTGGTGCGCGACGCGGTCGATTGACCTTTGCTCGCGGCACGGTGGAAACTCCGGTATTCATGCCTGTGGGTACCTATGGCACTGTAAAAGCGATGACACCTGAGGAGCTGAAGGGCTTGGGCGCGCAGATTATTCTTGGGAATACTTTTCATCTATGGCTGCGACCAGGTACAGAGGTGATCAATGCGCATGGCGATCTGCATGACTTCATGCATTGGAATGGCCCGATTCTGACTGACAGTGGCGGTTTTCAAGTCTTCTCATTGGGTGCGATGCGGAAAATCAAAGAAGAGGGTGTGCATTTTCGAGCACCTACCGATGGCGCCAAGGTATTCATGGGGCCGGAGGAGTCAATGGAAATTCAGCGCAAACTAGGCTCGGATATCGTGATGATTTTTGATGAGTGCACGCCATACCCAGCCACAGAAACCGAGGCACGTGAATCGATGGAGCTGTCTTTACGTTGGGCGCATCGCAGTAAGGCAGCACATGAAGGTAACCCGAATGCCTTATTCGGCATTGTGCAGGGCGGTATGTACGAGAGCTTACGTAAACGCTCCCTCGATGAGCTGCAGAAGATCGGCTTTGATGGTTATGCGGTGGGTGGTTTATCGGTCGGTGAGCCAGAAGAGGATCGCATACGTGTGTTGAATGTGATGCAGGAGGTATTGCCGGCCGATCATCCACACTACTTAATGGGAGTGGGAACCCCTGAAGATATCGTCGAAGCGGTGCGTCGTGGCATAGATATGTTCGACTGCGTCATGCCGACTCGGAATGCACGCAATGGTTATTTGTTTACGCATACGGGTGTCGTGAAGATCAAGAACGCAGCGCATGAAAAAGATACTCGTCCTTTAGATGAGGAGTGCGATTGCTATACATGCCAAAACTACAGCCGCTCGTATCTGCGCCATTTGTTCCGTTGTAATGAAATCTTAGGTGCGCGTTTAAACACGATTCATAACCTGCGCTATTACCAAATGTTGATGGCGGATATTCGTGAATCGATTGAGCAGCAACGTTTTGAGGCATTCCGCAGCGAGTTTTATGCCAAACGAGGCAAAACCGTACCGAATTGAACGCTTTAGCCCACCGACTTTCTCAGATGGCTGTGGCATAATTTCGTCACTTTTTTTAGGTCGCTCGTATATGGGCGGCAAGTTGTAACCTCATTTCGGAGAATCCGATGATTTTTATTTCTGATGCGATGGCTGAAGGTGCTGGAGCTGCACCTGGTGGCGAAGGTTTACCATTGTTGTTCTTGATCGGTATGTTCGTGATTATGTACCTGTTCATTATCCGCCCTCAGGTTAAGCGTCAAAAAGAACATAAGAAGCTGGTCGAAGCGCTGGGTAAAGGTGATGAAGTGCAAACCGTGGGCGGTTTGATGGGCAAGATCACCGAGGTGGGCGAGAACTTCGTCAAGCTTGAGATCGCTGATAATACCGTCGTAACGGTTCGCCGCGTGTCGGTTGAAGCAGTTATGCCGAAAGGTTCTTTGAAAGAAATGTAATTTAACAGCCCGACATTCGTCGGGCTTTTTGTGGCACTCCTATGCTGAATCAATACCCCATGTGGAAAAACGTATTGGTCGCCGCTGTGATGTTCTTCGGTGCGCTTTACGCCTTACCTAATATCTATAGCCAAGACCCTGTCATTGAAGTGACTGGTACGCGAAATGCAACTGTGTCGGATGCACTCCAGGCTCTGCTCGAAGCGGCACTCAAAAATAATGGTATTACACCAAAGCGTGTTGAGTTATTCAGCGACAAGCTACAGCTACGTTTTGAAAAGCCGGAAGATCAGCTCAAAGCACAAGATGTTGTGGCAAAAGGTTTATCGGGTGACTTTACCCATGCGATGACTCTGTCGCCTGATGTGCCAACCTGGTTGTCGGGTGTTGGCGGTAAGCCAATGAACCTTGGTTTGGATTTGCGTGGTGGTATTCACGTACTGATTGATGTCGATATGGATGCGGCAATCGAGAAGGCGATGGAAGTGCAGGTGGCGAACCTTCGTGAGTTCATGCGTAACGAGAAGATTCGTTATGTCACGGTTAAATCCATTGGCACTGCGGTTGAAGTACGTTTCCGTTCGGTAGAAGACCGTAACGCGGCACAAGTTAAAGTCGCTAACGAATTCCGTACCTTGGTGTTCACAGATCGCGAAGAGGGCTCTAATGCGTTCTTTTCAGCACAGGTATCGGATGCTGAATTACGTGAAGTGCGTAAATCAGCACTGCAACAAAACATCACCACACTGCGTAATCGTGTAAATGCTTTAGGTGTTGCAGAGCCTGTGATTCAACAACAAGGCGATCGCCGTATCGTGGTTGAACTGCCTGGCGTCCAGGATCCTGGTAAGGTCAAAGACCTGTTAAGTGCGACAGCTACGCTTGAGTACCGTTTGGTTGTGGGTGATTTGCAGCAAGCGCGTGATGCGGAGAAGTCAGGCCGTGTGCCTGCAGGATCTCGCTTATACAAAGAGCGTGATGGCACGCCGATTTTATTGAAGCGCCAGTTCATCGTAACTGGCGATCAGATGACCAGTGCCTCATCAGGTTTTGATCAACAAGGCGGTAGTCCTGCGGTATTCGTTAACTTAGATAGTAAGGGCGCGCGCCGCATGCGCAACGTAACCACCGAGAACGTTGGCAAGCCAATGGCGGTGGTGTTTAAAGAAAAGCGCACTATTGGACGTGATGAAAATGGCAAGCCAATTAAGAAGTGGGTTGAAGAAGTTATCAACGTTGCGACGATTCGTGAGCCGTTTGGTCGTCGCTTTCAGACCACTGGTTTAGATAGCCCTGCAGAAGCGCACAACCTAGCGTTGTTGCTAAAAGCCGGTGCTTTGGCTGCGCCGATTGATATCGTTGAAGAGCGCACCATTGGTCCTAGTTTGGGTCAGGATAATATTGACCAAGGCTTCACCTCGGTTATGGTGGGCTTTGCGTTAGTGCTTGTCTTTATGGCGCTCTATTACCGCAAGTTTGGCTTAGTCGCTAATGTGGCGCTGGCAGCCAACTTAGTGCTCATCGTTGCGGTACTTTCAATTATTCAAGCAACGCTAACCTTGCCGGGTATTGCGGGCATCGTGTTGACAGTCGGTATGGCAGTGGATGCAAACGTGCTGATCTTTGAGCGTATCCGTGAAGAGATGCGTGTAGGTAGTACGCCGCAAGCATCCATTCATGCGGGTTATGAGAAAGCCTTCTTAACCATTATGGATGCAAACATTACGACCTTGATTGCAGCGATTGTGTTGTTTTCAGTGGGTAGTGGCCCAGTGCGTGGTTTCGCGGTGACCTTGGCAATTGGTATTGTGACCTCAATGTTCACAGCGATTGTTGGTACGCGTGCAATTGTCAATCTAATGCATGGTCGTAAACGACTTAAGACTCTCTCGATTGGAGGGCTCAACTGATGCAATTACTGAAAACAACATCGGCAATTGATTTCATGGGGAAGCGAAATATCGCCATGATCTTCTCTGCGATTTTATTGCTTGTGGCGGTTGGCTCTATCGTGACTCGTGGTTTGAGCTTGGGCATCGATTTCACTGGTGGCACACTGATTGAAGTGGGTTACACGCAGGATGCCAACTTGCCAGCGATTCGGGAAGTGCTTGCTGCGGGTGGGCAGGGTCATGCGTCTGTTCAGCAATTTGGCACCGCCAAAGATGTACTCATTCGTTTAGCAAAATCCGACCAACCGAGTTCAACCTTGAGTAACGAAGTGTTTGGCATGCTCTCAAAAGCGGTAGATGGTCAGGTTGAGCTGCGTCGTGTTGAATTTGTTGGACCTCAAGTGGGTGATGAGCTTACGGAAGATGGCTTCCTAGCGGTGCTCGTTGCGCTGATGGCGATCCTTGTCTATGTTGCTTTACGTTTTGAATGGCGCTTTGCGGTCGGTTCAGTCGTGGCGTTGATTCATGACGTGACCATTACCATTGGTTTGTTCTCGTTACTACAAATTGAATTTGATCTGCCTGTATTGGCGGCGGTGCTTGCGGTGATTGGTTATTCGCTTAACGACACGATCGTTGTGTTTGACCGCGTGCGTGAGAACTTCCGCAAAATGCGTAAAGGCACATCCGAGTCGATCATTAACTCATCGTTGACTCAAACCTTGAGTCGTACCTTGATAACATCGTTAACCACCATCTTGGTGTTATTGGCGTTGTTCTTCTTGGGTGGTGAGATCATTCACGGCTTTGCGTTTGCATTATTGGTTGGTGTCCTCGTAGGTACCTACTCATCAATCTATGTTGCTAGTACATCGGCATTGATGTTGGGTGTGAGTAAAGAAGATCTGATGCCAGTGCAAAAAGAAAACGTGGTGGACGATCGTCCGTGATAAGTGCATCAGCCAAGAGACCTGAGCTTCAGGGATTTAGAGCTTATGCTGTTTTAGCTGTTTTTGTATATCACTTCAACGAAGAGTGGTTACCAGGTGGTTTCTTAGGAGTTGATGCTTTTTTTGTTCTAAGTGGCTACCTAATGGCTCAGGTTTTGTCTAATCAAACTGAATTGAATTTTTCTACAGTTCTGAATTTTTATAGGAGAAGGTTTAATAGGGTTGCCCCAGCAGCATTAGTTGTTGCCTTGGTGAGTGTTCCGATAGCAGTAGTTACACTTTTGCCATACGAGCTTAGAGATTATTCTGGGGCTTTGGTTGGTCTTGTTACGTTATCCATGAATTTAATGATAGCGAATCAAATAAACTATTTTTCTCCCTTGGCCGATGTGCAACCCTTGCTGCACTACTGGAGTTTGATGGTTGAGCTCCATTTTTATTTACTAATACCGCTAGTATTTTTCGTTATTAAATCTGAGAAAAAAAAGACTACTGCTATTGCTTTGTTAGCAATTTTTAGTCTTTCGTATGCAGAATACAAACTTGAAACAGACATTAATGATGCATATTACCTATTGCCTTCAAGAGCATGGGAACTTTTGATTGGCAGTCTTTTTTTTATTTCAGCAAATGCTATCAGAAATACTTTTCTTTCTAAGTTTATTTTTTATTTATCGCTTTCTGTTTTTGTAGGCTACTTTTTCTTCTTTAACTCATCTTTTAGTCATCCTTCCTTACTAACTGTACCTTTTGTTTTAGCAGTAGCTTTTATGATCGCTTACCAAGGCAATACGGCTCTGAAAATCTTTTTTACCGCTAAGCCAATAGTCTTGATTGGGAATCTTAGCTTCTCTATTTATTTATGGCATAACCTGCTGCTTGTTTCTATGAGGAACGTTGGCGTTTTAGAGGTAAGTTTTGCATTTCCAATCTTGATATTGGCTACCTTGCTTTTGTCTTGGATTACTTATCAAGGTGTCGAGCAACGTTTTGCATTAATTAGCGGCCAAAATGTGTCAAATAAATTTTTTAATATAAAAGTACTTTATGTGGTTTTAATTCCATTGATTGCGACTTTTGGGTACTTTTCATTCAAAAGTAACGGACTTGAGATTTTTTGGAAGGATTGGGCTAATAAAAAGTCTGTCGTCTCATATGAGCTATATCAAGCAGGCATGAAGTTTGATGAGCCAGATGAAAAGGTTTTTCCATGCCTTAAAAAAGTAAAAACTCTTAATGGTCTTATCAGTCAGGATGCTACCCAATGTAAAGAAATATTTGGAAAAGGTATTTTAGTTATTGGTGATAGCCATTCTATGGGAGTACGAAGAGCTTTATTTCATGAGGTTATAAATGGTGATATCGAAGCCCCGTTTATCTTCGGTTTATCTAAAGGAAGCTGTAAAATTTACTCGCACCATGAAAAATGTTTTTTCGAGGAATTGTTAAATGACCCAAGTCGTTATGTGAACAACTTTTCAAAGTTGGTTTATGTTCAACGAGGATTGGATCCCATTAAGTTTAACAGCGGTTCTGATGCACTACATAAACTAAGCTCTTTTATAGATGTAACTTGGGTTGGCCCAAGAGTGGAATCAGGACTGTATGCTAGGGATTTTATTCGACTTGGTTGTGATTCAGGATTAAGGATGAATTCAACAAGTCGAGAACGGCTTTTGGCCACTAATGACTTAATTAAAGCTATTTCTATAGAAAAGAATTACAAGTTCATACATGCTAAAGAATATGATCTAAATGATTATGGGAACTGTGAATATTTGTTATGGCGAGATACAGATCACTGGAATAAATATGGTGTAGAGAGGGCTGCGCCAATATTGACGAAAATCTTATTGAAGGAGCAAAGTAAATAATGGAGACGTGTCCGAGTGGTTGAAGGAGCACGCCTGGAAAGTGTGTATACGTTAATAGCGTATCGAGGGTTCGAATCCCTCCGTCTCCGCCAATTTTATGGGTGAAGTAATGTTAAAAAAGCTCAATATAGGTTGTGGTACAAAGCCAAAACAGGGTTGGGTCAATATTGATAAATATGTTCCTGATGGCTTTAGTGAAATTGAATTTGGTGACTTAGAAGCTGGTTTGAGTTATCCAGATGAAAGTTTTGATGAGATTCTTTTAGATAATGTGATTGAGCATCTTAATGATATTCCAGGATCTATCAAAGAAATTCATCGTTTACTGAAACCGGGTGGTGAGTGCAAACTGATTACGCCTCATTTCTCAAGTGCAAGTTCTTGGCGAGACCCAACCCATATTCATCATTTAAGTTATTTTAGTTTTGATTATTTTGCTACAGGTAGTCGTTCAAATTATCTTGGAACAAAATTCAAAGTTGATAAGAAATTAAGTTTTGGTGGTGGTTTTGGTTTGTTTGCAAGACTGCTATTTAAATTGTCACCCTCTCGCTGGGAAGAAAAGTATTCCTTCGTATTTAGAGCGTCTTCAATTACAGTAAAGCTTATAAAGGATTGAGGGTATGGCTAAAGTCACGGTAGTTGGTACAGGTTTCGCAGCTTTAACAGCTGTTCGTAAATTGCGTAAGGCAGATGCATCGCTTGAGATTGATGTGGTCTCGCCAAAAGCTGAGTTTGTATATTACCCAGGCACCATTTGGATACCAACTGGTCTGCGTAAACCAGAAGACTTAGTGATTAATCTCGCTAACTTCTTTAAGCGAATGAAAGTGACTTTTCATGCAGCTGAGGCAACGGGCTTAAGTGCTGATGGCCGTACTCTGCATACAAGCAATGGTGATATTTCAAACGATGGCATCATCATAGCGAGTGGCGGTCGCTTTATTAAAAAGTTGTCTGGTATAGAGAATGCCATTACACCTTGCGGCGGTATTTTGGCAACGACCCAAATACGTGATCGTTTGGCTAAGATGGATGGAGGCACATTGGCCTTTGGTTTTGCCGGTAATCCAAAAGAGCCTTCCGCGATGCGTGGTGGTCCTGTCTTTGAGTTTTTATTCGGTATTGATACTTGGCTGCGACAACAAGGTAAGCGCGATAAATTTAAGCTCGTGTTTTTTACGCCAGCAGAGAAGCCGGGACAGCGCTTAGGTGAAAAGGCTGTCAAAGGGCTGCTGAGCGAGATGAAGCGGCGTGATATCGAGACACATCTTGGTCATAAGATGAAAGGCTTTGAGTCAAATAAAGTGATGACTGAAGGCATTGAGTTTGACGCTGATTTGATTATGTTTATGCCGGGTATGACCGGTAATCAGTGGTTTGATAATACCGAGTTGGCACGTTCCGAAGGTGGCTTGTTGAAAGCAAATAAGCTATGCCAATCTGAAGGTGCAGATAAGGTCTATGTGGCGGGTGATTCTGGTAGTTTCCCAGGTCCTGGTTGGTTACCTAAGCAAGCGCACATGGCGGATCTGCAAGCAGCAGCAGCGGCTCAAAATCTATTAGCTGAGCTTAAAGGTCAGCGACCTAAAGAAACCTATAAAGTTGAATTGATGTGTATTGTAGATAAACGCAATAGCGGCACACTAATTACCCGTTCAGAAAAGGGTGGCTTGATTTTGCCCCTAGGTTTTATTGGTCACTGGACGAAGCGGCTATTTGAGTGGATGTATTTGCGCCAGTACCGTTAGCAGGTACTCATTTTGTCTAGTCCATACTCTCTTAACTTTAGGGCCGATGTGCAGGTCTTACGCGCATTGGCAGTATTACTAGTTATATTTTTCCATGCCAAGGTTCCCGGCTTTGAGGGGGGCTTTCTTGGCGTAGATATATTCTTTGTAATCAGTGGCTTCTGGATGAGTACCATTCTCATAAAAGAAATAGAGTCGGGTGGTTTTTCATTTTTTGATTTTTATGAAAGAAGACTTCGACGCATTCTTCCTGCCTTGTATGTAACCTTACTGATTGTCTTGATTGTTTCTTGGTTTGCATTATGGCCAAGAGATTTTGATGCGATGTCTAAAGTCATGGCAGCTGCCGTATTATTTTTGGCAAATGCCGTGATACGCAATCAGGCCGATGATTATTTTGCTCCAGAGTTAGATTCGCACCCTTTGTTACACATCTGGAGTTTATCTTTAGAAGAACAGTTTTACCTTCTATTCCCCTTGGTTTTGTTAATGATCTACAAAAGCCCTTATGTAATAGGGCGAGTGCTTATTTGGCTGATTCCGATAGTTAGTTTTTACACGGCCATTCATTTCTACCAAATAAATCCAACGGCTACTTTTTATCATTTACCCGCAAGGATTTGGGAGTTCTGGCTGGGGTATGGAGCTGCTCGTTGGGTAAGAAGCAACAAAGGAATGCATCATGTCACCTATTGGTTAGCTATTTTAATGCTGTTTTCTTCTGTACTTTTGGCTAATGAGACTTTTGTCGTGCCGGGCTGGGGTAGTTTAGCTCCCGCGGTGAGCACGGCGATTATTTTGTCATCTGCTGGATCGAATTTATCCTTCCAAAGCATATTTTGGAAAGTTGCTGTATGGATTGGTGGAATAAGTTACTCCCTATATTTATTACACCAACCGATCCTGTCCTTCCTGCGTTTGAGGGGCTATGACAACTGGCTTGTGTTAATGGGGATAACCTTGCTTCTTGGTTTGGCGGGTAGCCAATTAATGAAGCGGTTTATAGAAGATCCATTCAGAGATACAACAGTAATAACAAAAAAAGTATTTCATTTTAGTATGGTTGGAGCGGGGCTTTTCTTTCTGATAGTTTCGTTTATTTCTTTGAAAACAGATTTTCTGAAAGAGTTGATGTTGTCAACAAAGTTTAATGCATCTGAAGAAAAGATATTGCGTAGTGTATTTAGGTCCACCGAAGAAAATATGTTTTTAAATATGAAGTCTGACGGATGTTTTCATTGGGCTAAAGAGCCAAATAAGTTAAATAAAGATGAGCTTAAAAAATGTGCTACTCAATATGGCAAAGGAGTTTTAATAATTGGTGACTCACATGCAATGAATTTATTTAATATTATTGCTTATAGTGGGTCAGTGCCTTTTGCAATTGGAATTGCTGATGCTGGTACTCAGTTGCATGATGAAGCTTCAAAGGATTTGTATGCTCAAGTTGAAAGATTTATTAGTGATAACAAAAAGATCATATCTAAAGTTATTTATCACCAAAGTGGTTCATATTTGATTTCAGATGAGAGTGGGCGCGTAGATAGTAGGTATGCATTTGAAGGTAAGTTTAATGGATTTGATTTAGAAAAAATTGAAATGGTTAAATCGCATCTGAATTCTTTAAAGGATAGGGCTAACTTAAATGTGGTGTGGATTGGGCCTTTCGTTGAATATAGAAAAGAAATCCATGAAATTAAAGATTTACAACAATTCCTGTCATTAAACCCAGTGTCAGAAGATTTGTTTTTAAAGCTTGATAAGCTACTAGAAGGTAAAACCAAAAATCAGAAATTTGCTTTTGAAAAATTTAATTCTGTTTTTATTCAACCTGAAAATACATTTTCAGGAGATTGCTTCATTTTTTTAGACCGTGATCATTTTTCAAGTTGTGGTGAGCGGTATCTATCTGCCTCATTAACAGACGCGGGGAGAGGGTTACTCACAAATGGTGAATAATTTGCCAAATAATATAAGAGATGGCTGGATGGGTTTTTGGCCTAACGGTGGTTTAAAGGCTATTTTGGATCCAGAGAATGCTCGAATTGAAACATTTCTAAACGAGCAATCGAATGACTTGCCAACTCGGTCTGTCATTTTGGATGCTGGGGCAGGAAAAAAACCTTATAAATACCTTTTTTCACAATTTGATTATCAGTCAACTGATATGCCTGGTGGATTTTATAGTGACCCTCATGATTTCGAGTGCTTTTTGGATGAAATCCCAAAACCTGAAGGCACCTATGACGCTGTAGTTTTAACGCAAGTACTAGAACACGTTCCAGACCCTTGGGCTGTATTGAGGGAAATCAAAAGGGTGTTGAAGCCTAATGGTCGCCTACTCCTTTCTGTGCCGTTGACAGCACCGCTTCATGGTGAGCCATGGCATTTTTATCATTTCACGCACCATGCATTATTGGATATGTCTAAAAAAATTGGTTTTGAGGTGCGAGATTTAGAAAAAGTTGGCGGTGCTTTTTGGGTTCTAGGAAAAAGATTGCCGGACGCTTTTATGAAGCTATTCAAGCAGTATGATCCTTTTCGTGCCAAGAAGAGGGGTCAGTCAGTTTTAAAGAACATCTTAATGAATGTTTGCTTATTGCCATTATTTTTTATTGGATACATTCCCGCCGCGTATATATTAAGACCCTTATTTTATTGGCTAGATTTTGTTGACAAGCAAAAAGAATTTACGCTTGGCTATACGCTAGTGTTGGTAAAGCTAAATGACTAAGTTAAAAATTATTCACACAGAGTCTAGTGAAGGCTGGGGCGGTCAGGAAATAAGAATACTTGAGGAAGTTAATTTATTTCAAAATAAAGGTAACTATGACTGTTCTGTTATTGCGAGCGATTCTGCGGAATTACATTTAAGGAACCCATATCCGTTAATAAATATCATTTCTGCTCCCATTGGGAAGAAAAGAATTGCTGGTGTTAGATTTCTATCTAAGCATTTTAATGAAAATCATCCGGATATTGTGATTACGCATAGCTCAACCGATAGTTGGCTTGTTGCTTTGGCTAGATTATTCACAAGAAAGAAATTTAAAATCATCCGAACTCGTCACGTATGTGCAGAAATTAAACCATCTATAACTACTAAATGGCTTTATCGGCAGGCAAATCATATTGTGACAACGAGTTCTGCAATAAAGCAACATATTGAAGAAAAGTTAGGTATCCCCTCATTTTGCGTGACATCTGTGCCTACTGGAGTTGATTGCGTTAAGTTTTCCCCCGGCGCTACAAACCTAAATTTGCGAGATGATCTAAACATAGATTTGGATGATAAAATTTTACTTATGGTTTCAACTTTGCGCAGTTGGAAAGGGCATTCGATTGCGATAGAGGCAATTCAAAATATATACAACGTTTCATTGATCATTGTGGGAGATGGTCCGCAAGAAATTAACCTTAAAAAGCAGGTAGAGACCTTGAATCTAACAGACCGAGTGCATTTTCTAGGATACCGAACAGATATTGTTGATTTAATGCGTTCGGCAGATATTTTTCTTCAGCCAAGTTGGGCTAACGAAGGAATTAGCCAATCACTATTGCAGGCATGCGCCACAGGATTGCCAATAATAGCGGGTAATATTTCTGGGCTAAATGAATTAATAGAAAATGGGGCTAATGGGCTTTTAGTCAATCCGAGGAGCTCGGATGACCTGCACTCTAAAATTGAACTCTTGTGTAATTCTGACGAGAGTTCAAAAAAGTTAGGTGCTAATGCAAGAAGTACGGTTTTAAATAACCACTCTATAAGCTTTATGGCTCAACAAATGATGAATATATGTAATCAGCTTTAAAAATGCATAGATATAACTACACAACACAAGGATTGAATAAAGGTAAATTTGATGGGTATGTTGTTTCTTATCCCAAAAGCGGGAGAACTTGGGTAAGATTATTCATATTTAAATATTTTTCAATTATTGAAAGCAGAGATCTGACTTTTAATACATCCCATTTTAATAGAATGCCTAATTTGTACTTTACCCATGATATTTGGGAGAACAAAATAGCTTGGAGTTTATGGGATCGAATTAGGGGCAAGGGCATGGTTCCAAAAGGCGAAGAAAATATAAAGCCATTAATATTGATTGCTAGGGATCCTCGTGACGTTGTTGTGTCCTTGTTTTTTCATATGCAAAAACGACTTAAAAATAAGCGCGCATTGGCAATGTCTTTATCTCAATTTATCAGGGATAAAAAATTTGGTCTTCCAATGATCATCGAGACAATGAATCAATGGTTTTACGAATGGTCAGGGGCAAAAGAATTTTATCTTTTTAGATATGAAGATATGCGGAAAAA
>Ga0255760_10004278_pt1 | contig 12496 bp, 10 predicted proteins | sample 071ome_25_FD_179960 | JGI IMG/M metagenome (GOLD analysis project Ga0255760, IMG submission 179960) | Coastal salt marsh microbial communities from the Groves Creek Marsh, Skidaway Island, Georgia - 071410BT metaG (version 2) | ecosystem: Environmental > Aquatic > Marine > Intertidal zone >... | reverse complement strand
TGATACAAATGGCGATGTTAACATTACACCAGACGGAACAGGTGAAGTTGTTATGTCTACAGCAGTCGTTAGTGACTTAACAGACAACAGACTAGTAGTTGCAGGAACTTCAGGTGCATTAGAAGATGATGCAAACTTAACTTGGAGTGGAACAGCACTTGCTGTTACTGGTGGTGTTGATGTAACTGGCGACTTAGACGTAGATAACATCAACATTAATGGCAACACTATTATTAGTACTGATACAAATGGCGATGTTAACATTACACCAAACGGAACTGGTGAAACAGTTATTGCAACAGCCGCAGTTAGTGACTTAACAAGTGGTAGAATTGTTACTGCTGGTACAAGTGGTGCTTTAGAAGACAGTGCTTCATTGCTCTGGGACGGCACAGACTTAACTGCTGGTAGTGCTATTGTTAGTGACTTGACAGCAGGTAGAGTTGTATTAGCAGGTACTTCAGGTGCTATTGAAGACAGTGGTAACTTAACATTTGATGGTACAACATTAACTGTTACAGGTAACATTGCTGTTGACAACTTAGACTTAGATGGTAACAACATCACTGCAACAGCAGGTGGTGAAGTTACTATTAACGATGCAGGCGCAGACGTTGACTTCAGAGTTGAAGGCGACACTGACACAGCATTGTTCCACGTTGATGCAGGTGGTGATGTAGTAAACATTGGTACTACAACATCAACAACTGGTGCTAAGTTAAAGATTAGCTCAACGGACTCTGTGATGATTCCAGTTGGTTCAACTGCTGAGCGTCCAGGTACAGGCGTTGACGGTATGTTGCGTGTTAACTCATCAACAAACAAGATGGAATACTATGCTAACAGTGAATGGAAGTCAGCTGACGCATCATTTACAGTTATTGCTAGTGATACATTTGACGGTGATGGTTCAACAACAGCGTTTACACTTGGTGATTCACAAACAACAGCAGGTTGTGTGGTTAGTATCAACGGTGTGGTGCAGTTACCTACATCAGCATATGGTGTTAGCGGAACTACTTTAACGTTTACTGAGGCACCAGCAAGTGGTGACAAGATTGAGGTACGTAGATTTACTACTACAGTAACAGTTACTGACATTGCTAGTGGCGATGGTTACCAAGCAGTTGAAGCAGTAGATGCAACAGGTGTTCGGATTTCAACAGGCACAAGCGCACAAAATCTACGTTGGACATTTGACACAAGTGGTCACTTAATTCCTAATGGCGATGAACTATTTGACATTGGTGATGCAAGTAATAAAGTTAGAAGTCTTTATGTTGGTGGTGGTACAGTTTACTTAGGTGATTTACAACTTAAGGATAACGGTGACAACACACTTGGTGTATTCCAGAGTGATGGCACAACTCCAGCTGGTACAGTAGTTAACGACTTTGTTACTGGTGCACAAGGTGATGTACGCTTTATGGACGCTGACAGTAGTAACTTTGTTGCATTCCAAGCCCCTGCTACAGTGAGCTCAAATGTAACTTGGACACTACCAGATGCAGACGCAAGTGTAAGTGGTTACGCTCTTGTTAGTGACGGCGCAGGCACACTAAGTTGGGCAGCCGCAGGTGCAACTATTAGTCAAGATGAAACAACAAATACAAACTTTAACTTGTATTTTGCTTCAACTACTAGTGGTGCATTAACATCAGTTAATTACGACACAGGCCTGAGCTATAATCCAAGCACAGGTACATTAACAACCTCAGTATTCTCTGGTACTGCTACAACAGCAACAAATGTTACTGCAACTGCTAACGACACAACAAATGAGACAACATACATCACATTTGTTGACGGTGCTACAGGAGCGCAAGGCATTGAGACTGACACAGGCTTAACCTACAATCCAAGTACTAACACATTAACAACCTCAGTATTCTCTGGTACTGCTACAACAGCACAATACGCTGACTTGGCAGAGATGTACGCTAGTGATACAGAGATTGAAGCAGGCACAGTTGTACACTTTGCTGGTAACGGTAAAGTTGCACCATGTGATGTTGATATGTGTTCTAAGGTTGCAGGTATTGTTTCTACTGATCCAGCACACTTGATGAACAGCTCACAAGAAGGTACTCCTTTAGCGTTGGCTGGTCGAGTTCCATGTAAAGTCGTTGGTCCTGTTAGCGCAGGTGACTTAATGGTATCAGCTGGCAACGGTATGGCAAGAGCTGAGGCAGATCCAAAGTTAGGCACAGTTATAGGCAAAGCAATCGAAGATTTCTCAGGCGAAGGAGAAGGCGTAATAGAAGTTCTAGCATTAATGATGTAAGACTTCTACAAGTAGTAGGTAAGAGGGAGGGCAAACGCTCTCCCTTTTATTTTGACTAAATACTAAACAAAGGATTATTTTTAGTATGGCATTAACTCGACCTAAAGCGGCGCAGATTAACTTCGATTTAACGAATATAACCGATCCGGTTATACGGTTAAACTCCGATCACACAGGCGCTAACGACACAGATGTTGGATTTATATTCGAGCGTGGTTCCTCAGGAGATAATGCGGTACTAATATGGGACGAATCAGCGGCGCAATTTGTAGTAGGAACTACAACAGCAACGGGTGTTACTCAGGGCGATTTAACAGTTACCAACGGTAATCTACAAGTAGACACAATTAAAAATAGAGAACAGCGTTATACAACTTCGAACATGATGAAGTTTACCAGTTATACACTGGTGCGGCTTCAGGCAGTTACTTTGAACAAAACGAATATCAAAAGATTGTAACAATCATTCCTAGTGCGGCTTCTCAAAACTATCAAGTGTCGGGACGCATCTTGTGTCAAACTGCTGGTTCAATACAGACCATAAACTTTATAGCGGCACTAAGATCAAACACACTTCCCGATCTAGATTGGTCAATTACCTACACAGAACAACACAACGGTACAGCACACTTTAAACCTCAGTTATGGACAAAAGAAACTACAACAGCAGGATTTATTTTTGCTATACAAAAGATTTCCAGTGGTAGTCTATATGGAACTGTAACAGTTGATTTAGACGTTATACCTAGAGCAAGTAGCCAACTAGACAATGTTACTGTAAACACCACGCAGGACAGTGAACAAACATCAATTGACGCAGGATATACTGCAAACGATATGACTTTAGTGCAAAGCATATCAGGAAGTGCTATTGAGTTTAGCAATGCGTATACCTTTCCAACAGCAGATGGTAGTGCTAACCAAATATTGCAAACAGACGGTAGCGGCACACTAAGTTTTGTTGACAACACTGGTGCAGGTATTGGCAACGTTGTAGAAGACACCACACCACAACTTGGCGGAGATTTAGATTTAAACTCTAGTGATATTACAGGTACAGGTAATATTAATATTACAGGAACTGCTACATTATCTGGTAATCTAACAGTTGATACAAACACACTTTTTGTCAATGCTTCAAATAATAGAGTCGGTATTGGAACAGCAAGTCCAGCATACCAAGTAGAAATAGAAAACACCAGTGCAAACGCATTATTGGTGTTAGATAGAACAGACGGTGCTTCTACTTTCATTGAAGGTGGTGCCACTGATTCGGTGATTGGTTCTGTTGGATCCAACGATGTAAAAATAGCCTACAATAGTGTTCCAGTGGTCACAATTGGATCAGGTGGTGCTATTACAACATCAGGTGATGTAACAGCAGGTACTCTAACTGTATCAGGTGAATTAACAGTAGACACCGACACGCTCTATGTAGACTCTACAAATAATAGAGTAGGTATTGGGACGACTAGTCCTACTTCTTTATTACATTTAAAATCTACTGGTCCAGCAATATTAACATTAGAAGCAGATTCAGATAATGCGACTGAAACTGATAACGCTAGAATAGAATTATCTCAAGATGGTGGGGTAGTTACAGGAAGTATTGGATACGCTAATAATACAAATTCTATTGAACTATGGAATAATTATGCTGACCATTTAATTTTTGGCACTAATAACACAGAACGCATGCGTATCGACTCTTCTGGTAACGTAGGGATTGGTACGGCTAGTCCTTCTACTGAATTAGAAGTAGTTGGAACAGTAACAGCAACATTGTTTGATGGAACAGCAACATCAGCTAGGTACGCTGACTTGGCAGAGAATTATGTTGCAGACGCTCAGTACGAACCAGGTACAGTTTTAATATTTGGTGGTCAACACGAAGTAACAGCCAGCAGACAACCAGATAGCAACAAGATTGCTGGAGTAGTTTCTACAGCACCAGGTGTATTAATGAACAAAGACTGCGCAGGTGAGTTTGTTGTTGCTCTAGCATTTACTGGACGAGTGCCTACAAAAGTTAAGGGTACTATTAGCAAAGGCGACATGATGGTAAGCAGTAACATTGAAGGTGTTGCTGTAGCCAGTAACAATCCTCAAATAGGAACAGTTATAGGAAAAGCATTAGAAAACTACGATAGTGAGGAAGTTGGCGTTATTGAAGTTGTTGTAGGAAGACTCTAATGCAAAAACTGTATCGCACCGACTATGAGGGAGAGTTTGTAGTTGACGGCTTTGTCCTGCATCAAGGCAAGCGTACTGAAAACAGAATATTTGTTCCTAACACTTTAGTTAATAATGCGCATACAAAAAATGCAGTAATTATAGGGAACGGAACTAGTAGAAAATCTCTTAATGTTAAAAAGGTAGAACAACATGCAGGCGGACACCTTGGGAAAAGAAGGTTACAAAGTTATGGGTGTAATGCTTTGTATAGAGATATGAGTCCAGACTTCCTTGTTTGTATTAATCCTTTCTTAATAAATGAGATAGTAAAGTCTGGCTACGCTGACAAACATATAGTAATGTCCAACGCAAGTAACGTAAAAACACATCCTGGCGTATTACATTTATTCCCTTACGGACACACTTGGTGTGCAGGTGCTTTAGCAACTTGGTTAGCCTGTTTCGATGGACACCAAAAAATTTATCTACTTGGATTCGATAATCAAAACGAGCATAGTAATAATAATGTCTATGCAGGCACAGCACATTACGCTACAGCAGACACGCCTGCAAGAAGTCAAAAATGGGAAGGTCAAATGAAGCGAATATTCGATGCTTATGATGATGTAGACTTTGCTTGGGTTGCAGGTGGCATATCGAGATTTCCTGAAGAGTGGAATTATTGTTTAAACTTGCGTCAGATAACAATACACGATTTTGTATTAGAAGCAGACTTATAATACCTTATTCATAGTATCTAATTTATCTTTGACCACATCAAAGTTAAATGTTTTCCAAACGCCGGGATGTAAAGGTTTGGGATGATCTTCTATGTAAACCCAACAATACCCTTTATGTTCTTCGTTTAATGTAGGAGTGAACTCTCGATCTACCGTTAGTAGTACGGTGTGGTATACAAACTTTTTATCTTCACTTGTGAATGTCTCGATAGGTATAAACTTTTGATAGATTAGCGGACTGCCTAATTCTTCTTCACATTCACGTTCTAGTGCTTCTACAGTGGACTCACCGTTCTCAAATTTGCCACCAGGAAGTCCCCAAGTGTTGCCGTAACTACACTTGTCTCTTAACAAAAATAAGTACCTGCCGGTTTTAATTGATCTTATTAATGCACCACAACTGTTTATAATGCGAGGCTCCAATAGCCCTCCTTGTATTGACCTTCATAAGACCTAACCCAAGCAGAGCCGGTCCATTTAAATTGATAATTTGTGTTTAAGTTGCTGACATAGTGTGTGCCTGCTTCCGTACTGGCATCAAAACTAACACGCCACATGTCTCCATCGTATTCGATAATGTCGTTTCTGTCTGCTATGAGATCATCTGTGCTAGAATCTGGTAGCAAACCTTTCCAAGCATCGGCACCGTCTACATTATTTGAGTTGCCAATTGGATTAGTTAATAAGTATCTTGTTCCTGCTGTAGGCGTACTTAGCCCGCTATTAGGACCTACTCTGTCAGGGTCTATAATAGCGTTAACAGGGCGTATGTCGTTTGTAGGTATGGTGTCTTGATCTATTGTAACAAGTAACAAACTCTCGTCTGTGGGGTGTAATGCTACAGTGCCTACAACTTCGGTGCCATCTTCGTCGGTTTCGAACCTAATTTGACTAACTCCGGGCCTTATTTCCCCAAAAAGATTAATGAAACTAGGCCAATCTGTCCTAGTGCCTACTTTAGTTACAGTAGTATCTCCTATGTTACTTGTAGACTCTGCGATAGTGTCTTCTAATTTAAGTAGTTGTGCCTGACCATTCAAATACAGTACACCATAGTTTTGTGGACTTATTCTTTTACGTTGTATTAAGTTGCCTACGTCTTGGAATAAGCTCTGATCAAACTCACCTTGCATATCCCATATACCAGTAACTATTCTTTCGATAACACCTAATTTCTTAACCTTAGCAGGTGCGCTGATAAAGATAGGTATTTCAAATGTAAGTGTAGCAAAGTCTATTGCTTCATCTATGCCTTGCGGTATAGGTCTGCTAGTCCACTGTACATCTATTAAGTTAACTGTACTTAAACTTGTCCAGTCAACATAGTTGTCTGTACTTTGTATTTCTAGACTAGGGTTAAACAACACCAGCATTTGTTCTAGTAGTTGTAGTTTTTGTTCTGTGTTACTTGTCCATATATCTGCTTTGAGTGTTAACTTATAAGGCACTGGCATCATACGTTCGATAGTAAATGCATCACCTTGTACGTTTAAGTAACTGTCGGTGTCTGGATCGTACTTACGTTCTCTTACACCAATCTTACTAATAAAGTTAGGCTCTTGCATGCGTGGTCGGTCATACTGTAATCCGTTAATGTAACAACTAATCATTGGCACATTAGCCATAGTGTTTTCGCTATTACCACGTAGTATTTGTGCGCCTTGTCTGTTCACGTCACCATAACGCACAGGCACACGTTGTAGTACTCTAGTTCCATCTTCATCTTTACCAAATTGTACTTCGAAGTTTGATAAGACCCTTATGAATTGTAGTAAGAATCTACGTATCTGTTCATCGTAAAAAAATGTTTGAGCCATTATTCGTTATCTGCCTTTGCTGTAAGTACATCGCTGAGGCCTTGACGCTCATCATAAGTCTTGCCGTCAACAGTTGTATATGTATTAGTGTTATTAACAAATCCACTGCGTTGTGTCTGATTACTTGCACCAGGTGTAAGACTTGTTCTAACATCGTCTTCGACTTTGACCCAACGTGTTCCATCGTATCTAAATAAGCGATTTGGCTTGTAATCTAAACGTAGTGCAAAGTCTCCCTGTACAGGATTTGTTGGGAACGTAGTACCTGAACTTACTGGGAAGCCATTTGGTGCTAGACCATCGCCAACCAAGTAACCTTGTTGATCACGTCTCGGTGTAACACGAGTTAGGTCTGCGCTATTGATAGCATCGTCGCCTACTAGGCTTGTATCATCAGTAGTTTTACCTTTAGGATTAAGTGCCTCGCCATTTTCATCGGTGGGAACAACGTAGAACCTACTTGTATCGTAACCAGATTCAGGAACTTCTGCTTCTGCCTGTGCAATGATAGCATCGTTGACTTCAATGTTCTTGTTGTATTGACTTAGTAAGTCTGCAAGACTTGTATCAGTACCTTCTGGATTATACTCCTCATCAGTACTTGCATTGATCTTGTTAATAATATCTTTGTATTCTTGACTGTCTACAAGCGGTGTTACTTTACAACGCCATAAGTGACTCCACCAACTAGCACTAAAACCTTGTGCGTCTCTAGTTGCATCTTGTACAACGTAATAACGTTTTAGTGTTGCAGGTAGATCCTCGTCAAGTGGGTGATAATCTACTAAGTTTTGAAACTCTAGGACGTCGCCGTTCATAATCTTACGTCCTAGTATATTAATCATTTCGTTGTAGTGGAATGTAATGAATACTGTATCACTAGCGTTCATTAAACCAAACTGTGTAAGATCAAAGTCCTGACTTGCAGGAGTATACACACCACGCATATTATAAATGCTGGTATCATACTTGCGGTCTCTGTTCTCTAGGAACAGGAAGTCCTGAATGTTCTTTTCACTTTGATTTGTGTAGTTAGGTTTTGTTGCGTCTGCTAGGTCACCTGTCTCTCCACTAGCCGCATTTGGACCCAAATATTTGTGTACATTGATACCCACACCGCCCACAGTAAACATTTCATTTATGTTTTGGTCGAAAAATTTGTAGTCTGCGGTATGCTTACCGTCTTTCCATAAACTTAGTCTGGGCACTATTTTAGTCCTTATTGCTATATTTATGTAATTGACAACTGGGCGGAGTGGTTGTATAATTACTATAACTAATTGTTATAGAGGGATTATTATGGCAACTAAATTAAAAGCACCTAAGATTGTAGATACAAAATGGACACCCGAGCAATTTACAAATATGTCAGAATCTGACCGTAGATTGACAAAAATTAAGGCGTTCAATCAGATAAACTACGATTACAGCGTCAAAGATTTAAAACCTGATGTCGTTAAATGGATGCAGTCCACTGGTAATTATACGTCGGAGCAAATAAAAACGTTTACTGCGGCACCAGATAATTTTGTATCAGCGGCAACTGCACATCTAGCACGAATGTGGAAAAACGGTTGGCTACTTGACGACCACGAAACAGGCTACATGAAGAAAACTATTGCTGAATATATTCGACAGTTTAGCGATGTCAAGGTAAACACTGTAACAGATGAAAAGAAATCTAGTGTGCCTGAACTTACTATTCAGGACAGAATTAAGATTAAGATCAACGAGCATATAGGATACTTTGAGGAGTTACAGGACGAGTTACGTGATAAGACTAAACTGGACCCTAAAGCATTCGCATATTTTAAGAAAGAGAACGTGCCGCAGAATATGCTCAAAGGCATTGCACAACCATTTATTGAACGTTTGGCAGAATGGCAGGAGGCCAAAGCAGGCACAGACGAGGATCTTAAGGAAGGTTACAGTCACTGGCAAGCCAAGGACTTCAAAAAGTACTTTGCATTTGTGGAAGCCATACTTGCAGATATAGACGCCTATGCTAAAACTAAAAAGGCTGTTAAGGTTGCTAGAGTTAAGAAAGCACCTAACAAGCAAAAACAAGTTGCTAAAATGAAATTTGCTAAGGATAACACAACCTATAAAATTGCAAGTGTGGACCCTGTAACTGTTATAGGTGCTACTGAGTTGTATGTGTTTAATGTTAAAACACGTAAATTAGGCAAGTATGTTGCTGACAGTCATATTGGTGTACTGGGTGTTAAAGGTACAACAATAGTTGGATACGATACTAACTTAAGTACTCAAAAGACACTACGTAAGCCCGAGAGACAACTGCCAGACTTTATGGGTAGTAATAAAGTAAACAAGCGCAAGTTCTTACAGGGCATCAAGAGTGTGGAAATTGCACTTAATGGGAGGATCAATTCAGACACAATTCTGTTGCATGTACAATAAATACATGTAACAGGATTTTAAGATGGCCACACTCATAGAAAAAAGACAAGAAATAGAGAACTATATTAACCTTAGACTAGGTGGTCAAATGGTTGATGTAGAACTAGACAAAGAACACTACGACTTAGCAATTAACAATGCTCTTATACGTTTTAGACAACGTGCTGATAACTCACAAGAAGAGAGTTATTCATTTTTAAGTTTAAACAAAGAGCAACAGGAATATATTCTTCCTAGTGAAGTGCAAGAAGTACGTCAAGTGTTTAGGCGTGGCATTGGTAGCGTAACAGGTACCACTGCTAGTCAGTTTGAACCTTTTGCTAGCGGTTACTTAAACACCTATATGCTAGTTGCTGGTAGAGTAGGCGGCTTATTAAACTATGAACTGTTTACACAATATCAAGAACTAGCGATGCGTATGTTTGGTGGCTTTATCAATTATACATTCGACAGAAGTACTAAGAAACTTACTATTGTACGTAAGATTCCACAAGATGGCGAAGATGTTTTATTGTGGACATACAACTATAAGCCTGACGTTACTATGCTTAACGATCACATGATTTTCCCGTGGGTACAAAATTATGCCCTAGCAATGGCAAAACACATGTTAGGCGAAGCAAGAGAAAAGTTTGCACAAATCGCAGGACCACAAGGCGGAACAAGTCTAAACGGTGCTAGTTTAAAAGGCGAAGCAAACGCAGAAATGGAAAAACTTGAGTCAGAAATACAAAACTACTACGCTGGCAATCAGCCAATGTGGTGGGTTCAAGGCTAGACTTCAAAGACATTTTAGTTTATAATAACTAGATGCAAAAGCAAATTATAGGCATCGTAGGACTTATCGGGTCTGGAAAAGACACGATTGCAGATTACTTGGTAAATTTTCATGGTTACAGACGTGACAGTTTTGCTAACACACTTAAAGATGCTGTTAGCACAATATTTGGTTGGGATAGAGATCTTGTTGAAGGACGCACGACAATGGCTCGTCAATGGCGTGAACAAGTTGACGAATGGTGGTCGCAAAGACTAGGTATACCTAACCTTACTCCTCGATATGTTCTACAACAGTGGGGCACTGAAGTTGTTCGTAAAAGTTTTCACGACGACACTTGGATTGCTAGTTTAGAGTATAAACTTAAAAATAGTAACGATAATTCAGTAATCACAGACTGCAGATTCCCAAATGAAATTAAAATGATTAAAGGGATTTCCGGTAAGGTATTTAGAGTGCAACGAGGACAAGACCCTGAATGGTACCAATGCGCTGTTGAAGCAAATAAAGGTGACAAAGAAGCACTAGACTTGATGCAAAATTATTACAAAGTTCATGTCAGCGAATGGGCATGGGCTGGAGCAGACTTTGATGCTACTATTCATAATAATGGTAGTATTGACGAACTTTATGAAGTAATCAGAAGTCTGGCAATACTTCACTAGGACGCCAACCTAGTTTCATATCACTTACTTCAACACCACAGTTTAGACATACACTAACAAGATTACTTTTGTTATTGTTGCCTAAATCTCCATCCACATGCCAGACCATGATTTGTGCTTTGGTCTTCGGTTTGAATCCACACTTTTCGCACTGGCTTTTCTTTTTGTAGCCTGCTTTGTGCCAAGCGGGTATTTTTGCTGGCTCTTTTTTGTTGCGTCTAATACAGGTGTCACACCTTGTACGATAGTAAGTTTTACCATTTTTCTTATAGTTTACAGCCACTTGATTCTTATTACAAGCGGGACATATTCTACGTTGCATATACATATTTAATAGATACCTTTAAAAGGGCAACTAACAAGGACCATTTTAAGTATATTCAATAAATACTACTAATTAACTTATTGAGGATTACTACGATGGCATTAATTTCACCTGGAGTAGAAGTAACAGTTACCGACGAGAGTAACTATGCGCCAAATGCGTTAGGAACCATTCCTTTAATCGTATTGGCAACAGCACAGGACAAATTAAATCCTTCTGGTACTACAGCAACAGCAACTACAGCCGCTAACGCAGGCAAGTTAGTAGCCGCTACAAGTCAGAGGGAATTAACAAGCCTATTTGGTACTCCTACATTCTATAAGACAAGTTCAGGTACACCAATTCATGGTTACGATATCAATGAATATGGACTAATGGCGGCTTATAGTTTATTAGGTGTATCCAATAGAGTTTACATGATTAGAGCAAACGTTAACACAGCAGAGTTAGTTGGAACTACAGTTCGTCCTACTGGTAGCCCATCTAACGGAACTTACTGGTTAGATTTAACAGATAGTTTATGGGGTATTTTTGAATGGAACTCAGCAACACAAACATTCACAAATAAAGTACCTAGAATTATTACTAGCACATCTGACTTAACAGGCGGTGTACCAAAAGCAAGTCTTGGTAATATCGGCGATTATGCTGTGGTAACAACAAACACAAACAACCCAATATACCTTAAGAAGTATACAAATACTTGGGTATTAGTTGGAAGTACAGGTTGGATGACCGCTAGCCCAACAGTTCAGGCTACAGAATCTAGCCCAACAATGACAGCGTCGGATGCTATTATTATTAACGGTTCAACAGTTACATTAACTGGTACAACTGTTGACAGCGTTGTGAGTGATATCACTACAGCGGCAATTACCGGTGTTAGTGCATACAATTCCAACGGTATATTAAACATTTTTGCAGATTCTACTGCAACATCAGATGGTAGTACAGCAGACGGTGCTATTGCTATTAGCAATGGTTCAGGTACACCATTAACTGATTTAGGCATTACAGCAGGAACATACTACAGACCAGCAGTCCAGCATAGTGCTCACACAAGTGTTCCAACTTGGAAGACTAATGATTCAGCACCTAGACCAACTGGTAGTGTTTGGTTCAAAACAACCACTGCTAACGTTGGTGCTAACTTTGATGTTAGTTTATATTCTAGTACAACAGACGCATTTACAGCAGTAAGCGCACCTGTTTACGAAAATGACCAATCAGCAAACAACGGTTTAGATGCAACTGGCGGTGGTAAGAACATTGGTTCAGGCAGTGTATATGT
>Ga0255760_10004244_pt1 | contig 12560 bp, 9 predicted proteins | sample 071ome_25_FD_179960 | JGI IMG/M metagenome (GOLD analysis project Ga0255760, IMG submission 179960) | Coastal salt marsh microbial communities from the Groves Creek Marsh, Skidaway Island, Georgia - 071410BT metaG (version 2) | ecosystem: Environmental > Aquatic > Marine > Intertidal zone > Salt... | reverse complement strand
CCAAATACGTGGAGGTCGTTCCGTTTATGCCGGCCTATCCTGCAGCTATTCCCGGACACTTCAATACAGAGATTCAGGTCTTTCGTGGTTTCTGGATGGTCAGTTGGTTTTTGGAGCAGTTTGGTGAGCGCGAGCGTAAGCGTGCCGAGACCGAGGGTGTAGCGGCCGAAACGTTGCTGGAAGCATTACTCGAGCAGACCCAAGCGGGCGCCAGTGGACTCGTGCTGCAACCCTTCTGGAACCCGGTGCTGGGCGAAACGGGCCCCGAGGGTAGAGGGAGTATTGTCGGCTTTAAGGACTTTCATACCCGCGCACATGTGTACCGGGCGCTGATTGAAGGTCTTGCCTTTGCGCTCAGGTCGGGCAAAGAACGCATTGAGCAGCGAACAAAAACGCCTATCAGCTGTATACGTGTATCGGGCGGTGGTGCCCAAAGCGACGCGGTGGTGCAGATTCTTGCCGATGTGATGAATTTGCCCATTGAGCGGTTTGAAGACTGCGAGGCCAGTGGACGCGGCGCAGCGATGATCGGTGCTGCGGCCTTGGGTTGTTACCCCTCTATCGGTGCGGCAGCCGACGCCATGTTGACCGCTACGGCACGCGTCAATCCCGATCCGAGAACGGCCGCTGACTACGATGCAATCTATCGAAATAATTACAGCCCGCTGTATGGACGGCTGAAATCACTGTTTATGCGCCAGACCTGACGAGATCTGTCCGACAGTGAGCCGGGCTGGTGCGTCACCTTCGTAGCAAAAAAATGGCGTGTTTTTTGCGCCACTTTATAGCTTAAGAATAGATGAGACGTTGTGGAGCACTTGCCCTATGATCAACCTCAAGTTTTTGACGTTGAGCGCACTGTTGAATGAGTTTTCGCAAATTACTGAGTACGGCTTTCCTGAGTGCGTTGCTGTTGAGCTGCGATAATGCGCCTGTCGTGGATAACGACACTTCTTCAGTCTCACCTGCCTTAAGTTTGGGCGGTGGCGGCCGTCCCGATGCGCCGGCATGGAGTCGCAGCCCGGTTTATGGCAGTAACGGGATGGCCGCAACGGCACATCCATTGGCTTCTCAGATCGCCATCGACATCATGAAGAAGGGTGGTTCAGCGCTAGATGGCGCCATCGCCGCGAATGCCGCCCTAGGGCTGATGGAGCCGACCGGAAATGGGATTGGCGGCGACATATTTTTTATTATTTGGGATCCTGCTACCGAGCAACTATATGGCTATAACGGCTCTGGTCGCGCGCCTATGGAGCGCTCGCTAGACGATCTCAAGGCGCAAATCGGCGCGCTCCGCGAGCGTGGCGCGATGCCCGAGAGCATGGCGGGCATGCCTCACCGAGGATCTTTGCCCGTCACCGTGCCGGGCACGGTCGACGGCTGGTTCGCAGCTCACGCGCGCTTTGGCAAGTTGCCCATGGCTGAGGTGCTGGCACCCGCCGTGCGCTACGCACGAGAAGGGTTTCCTGTCACGCCTGTGATCGCGTATTACTTTGAGCGCAATCAGGCGGCTTTCGAGTCGCAACAGGAATTGATAGAGGAGCTCGATAACGCCAACGCCATCTGGTTTAAGGGGGGAGTTCCTCCAAGGGTGGGTCAACTTTTCCACAACCCAGACCTTGCCAATACGCTGGAGATCATTGCGCTGGAGGGGCGTGCGGCGTTTTATGAGGGTGAGCTTGCGCAAAAAATGGACGCATACTTTCAGCGCATTGGTGCTGATATGCGCTTGGCGGACCTCGCTGCTCACCGAGGCGAGTGGGTGCAGCCTGGCAGCGTGCATTACCGAGGCTACGATGTTTTCGAGTTGCCGCCCAATGGTCAGGGTTTTGCTGCACTGCAGATGCTCAATCTCTTAAAGCAGATCGACTTGCGTCAGTACCCCCGTGGCTCGGCTGAAGTCTTGCACTACATGGTGGAAGCGAAGCGCCTTGCCTTCGAAGATGTCGCGCGCTTTTACGCGGATCCGGCTTTTGCAGTCGCGCCACTATCCGCTTTGCTCTCTGATGAGTACGCCCAGCAGCGCTTTGCACTGATTGATCCAGAGAAGGCGACACCTGCTTTTGGGCCTGGTGAGCCCAAACTGGAGGGGGAGGGCGATACCACCTATCTCACGGTGGCTGATGCCAATGGCATGATGGTGTCGTTGATCCAATCCAATTATCGCGGCATGGGAACGGGCCTGGTGCCGGATGGTTTAGGCTTTATGTTGCAAAATCGAGGAGAACTGTTCTCCCTCGATCCCAATCATCCCAATGTTTACGCGCCAGGTAAGCGTCCCTTCCACACGATCATCCCCGCATTCGTGATGAAAGACGGTAAGCCCTTTATGAGTTTTGGGTTGATGGGCGGTGCCATGCAGCCGCAAGGCCACGTACAGGTGTTGGTGAACATCATCGATTTTGGCATGGACGTTCAAACCGCAGGCGATGCAGCGCGCTTTAATCATGATGGTGGTCGCCAGCCTACTGGCTTGGACGAGGATTTACTTGGCACGCTATTGGTCGAGCCGGGCGTGCCTGCAGCGACGGTCGAACGACTGCGGGCGATGGGTCATCAGGTCGAGGTGGACGATACGGGAGCCCCTTTTGGCGGGTATCAGGCCATCATGCGGCTACCCAATGGCGTCTACGCCGGGGCTACTGAAATGCGCAAGGACGGCACCGTGGTGGCGTGGTAGCCACCAGCAGTTTATAGATCAACTGTCGCCGTAGATCCCAACCGTCTTTTGCCCTCGCGCATTAATGCTCGCGCGGTACATGCCAGAGGTATTGAAAATCAACACCACCTCACCGGTGCTGTCCACAGCAATAACCCCGCCCTCGCCCCCAGCCTCGACCAGTTCGCCCTTTACCACTTGATCGGCGGCGTCCAAGAGAGTAGTGCCGCCAAACTGCATGCGCGCACAAATATCTCTGGCGACCGTATGGCGAATAAAATACTCGCCGTGCCCCGTCGCGGAGACGGCACAGCTCCGGTCATCAGCATAGGTCCCGGCGCCAATGATGGGTGAATCGCCGATGCGACCCCAGCGCTTGCCGGTCATACCGCCGGTGGAGGTGCCCGCGACCAGGTGGCCGGTAGCATCCATCACGACAACACCGACAGTGCCAAATTTGTGGTCGGCCTCTGGTTGCAGTCCAGCCTGCTCATTCGCTTTGAAGGCCTTCAGCGCTTCGCGCCGACGCTCGGTGGCAAAGTACTCTGGAGGCATGACCTCGAAGCCCTGCTCTAGCGCAAACGCTTCGGCGCCGCTGCCTGCCAGCATGACGTGAGGGGAGCGTTCCATCACCGCGCGCGCCAGGGCAATGGGTGATTTGACAGTAGAGATGCCGGCGACTGCGCCCGCGTCCCGCTTCGCGCCGTGCATGATCGAGGCGTCGAGCTCGTGGGTGCCGTCCCAGGTATATACGGCACCGTGTCCGGCATTAAAGAGTGGGGAGTCCTCCATCAATTGGATGACATTTACGACTACGGCCAGGCCCGGTTCGCCCCGGCTGAGTTGCTCATAACCTGCGGTAATTGCATAGTCCAAGAACTCAAGGTAGGTGGCTTCCAGTTCGGCGCTCATTGCGTCGCGTTCAATGGTCCCCGCCCCACCATGGATGCCAATGGCGACAGGAGGCTCCGCTGCAAATGACATGAATGAGATACCCCAAAGGAAAAGTATTCTGAAGATCATAGTGTCGCTCCGTTTTGGCGCTCTGGGGAGAGGGTTCTCTGCGGCTGAACACCTTTTTGCAAATTCGGTGAAAGACAGTTTGGTCGTCTGCTTTACAGCCGGTCGTGTTTTTCTCGCCACCCAAACCGCTATGAAGCCACTCCAGGCCTGAGATGCTCTCAAGTCGGCCGGTCCCAAGAATAAAAGCGCTTTGCGCGAGTCGAGTGCGGCTTTAGTATATCGATCCCTGATCCAAACGAGGAACTTTCCAATGCGATCAAACGCTTTCAACGCCGTATGTGTTGCGGTTTTTGCCCTGATTATGACGGCTTGTTCAGGTGAAGAATCCACCGCCACCCAGGATGCGGCATCTGCTGATGTTGCGAAAGCATTGGGTTTTGATCCCGCCGAACTCGATGATGGCGTTAAGCCGGGTGATGATTTCTTCGCTTACGTGAATGGCAAATGGATCGCAGAAAACGAGATTCCTGCGGACAGGAGTCGCTATGGCGCTTTCGACATTCTGAGGGATAAAAGTGATGAAGACGTGAAGGCGATTATTGAGGAGGCCTCTGCTACCGAAAACGAGGAAGGGAGTGATCAGCAGCGTGTGGGTGACCTCTACCTATCCTTTCAGGATTTCGAGACCCGAAATGCCAAAGGAATTTCGCCGCTAGACCCTTATTTGGTTCAAATCGACGGCCTGACCTCGAAAGATGAAGTCTTCGCTTTTTTTGGGGTCGCCGCTCGGCTCGGCTTTAACGCCCCCGTGGGTTTATTCGCCTACGCCGACGCCAAGAACCCCGGTATCAACACGATGTATCTGGGTCAGGGGGGGATCGGGCTTCCTGAGCGCGAGTATTACTTTAAAGACGACGACAAAAGCGAAGCGCTGCGAGAGCAATACAAGCAATTGATTGCCGATATGCACGCCATGGCAGGGTGGGAGCTGGATGCTGAGACGGTTGCGACTATCTATGGCGTCGAGGAGACCATCGCTCAGGCGCACATGACTAAAGAGGCTACCCGGAACTTCGCCAACAATTACACAAGGTACGAGCAGGGAGAGTTGACCAATCTCGTACCCGACGTTGCGTGGGATGCATTTCTTGGAGCCTTTGGTCTGCCCGAGCCGGGTTACCTGGTATCTATAACCACCCCATTTTTTGAACAGCTTGGGCCCATCCTCGATGCAGTAGCGCTGGATGATTGGAAACACTATTTACGTTGGCAATTGCTTAATTCGCAGGCGTCTCGCCTGAGTCGTGACCTAGATAATCGCAACTTTGAATTTTATGGCAAAGCACTGCGGGGCAGCGAAGAGCAACGACCTGACTGGAAGCGCGCGGTTGGCGTGGTGGATGCCGGGCTCGGGGAGCTGGTTGGCAAGGTCTACGTAGAGAAACATTTTCCGCCAGAAGCCAAAGCGCGCATGGATGTGCTGGTAGCCAATTTAGTGAAAGCGTATCAAGACAGCGTTAAAGCGCTGGATTGGATGTCTGAAGAGACCAAAGCCGAAGCGCTCGATAAGTTGTCTAAGTTTGAGCCAAAAATTGGTTACCCAAAAAATTTCAGAGCGTATGAGGGCGTTACGATCGCGAGGGATGACTACTTTGGCAACCTCATGCGCATACGCGAGGCCGATGTTGAGCGCGATATCAGCCGGCATGGCGGTCCGGTAGATCGGGATGAGTGGGGTATGAATCCGCAGACTGTCAACGCCTACTACACGCCGGTGCTGAATCAGATCGTTTTTCCTGCAGCTATCCTGCAGCCACCTTTCTTTGATTTGGCTGCGGATGAGGCGATCAATTATGGCGCGATCGGTGCCGTCATTGGCCACGAGATAGGGCACGGTGTCGACGATCAGGGCTCAAAATTCGACGGCGACGGCAACATCAGAAATTGGTGGACCGACGCCGACCGCGCTGAGTTTGAAGCGCGCACAGACGCTTTGGTGGGGCAGTATGACGGCTACTACCCTTTCCCCGATCTGCATGTAAACGGCACCTTTACGCTGGGTGAGAACATCGGTGACTTGGGCGGAATCTCGATAGCGTTAAAAGCCTATCAGGCGTCTTTGCAGGGGCAGGAGGCGCCGGTCATTGGCGGTTTCTCGGGCACGCAGCGTGTCTTTATTGGATTTGGCCGGGTTTGGCGCTCCAAGATCAGAGATGAAGCCTTGCGCACACAGATCGCGACAGACCCGCACTCACCGGGTGTCTATCGAGCGAATGGTAGCGTGCGGAACGTCCCTGAGTGGTACAGCGCTTTTCAGGTCAGCGAGGGCGATGGGCTGTATCTGGCGCCTGAGGAGCGCGTCAAAATCTGGTGATTTTGAGGTGCGGCTATGGGGTAACCTCGGACGCATGGTGCACGGCGCATTGTTTGTAAGCGGGTGAAGGGCCGATTGCTTGCGGCGTAGCAACATCGCTGCAAGCCTAATGCCTTCGGCATTGAAGTTTAGCCGCCCGTCATCAGTGCCCTGGCCGCTTTGTAGTCCGCTTTGCCATTGGGCGCTCTGGGTACAACCGACACGACGAGCAGATCTTTTGGCAGTTTGTAACTCGCGAGGACACTGCGAGTCGCCTCCAGAATGTCGCTGGCCTCGGCGGTGCCGCCATGCTCGAGTGAGATCACCCCAGCGACCCGGTTGCCGAATCGATCGTCCTCCAATCCGAAGACCAGTGCATCGGCCACATCAGGATGAAGTTTAAGTGCCTCCTCGACCTCTTCGGGAAATACCTTCTCTCCCCCTGTGTTGATGCAATTGGAGCCCCGTCCAAGCAGATTGATGGTGCCATCTGCCTCAACCGTTGCCATATCCCCTATGAAGGCGTAACGCTTGCCATCAACTTCCTTGAAGGTCTTGGCGGACTTTTCGGGATCTTTGTAGTAACCCAGTGGCACCATGCCGCCCTGGGCCACCATGCCGACCTCACCGGAACCGGGCACGACCTCGCGGCTGCCATCCGGCAACAATACTTTTGCCACTGGTAATAGCGTGAACTTGGCGGTCTCACTGGCGGGGGTGTCCTTGGTCATGATGGACTGGCCCATGCCACCCTCCGTAGAACCCAAGATATCTGCGATGGCTAATTCGGGAATATGATCGATAAGCCCGCGTTTAACCGGCGTTGTAAACATCGCGCCCGACGAGATCATTAATTTAAGGGTCGAGGTGTCCCAGCGATCGGGTTCTGTCTCTAGCGCTCGTAACAGCGGTTTGGCAAAAGCGTCACCCACAATAACGATTTGCGAGATGCGATCGCGCTCTATCGTGGTCCAGACTTCTTCTGGCTTGAAGCCCCGGTTTTCTAGTAGCACCGCGGTGCCACCTAACATGTGCGGAAACATCAAACCCAGCCAGCACCCGGTGCCGTGCATGAGTGGCGGGCCCGACATAGCAATTACCGCCGAGTTGGCATCCGCCAGTTGCTTAGCCGCGGGGGCAAATTGATCTGCGGTCTCAAAGGGAGGCAGGCCAATCATTGGGGGGAATCCGCGCATAAAGAATTCGGTAAAGCCATCCAGCGGATACATCACGCCCTTTGGCATGCCAGTAGTGCCACCGGTGTAGAGCATGTAGATCTCGTCACCTTTGGGTTGAGTGCGCGCAGTGCCCGAGGCCTGCGAGAGAAAAGCCTCATAAGTAATGGCACTGGCCGGTCCCGTCGAGCCGTCCTCGGCTGGGCCGTCGTCTACGCAGATCATCGCCTTTAGCATCGGCAGCCGATCACAGATGCGTGCTACTCGGTCGCCAAGAGAGCTGTGAAACACCAGGGCCTCAACGTCGGCGTTCTCCAACAGGTAATGGAGCTCGTCATCGAGGTAGCGGTAGTTGACGTTGATCGGCACGCCCCCGATTTTCATGGCGGCGAAATTGGTTTCGGCATACTCCGGCGAGTTGTAGAGATACATGCCCACTTTAGAATCGTGACTCAAACCCGCGTCAATCAAACCCTGTGCGAGGCGTGCGGCCCGATCCTCATAGTCACGCCAGGATATCCGGCGCTCCCCTTGAATGAGTGCGACGTGCTCCGGTACGGCATCTGCAACCGATTCCCAAATCAGCGAAAAATGTGAATGCATGACGGTCGCCTCTCGCTTTTTACTCTTTGCCGTGACGCTTCAGCTTACCCAATGAGATACCGAAGGTAGACGCCAATACCCCGGGCCGGCCGTAGCGAAATTCACGGAACTGCGACGTATCAAATGCCATAGAGGGTTACCGCCTGACTATTATTGTGCCGCGCTCCTCGACGGTCCGCCCGGTTGAATCATACCGGCGATGGCTAGCTTTACCAGTGTCTGTCGATCGGTCGTAACATTGAGCAGCCGTCATTTCAGCCATTTGGCAACATGCCGTGAAATGGCCACTTCACCCTGGTCAAAATAGGCATCGTGGTTCTCCTCGATGCTAGCAAGGTCGTAGAGATAATTAACCATGAGACCGGCAGATTGGTGAAGGCCCTTTTCGCTCAAATCCGCCGCCCAATGGATGGCATGGAGGCTGGCGCCATTACCTAGGTGAAACCGCGCGACGGGATCCAGCGCCTGATTCGTTGCCCCTCGTTCATTCACCAGATACCGGGCGCACAGTGCGAGAGTCTCCTCTTGCTTGGCCTGCGGCGCGTCAACACCCTCCACCCGAGCGGTGGATCGGAGCTCGTGCACATCGAGGTCCAATTGATCTTGCTGTTTATCAAGCCATTGGCAAAAGCCTGGGATCGGTGAGAGTGTGACATACCTCTTTGTTTTGGGGTGCCGTTTACCGACTTCTTCCACCACTTGCTTGATCAGAAAGTTGCCAAAAGAAACGCCGGCCAAACCGGGATGACAGTTACTGATCGAGTAAAAGACCACGGTATCGAGATCACTCTCCTTGGCGGGCTCGTCTGTTTTTTCGATTAATGGCGCAATGGCTTTCGGAATACCCGCAGTGAGCGCGACTTCAACGAATACGAGCGGATCATCGGGCAACGCGGGATGAAAAAAAGCGAAGCACATCCGGTTCTCGCGGAGCCTTGACCGTAGGTCACTCCAGCCCTGAATCTCGTGAACAGATTCGTATTGGATGATCCGCTCCAGCACCGCCGCTGGAGAGTTCCAATCGATCAACCTGAGTTCGAGAAATCCGCGATTGAACCAGGAGACAAAGAGGTGCTTGAGGTCCGAGCCAACCGGTTCGAGGTCGGGGTGTTCCGGAAGCCATTTGAGCAATGAGCCGCGCATCTCAACCAGCACAGCGGTGGCGCCGGGAGCCATATTCATGCGGCGAAACAATCTTACCCGGGGAGCCTCTACCAGTTTGGTTAGGGCAGATAAATGTGCCGGGCTGGGTTGGTGCTTGTAGCGTTCCGCGGCGTTTATGATATCTGCCGCGACAACAGCAAAATCCCGCGCAAGCGATTCGAAGAAGAGAAGCTGATTGGTCTCATCGAGGGCTTGATAGTCGGCGATGACCTCACACGCGAGGGCCAGGCCGGAAGCTTCGCCACGGTGATGCAGTAATTGTCGACATTTGGCCAGTAGATCCCCGGAAGCGGCCTCGGCAGCAGCCTGACGCCTGCGGGCAAGAATGTCTTTGCCCGCATTGATGACGCTACCCAGCAGGCCGGCTAAGCCGGTTGCGGATTTGCGTTTAGCATCGATTGGCGGTTGTGCGTCTGCAGACATCTTCAGCGTTACCAGTGGAGCGCTCTGCCCACTATATCCAAAGCCCTTAAGCGACTCATTAACTAATCGCATTTGATGGGTCACTGTGTTCCTCAAAAGGCAGATAAATTGGTTGGGAGAGGCTGCTGTCGGGGTTCTTAGTTTTGTGCCAGTGGAGTCGATGCCATCGCTAAAAAGGGGCCTGGCGAAGCTCGCACCTGTCTCTAGGGATCGAGTATTGTTTGGGCGCTGCACGGGTAGCAGATAAATGTAATTAAATTACGAAAATGAAGTAAAAATGAGAGAATAACGCCATTTTATGTTATTTTGTTACGAAACAAATTTGGCTTGACGTCATGCATCCTGAAGTTCTTCGAATTACCCAGAGTATTGCCGAGCGCAGTCTGACGACCCGCAGGGATTATCTTTGCGATATTGAGCAGATGGCGCGTCAGCCCGTCAATCGAAGTCAGCTCAGTTGCGGTAATTTGGCGCACGGCGTTGCCGCTTGCGCGGGCGAGGAAAAAACCGTGCTGAAGCTGATGGACAGTGCCAATGTGGGTATTGTCACTGCCTATAACGACATGCTCTCGGCGCACGCGCCTTATGCGGATTATCCGCAAAAGATAAAAGCCCACCTAAGAACCCTCGGCTGTACCGCGCAGGTAGCGGGCGGTGTGCCGGCGATGTGTGATGGTGTGACCCAGGGTCAACCCGGCATGGAGTTGAGCTTGTTCAGCCGTGATGTAATCGCGCAGGCGACTGCGGTCTCACTGTCTCATCAAATGTTTGACGCCGTGTTGATGCTCGGCATTTGCGACAAAATCGTCCCGGGTCTGGTGATGGGCGCATTACAGTTTGGTCACCTGCCGACACTGTTTGTGCCTGCGGGGCCGATGACGACGGGTTTATCCAACAAAGAGAAGGTGCGTGTCAGGCAACTTTATGCCGAGGGCAAAGTTGATCGGGCCGCGTTACTGGAGGCAGAAATGGCCTCCTATCATGGGCAAGGCACCTGCACCTTTTACGGTACGGCTAACTCCAACCAAATGGTGTTGGAGGCCATGGGCCTGCAGTTGCCCGGCAGTGCGTTCGTCAATCCCGATACCCCATTGCGTGAAGCACTGACGCGCGCTGCGGCAGAACATGTCGCGAAAATAGCGCGCACGAGCCGCCAGCCGTTGCCTCTCGCCGAAGTCATTGATGAAAAGAGCTTTGTTAATGGAATGGTTGCCCTATTGGCATCCGGTGGATCAACCAACCTGTGCATTCACCTCATTGCCATGGCTAGGGCAGCGGGTCTGGTCATCACCTGGTCTGATTTCGATCAGCTGTCCAAAGTCACCCCGCTGCTGGCTCACATTTATCCCAATGGCAGTGCTGATATCAATCACTTCCAAGCTGCTGGTGGCACGGGTTTCCTTTTTCAGGCGTTAATCAAGGCGGGACTCATGCATGCTGATGCCAAGGTATGTTTTGGCGGTCAGCTTGGCGATGCTTGCATCGAGCCTCACCTTGACGGTGACCGGTTGCAGTGGCGCAAGGCTCCCGACACCAGTCTTGATAGCGACGTGATTCGATCTGCTGACGCGGCGTTTTCCCCAGAGGGCGGTATTAAACTCTTGCAGGGTAATTTGGGTAGAAGCCTAATCAAGGCTTCTGCAGTTGCTGAGAGCCACCGAGCAATTTCGGCGCCTGCCGTCGTGATCTCCCATCAGGATGAGCTGAAGCAACTATTTGAGCAGGGCGCGCTCGACAAAGATTGTGTCGTCGTCGCACGATTCCAGGGCCCGCAAGCAAATGGCATGCCTGAGTTACATAAATTGATGCCGATACTGGGGGTGTTGCAGGATCGAGGTTTTGCAGTCGCTCTGGTCACAGATGGCCGCCTGAGCGGTGCCTCGGGGAAGGTGCCCGCTGCCATTCACGTCACGCCGGAGGCGGCCAACGGCGGCACCATCGGATTGGTGCAGGATGGCGATCTGATTTCGCTGGACGTTGCAGCGGGCAAGCTGTCACTCCATGTCGATGCAGAGGCGTTGGCCATGCGAGTCCCGCCCGATTCACCGCCTTGCGACAACACTATTGGTCGAGGGTTATTTGTCTTGAGTCGAGCTAATGTGACCGACGCTGAGAGTGGGGCCTGCATGTTGTTTTCAGCGCGGTCCCCACAGCGGCAGCCAGCAGACCCTGTTGCGCATCAGACCGAGCGTGCAAATTATGGCGCCTGATAGCCCCACAACGACCAGATCACTTTATCTGTTGGCGGATATTGGCGGAACCAATGCGCGTTTTGCTTTCGCTGAGCCCGGGCAGGTGGATCCTGTTGCCATAGCGAGTTACGCGGTCACGGAATTTCCTTCTTTCGAAGGTGTGTTGAGCCAGTTACAGCGGGACTGGCATGAACTTTCATTGGCCGGCACGGCGCTCTCACGCATTTGTCTGGCAGTTGCGGCCATTCCCGATCACCCCGAAATCAGTTTTACCAACAATCCCTGGCGCTTTACCGCCCAGAGCGTTGCCGCGCAGACCGGCTGCCCTCATATCAGTATTGTGAACGATTTCGCCGCGGTTGCGCGATCGTTGCCCGCCCTGGAGCTGCACCACCTAGAAGCTATCGGTGGTGGTGCGGTAATCAAGGGTGAGCCCATGGTGGCCATTGGTCCGGGTACCGGTACCGGCGTGGCGACGCTGGTTTTTGACAGGGCCGGTCGGCCACTGGTCGTGCCGGGTGAAGGAGGGCACGTCGACTTCGCACCCATTACCGATATTGAAGCCCAAATCCTCTCGCGATTGCGTGCCCAATTTGGTCGTGTGTCCATAGAGCGGCTGCTCTGTGGTGAGGGCATTATGAATATTTACCGCTCCTTAGCAGATATTCGAGCGCTGCCGGTGATTCACCTTACGCCCGAGGCCGTCGGAGAGGCGGCGCAACAGGGAAATGACGCACTGGCGTTTGAGGCCATGAATACGTTTTTCTCCGTGTTGGGCGCAGCGGCAGGCAACCTTGCGTTGACGCTCGGTGCGCGTGGTGGCGTTTATGTGGCGGGCGGCATTTCACCGCGCTACATCGCACTCCTGCGGAAAAGTGATTTTCGAGCGCGGTTCCTTGCCAAGGGTCGTTTCGCCGATTTCAACGGCGGTATTGCAACGTATGTAGTTACCCATCCAGACCCCGGTCTCTTGGGTGCCGCGATGTTATGTGTCGAGGGTGACGAAGATGAGCAGTGAACTCATG
>Ga0255760_10004242_pt1 | contig 12561 bp, 6 predicted proteins | sample 071ome_25_FD_179960 | JGI IMG/M metagenome (GOLD analysis project Ga0255760, IMG submission 179960) | Coastal salt marsh microbial communities from the Groves Creek Marsh, Skidaway Island, Georgia - 071410BT metaG (version 2) | ecosystem: Environmental > Aquatic > Marine > Intertidal zone > Salt... | reverse complement strand
GAATCGTCGTCGTCCGCGTCCTCCGGGTTGGCTTGAAACGCGCTCGTCGTCGTCCCCGCCTCTATTCGCAGTCTCTTGTTTCCTCCTCGATCTTCCTCCTCCTCCTCTTTTTCCTCTGCGCCCATAATCTGCCGCTCCATCTTCTTCTTCCGAAAATGCGCCCTCTCTTTCTCCAAAAGTTTCATCCTCATCGTCAGTTTCCCCGCCGCTTCTCTCTCCCCTTCGCTTTCCGCGCCGCTCAACAGCTTCTCCATCTCCTCTTCCTCTTTCGTTTTCCACCTCGTCTTCATCGTCAACATTCCCGGGTCGTCCAATTTCGAGCGCATCTTCGAAGGCGCAAAAACGCGAGCGCCGCCTTGCTCTTCGTGCCCGCGCGCGGTGAACCACGTCGCTCGGTGTGCCGTCGTCATTTTTCTTCTCTTCTTATTCTAGCGCGTTGCTTTTTTGTATCGAACCAACCGGCGCGCGTTTTGTGTCTTTGGCAAAAAGTGAGGGAAAATTTTGGAAGAATTTGCGGCTGCTGACACTGATTTTTTAAGCTCCGTCGCGGGAAGATTGGGGATTAGTAGTGATTAATCCACCACCGATGGACGGACAAAAAGAAAAAACGATGAACTACATCGTCCGTGGCGACGACGGGATTTGGACCTTCTATTTAAATGTACTCTCGCAACTAGTACTCTCGCAACAAACCCCTAATAAATTGTTAGACCGTGTTATACAATTTATGGCAAGTTCTTTCGACAACACTTATAGTTCGAATTTGAGTATGATGCCTGTGACCCGCTTCCACCCTGTAACCAATAATTTGCGCCAGTGACAGACTTCTGGTAGCCTGTGCAAAGCTCTGAACTAAGGCACAGATTCGCGATGCACACTTCGTCCCACGCCCCATTTACGCGACAATTATGAGATGACTGAAGAAAATCGCCACTGGTATACGTATTTGCACAGACTTCATCATTCTCACCAGCACCATTTGTAGCGCAGAGTGAGCTCGAACCATAAGCGTACATGCACAGCGCCGTATCGCCGTCACTTGCAAACGCTTCGAAGTATCCACTTACACAATCTCCTGTTGGTGGGCTACTAGGTGGTGGCGATGGTGAAGCTGGTGGTGGGGGCGGTGGCGACGGCGGGGGCGGAGGCGCAATCCACGTGGAACGCACGGTCTTGCACGATGAAGGTTTGACGTTGTACGAAGAAGAACTCACGCAGGTGTATTTTGCCTGGAACGCTGTGGCGCCACGGAATATATAGGAATACCTAGTAGACGTATATAATTTAGACGTATCCCAATCGCCAATGTAGTGGTTGAACGCAGAAGCGTAAGAAAACATAGATCTCATATTCGTCACTTGCGCCGTGTTCCAACTTCCAATGTCTTGGTTGAACGCGGAAGCGCCAGAAAACATATATTCCATATTCGTCACTTGCGCCGTGTTCCAACTTCCAATGTCTTGGTTGAACGCGGAAGCGCCAGAAAACATACCTTGCATATTCGTAACTGACGACGTGTCCCACTTTGATATATCAGGATTTGCCGAACCCACAAACGCACAAAAGCGCGATATTGCTCCGTCATTACCGATCCATTTATCTTGAACCCCCGTTACGCAATAGGACATCCCCTTAAACAAACTTCCCATATCGGTAACCAAACTTACATTCCACTCGGGCATCGGTCCATACGGGCTGTCGTAACACAAACCATGCAATGATACGCCGAGACATCTAAAGCATTCGTCACGTATATTAGTCACCGGTTCGTACGGTGTCTTATACTGACACTCGTCACCATAATAGTACGAGCTTATGCACACGCAAATCCATTTCTCGCCATCAAACCTAAGTTTGTCCCCACCGGGAGGCACACATTTCGGTGGCGTCAAACTTTGGAGTTCACTCAGAATTTCTGAGATATTTTGGTTTTGTGTAAAAATTGTTCCCGATACGTCTATGTCTTGTACGAACAGCTTCCCACCAACGCTTAAATTACCGTCGACCACCATATCTGTACTCTGCACTTGAACGGTGCCGCCGTCGTTCTTCACCCCGACCGTTCCGTTCGTATATTTAACGATGGGCCAGTTTGCGTTACAAAAGAATATATCAGAAAGAGTACCCCCGAGAAGTATGAAGAGTATCAACTTTGCTCGAGTTGAAGACGGAAGGGCGGATGATGAAATTCTTTTTAACACATTCCGCGGTGTTTGATAATCGCTCATCTCCCCCCCCCACTCCGCGAACGTTTCGTAACTTCGCCGACTTCGGGAAAAAACGCGACCTTCGGGAAAAACGAGGACGACGATTAAAATCCTATTTTCTTTTTCTTCACTTACGAGTGTTGCCGAAGGCGACTTTCGTTGATTAAGAGAATTAACGGAGTAGACGAAGTGTTGATACTTCTTTTTACCGCGTTCGGGCACGGATACTTGTTTTGAAAAGTACCGTCGCGCGCGTTTGAAAGTGACGTTTTCGGGAAACGATTTTATGTGTCCGACGACACACGACAAAAAGAAGAACGAGGTCAAACCAAAAATACGGCGTGAAACAAAAAAACGTCGAGAAAAAAAAACACACAAATGACATGCGAAAACTCCGAACTTTCTTTTAGAATATCATCCACATCGTGCGCTTCTTGGCCGTAGAATTCGCTTTCGCACCGTTTCTCCGAAGGCCTGCAGCGTCGAAAGGCAGAGAGATTTATTATTTCGCGAGAGGTTAAGAAGAAGAATACAGCTCGGCAGAACTAAAATGAAAACGCCTAATTTTCTTTCTTTTTCATTGTTGTTGTTGCTAAAATATTGTTTGCGGTTACTGATTGGCGCGTGGTTGTTGCGAGAATACGTCGAACGCGCGAGCGAGGAGGACGGAGAAGAAGAGCGCGCGCGGTCTGGTGGTGGGACGATGGCGCTTGGATTGTTTTTGACGAGTGGCGTGGAAGCTTTGGTGAGAGCTAGCGCGAGTTTTAGAGAAGAGAAGAGGAAGAAGAGGAGGTGGTGCGATTCGTTCGTCTCTTTAGCCTTGATGAAGAGTAATAATACGATTCAGAAAATGGTAGATATTGCGAGAGCGATGTCGGGCAGAGAGAAGTTGAGCGTCGGTGAAATGCTTCTCAGCGCGAGTTTCATGGTCGCGTGCGCGGCAATTTTGGCAATTTACGCGAGCGAAAGGCAAACGTGGCCGGCAGTGTACGTTACCGCCATTTTAATGAATGAGATGTATGAGAGACGTTTCATGATTGAAGAATTTATCTCGAAGCATAGAAGAGGAAAATCTTGGCGTCAGTATGATGATGACGACGACGACGACGAGCAGCAAACGATTCCTAAAATTGGCGTCGGTGCATTCGCAGACGCGGGTGATAAAATTTACCTCGTAGGCAAATATCGCGACCAGCTTTTCGATCGGATTGTCGATGGCACTCATCAGATTATTCACCGACAAAAGTGCACAAGTAGCAACATCGGCCGTTATTTCCCTCCATCTTTTGCGGATCATCACATCCGAAAAGGAATGGTATCAACCGAGGGAACATGCCCACGCTTCTTGTGTTTCTTAAAGGAGGACACTTTAAACAACATCCTCGCGTTTACCAAAGAAGACGCCAACTGCGACGACTTGGATGAAGCTCCTAACGAAAGCACCTTAAGAAAAAAGATAGCGAACGGTCTGGCGTCTTTAATCATGACACCCGGTGAAACAACTACAACGACTTCGACGGGACTTTCGCCTTCAACGGAGAGAAAGAATAACACGATAAAGAAGGAGGAAAAAGAACTTCACATGGACAACGTCGGCGTAATGTTCAAAAGCACGCGAAAACGAAATAAAGAGACGACACTCTTGATCAATGATATTGGCGTAGGAAGAGCGTTCGTGTCTGGAAGACACTTTGTCTTTCTTAAAAACCCACCATCGATCGTTTCCGATGCAAATATAGCACGTTTTTTTGCCTCGAAAACGTGCGTGTATACCACGAACGATATCGCAATGTTGAAAAAACACACACGCGTTGTCTTTGCCAACAGACGAGACGGCGAAGTTTCGTATGTCGGAACGTTTGCTTCTCTACTAACACAAAAAAACTTTGGCAGCGAGCTCGCGAAATCTTTTCTTTCTCGAAAACCGGCGGAAAGAGAAGAGGATAGAGATGATGAGATGTACTCAGAACCCGTCGCAAAGATTGAAACCGGAGTTCATCGTCTACTTCGCTGTTTTCGCAAAGGCAACTGGTGTCCCACTGTGGGAACAATCGTGAATAGCGATAATCGAGCAACTCTTCTCGCGTTCTCTGCGATGATTGTATCGCTGATTTTGATCGCAGCATTAAACGCAGAAAACGCATTCATCGATTCGACGGCATTCATCGTCTCAGTCTTCGCACCAATTTTTTTGTGCATCCTATTGGACTTAGCGTACACGAAGACGTGGATACAAAGCATCTTGATCGAACAAAAACATTTTTATAAAACGGTTGCTTTCGGTACAAAGATACATGTTGGGATTGAAGAGATTATTTACTCTGGATTTTCTTTTCGTTTTAAGGCAATTCTTTGCGACGTGGCGAATGAATACACGTTGGCGAACACTGCAATATTGCACGAACTCGTCGTAAAAACTGTCGTGATTCTTTCATTTATTGTGCTGATGGTTGCATCTCACTTCGCTTTCTTTGAAAGTGCAGAGTTTTCTTTCGAAAACAGCTCTGTTCGAGCGCATCGAGCGGCGTCAACTTTCTTAGCGCTCGTCGTTGCGCGAGACTCCCTGTGCTCTTTTCTCGAAAATCTGTCGAAAAATTCCGTTTTTACGCGTCGCGTCGCGAGGACGAGGAGTATATATGATGCGAGAAATATTGAGACGAAATATCCAAAGAAACTGCGCAGAACACGCTCGATGTTTTGAAGTAAAAGAATTATGCGTGTCTCTCTCTCTCTATCTTCTTTCAGATTAAAAACAAAGTTGATTTTGAAATGATGATCATTACTAGTATAGTATCACGTCGGCGAATCTCTTTAGTTCTCATCTGGCATTCCCATCAACGACGTGAACTCCAATGGGGTAAACTTTACACCGTCGCCTTTGTAGAATTTGTTTTGGTATTCCACCCAGTGCAAACGCAAGGCGTGCAAAAACGCACTCAAACTCTCCATGCCTAACAAGACGCCCAACGTTGCGCCTAACCACACGCCAAAGCCAATGACGATGGCAACTATAGATCCACTTTCAACTGCCGCCATGAGACATCGGTCCCAAAACACCGCCGAGAGCTGCGCGTGCGCTAAAGAAAGCGCCCAGAGACGCAAATAACTCGCCGTGTTAGAAATTGCACCTAGGACGAATTCAATCGTGTGGATCATTTGATGGACTAAAACATCCCCAAAATTGAATTCTCCATCGCCATGGCCGTGGTCGTCGCCGCTACTGTTATTATTATTATTGCTATTTCCACCGAGGGATCTTAACTCCTCCGAGCTGTTCACCTGTTGCATGCCGTTGCCGTCGTCTTCGTCCAAACGAACGTATGCGCCGCCTCTGTTTTTTTGTTCGTGTCTTCTCTTCAAAATGATTGGCTTCGGGAAGAGCATGATCGGCACCGAGACGAAACACGCAAACAAAATCAGCAGCTGCAATCCGCCTTGGCCTGGGAACATTTTGTTCTCCGGACATCCGGCGCTTCCTCCCGGTCCCTCGCCCATGCAATCGACGTTGCCGGGCGATAAGAACATGTAAATCATGACGTGGTACAAATCCGCGGTACACCCCGGCGTAATCCATTTCAAAATGATCAGAAACGAGAGGTATCCAAACAAACCGCCCAAAAAGACAACTTGAGGGATGAATTCGCAGTACACGGACAACCAATCGCCGTCTTTCAATTGGTTCAAAAGCGACATGAAGATCCCAACCATCATTTGCGTCACTCCTAACAAGATGGACATTTTCATCTTCAGCGAGTTCAAAAACGGAAGTTCCGATCGAGTTCCGTGCCAAACCGGATCGACACCAAACGGATACGCGGAATCATCTCGGGAGACTAAACCAGTGGTGTATTGCGAATCGCACGTGGTATCCTTCGTCGGATCAATCGGGTCGCAGACGTACTTTGACGCACCAAACATTTTCATCGGCACAGAAAAACACTCGTTATACAAAACGCCCGTGTACACGGAAAATGCTGCCATTAACAAAATACAATACCGTCCGTGGAAGACCATTCCGAAGATTTCACCCATGGGTTTTTGAGAGAGTTGTCTCTCCTTGACCACCATGTAGATTGCGAATGCGAGCATGATAATACCGTGGCCGAAGTCGCCAAACATAACGGCGAACAGAAACGGAAACGTCACGATCGTCATCACCGTTGGGTTAACCTCGCGATATCTCGCGACCCCGTACGCCTCGACGATTTCTTGAAACACGTTTGTCCACTTTGTAGTGCGGTAATACGTCGGCGGCGTTTGACCTTTGTGCGAGATGGACGCAAAAATGGTTCCGACGGATGCCGACGAGTTCCGGTTAGCAACTACCACCGCCTCGGCGACTCTGCTCTTCGCTGATGTTGGACACCAACCTTCGGCGACCAAGCACTTTCTCGTCACGTCGATTGAAAACATGTTCATCGCGTGATACGTCGCCTTTTCTCTTCTCACCAACGTAAACCAAAACCACAAATCTTTCGCAACTTTACTCAACGTTCGATCTCTGTGTCGTATGCTCGCCTCTAACGTCGACCGTAACTCGGTCAACCTTCCCGTACACTCCGCGTTCATTTGTCTCTGTCTGGTGAAGTCTTCCGGAAACGGGTACCTGTTCGCATTGAACCCTTCGCAAATTTTCACAATCTTATTCCTCGCCCTCTCGCCGGCGAAAAACACCACGTATACCGTTTTGAACGTCTTCTCCCCAGTCGTCGGCTCTTCCACGTGCCCTTCGATGTTTGCCAACTTCAAAAACACGTTCCCTCTCGTCGCGCGAAACAATACTCGCTCGAACGCGTGCACTTTCTCCGTATTAATAGTTCCCGTAATAAATCCCAACCTCGCGCTCGCCGCCACGCCGCCCATGGAAGCGTCGTTCCTCTCGATGTCGTGATCCGGATGATTTTGATCGATAAACGATCCAGTTCGTCGAGTCATTTGCGAAGACGTCCCACCTCCACCTAATCCTTCGTCGTCCATTTCGCTTCGAAACGAACTCGACAACAAACTCTCCTCGTCCTGTCTCGCGTTTTCTCTTCGCATCATCCGCAACGAATCTTCCTCGTCCTGGTGTCGATGCGCGTCCGACCGCGCTTCCTCAAAAAAACCGCCCGCTTTCTCTAAAACCAACTGCAATTCAACCAACTCTCCGTGCGACCGTCTCAGCTTTTCCGTGTTGGCGGATAATTGCGAGACTTCTTCCGATAAGACGTCCAGCGTGTGTTCGAGCTCGTCGATCGAAATGATTCCTCTATTGCTACTCGTCGTGCTCTCTCCTCCGAAACGCCCGTAATAATCCTCGTCATCCTCCGCACCTCCGCCTCCTTTCCTAATCGTAATCCCGGCTTTGTTCACGTTCTCGGTAAAAAACCTCAACTTCCTCAACATCTCGTCGCACCGTTTCACCTGGTTCGCGTACGTCTTCTGAAACGCCGATTTATCCTTGTTCAAATCTCGAAACGCGACTAAACCTACTCGGCCTAAGGTTTGCACCGTATCGTGCGCGGCTTCCGCTGGGATGATCAGCTGGACCAGTTCCATCTCTTCCGAGCGGAACAGGTCCATTTCGATCGCCATCCTCTTTTTCCTTTTTTGTAAAAAGAAAGAAGAGTAGTACGAGTAAGCTGAAGCTTTTAAAGTGTCGCGTTGGGGAAAAATGAACGTTCGAGAGGTTGCCTGTTGGATTTTTGCACGACCGGCCTACTTTAGGGTTTCACAAAAAGTCATCAACGAAACGAGCGCAAAGTCCGCACAAAAAACTATAAAACTTGGAAGAAGAAGACGACGACGAAGAAGAAGAAGTACTTTTTCTTCAAAGAGAGAGAGAGAGATTCAGAGAGAGAACGCGAATCACGTTTCACGCCCTCCCCTCGTTTTAAAATTTTACGTTCGTCTCTCTCTCGCGCGCGCAAGTGCGTAAAGTTTATAAGAGTTTAAGAGAGAAAAGAGAGAGAGATCCGGCGCGATCTCGTTTTGTAACGGCATCAAAAACGAGGGAAGAGAGAGAGAGAGAGTAAACACACACACGCAGAGCAAATAAACAGATAGAGAGAGATAAAAAGAAAGAAACATGGAAACGTACGACGCGGTCGGGGAGACAAACTTTAACCCGGAAAGTTATCACGGGAACACGAGGCAAAACGCGACGTGGTCTCCGTACGATAACAACGGAGGGACGGTGATGGCAGTCGCCGGGGAGGATTACGTGATTTGCGCGGCGGATACGCGGATGAGCACGGGGTATTCAATCATGACGAGACATTACACGAAAGTGGACGAGATGTCACCGAAAACGTTGATGGCGTCGGCTGGGTTTATGGCGGACGCGGCGACGCTGAAGAAGTTGTTGAAAGGGAGGTGCGATCAGTATCAGTTTGCGAATAATAAACCCATCGGGTGCGTGGCGTTTGCGCAGATGCTCTCGAATACGCTGTATATGCGAAGGTTTTTCCCGTATTACGCGTTTAACATCGTCGCTGGTTTAGATGCGGAAGGCAAAGGTGCGGTGTTTACGTACGATGCGGTCGGGAGTTACGAGAGGACGAATTATTCCTGTCAAGGGAGCGGGCAGCAGTTGATTATGCCGGTGTTGGATAACCAGTTGAAAGCGGTCAGTCCGTTGGTGTTGCCGGCGGTGAGTAGCGCGACGCCTTTGAGCGAGGAAGAGGCGATCGATTTGATTAAGGATTGTTTCGCCACGGCTGGGGAGAGAGATATCTATACCGGGGACGCGGTGGAATTATTTGTGATGAATAAAGATGGAATTAGGAAGGAGACGATGCCATTGAAGACGGATTAATAATGATAATACTGATAATAAAAAGAAGATTAGAGAGAGAGAGAGAGAGAGAGAGAGAAAGAGAGAATGTTTTTTATACTATAGCGAACAAACTTGTAAGTGCGTGCGGTACCCACTACGTAGCTTTTTTTCAACGTCCGTATTATGTTTGGAGTATTGTTTTTACAAGACGCCGAAAGAGTGGCGCGCGTTGTTTCGTATGTTTTCTAATTTTCCATCTTTGGATCTAATTATTTCTCTCTCTCTCTCTCTCTTTCTATGATATACTCAAGATATATGAATGTATGTATATATAAACCAACTCGAATCGATGTTGGGATTTTTAGAAGATGGTCGCAGTGAACAAGAAGACAGCCATGCCGACCATGGCCGCTCTACCGTTGACCATTTCAGCAGTCGGAGTGAACTTCTCGTCCAACTTGGCACCTTTGTAGACGCCCATGACGCCGTCCTTCAACGCAGACGGGAAGTAACCTTGCGGTTCAACGACCGGGACGATGGAGGCACCGGCGATGCCGGCAACCGTCAACGCGACCAAGATCGGGTGCGTGGAGATGCCCGTCAACACGTCCGCGTTGAACGTGTTCAACAACGCCAACACGAAGCCGATTTGCGCGCAGCGACCGTTGATCAATTCAGCGGTCGGCGTCCATCCAGATTGTCTGAACAAAGTCTCGCCGTACTTTTCGACGAACAAAGCTTCGCCCAAGGAAGTTTCCGTGGAACCCAAGAGTTCAAACGCCTTCGTCAATTCCGGGATGTCCATGTCCTTGATGAAGCCTGGAACCGGGGCGCCCCCGTCGGCCATGTCCATGATGTCTTCGAGCTCGCCCAAACCGAGTTCGCCGCCGGACATTTCTTGGTTCATTTGTTCCGCTCTCGTCTGTCGTGTAAAGATATAACAAAGAAGAATAATAAAAAGAAAGAGTCAGAGAAAGAGAGTGAGAGAGAGAGTTGAGAAATCCGAACCGCGAGGAGGAGTAAAAAAAAACCCTCCCCGACAGGAAACGCATCGGTTTCATCGCACGCGCTCGCGTCGTCGCGTCTCACCTCGACGAGCGAGGCGCATCATCATCGTCCAGAGAAACGCGAAGCAAAGAACACGCCATCTTCCGCGACACAAAAAGGGGAGAGTAATCATCAAAAAATGGATGACGTCTCTTCTGCTCGCGGTGCCGTCAAAAGAAGAAAAAAAAAAAGAAAAAGAGGATTGATTGATTACGCACGATGAAAGTCTTCTTGGATTGAACCTTCTTCGAAGAAGTCGTCGCTCTCAAGGAGGCGGTGGAAGTGGTAAAAGTCTTGGCGGTGGAGAACATTTTTATGCGCGTGGTTTGTGTTTTTGTTGTGTAGGTGTGATCTGTGCGTTACGTGAGTGAGGAAAGTTTGGAAAAGAAGAAAAAAAAGATTAGTGCCCTCGTGGCAAAAACGAGGATGCGAAATTTTGGCCACACAAAAAAGTGCCAAACACCCCACCAGCAAAGAACACACGTTTTTTATTGTTACGCATAAAATCGCACTCTGGCGGTTCGATTGATAATGATTAATTATTTATGTATTACAAAACTTTCAATCCTCCTCTTGTTCGTCTCACCTCTCGTTCCTTCGCTAGTACACCGATTAATAATGAATTTTAAATTGCATAAAAAGTTTCTTCTTCCTCTTCTTCTTTTGCGCGTTTTTACGCGGAGCTGCTACCGCGGGAAGCTCTGGCGCTCGATCTCGACTGCGATTTTTTCGCCTTCAAGAGAGACTCTTTTCTCGCCATTTCCTCCTTGATTCGATTTTTCAACTCTAACATCATCTGCTGGCGGTTTTGTTCCTTCTCCTCGGCGCTTTCCTCTGCGTGTTTAGATTCCTTTTGAATGACTTCGTTGATTTGGTCGTTTTTCATGCCGTTTCGTCGCATCGATCTGGCCCACATGCGTTTTCGGGCGACGGCGCAATCGTCCACGCCCGGGGTCGGGACGCCCGGTTCGCAGTTTTTGCAGCAGTTGTCCACGCCCGGGATATCCACGCCCGGGAGACACTTCGGGTCCGGGTTGCAGCCTTTCCATGGGTTTTGTTTCTTCTCTTCGCTGCTGCCCAACGCTTTAGCTTTCTGCTTCACCAAGGACGTGTCGGCGCAGCACGTATCGACACCTGGGATGGTACCACCTGGGATGCACTCAGGAGTAGTGTCGCAGGCCGCGTTGTCCGGGCAACACGTGTTCTTACCGAGGTCCGGAACGCCCGGTTGGCAGGACGGGTTCGCGTCGCAGTTACCTGGAGTACCGTCGTAATCCGGCGGAGGCGGCGGTTTGCAGCACGTGTCGATGCCCGGGAACTCAGAGCCAACTTGGCATTCCGGGTTCGGGTCGCAAACGTGGCAACAGTTGTTCACTCCTGGCTCTAAAGCACCAGCGATGCAAGTCGGGGACGGGTCGCACTCGCCTTGTTTGCAGCACGAGTCCACTCCCGGGGTCGGTACGCCCGCGACACACGTCGGCGTGGCGTCGCACGCCTTCATGAAGAGCGGCTTTCCCGTCGCCGGATCGATTGGGTTTTGGTTAACTAACGGTAAACCGGTCGCAGCATCGACGAGCGGCGCACCTGGAATCATTCTCGAAGCGGTACCCGTGCAGCAACCGATACCCGGAATTGGGACGCCGGCGACGCAGCCCGGGTTCGGGTTGCACGCTTGGCCGGTAACCGGATCAATTTGGTTCACCATTTGCGGTTGCGCGTTTTCAGCGGTAATGACAGCCGAAGCAATCGGATTGACGCCCGGGGCGAACGCACCCGGCAACGCGGATGGATCCACCGCTTGCGGAACGCCGATGTACTGGCCGGGAATTTGTTGTTGTTGTTGATAGAATTGCACTTGTTGTTCTTGGGTACCTACCGACGCTTGCGTGGACTCGCAGCATCCAATGCCCGGAATCGGGACACCAGCGACGCAATTCGGGTCCGTATTGCACGGCACGCCCGTAACCGGATCGATTTGTTGTTTAGTTTGCGCGTCGGCAATAATCAACGCCTTTTCGGCTTCGTTGCAGCAGCCGATGCCCGGAATCGGGACACCCGGGACGCATTCATCGGCGACGTTGCACTCCGGCAAGCCGTTCTCGCCAACTGGGCTGACTTGCGCATCTGGTTGCGCCACAGCGACGGTGCCAGCGGCGGCGGCGGCGGCGGCGTTGTATGTCCACGGTGCAGCTTGTAATTGTTGCTGGTACGCCGCGTACGGATCTTGTGCTTGTTGTTGTTGATTTTGTTGCGGTTGTTGTTGATACGGAAGCGCTGCGGCTGGCTGCGTCGTCACCGCACCAGCAATAGGATACTGGTACGGGTTCACCGGCACTTGTTGCGTCGGTGCGACATCCGCCGGTGTCAACGTCGCGGTTTCGCAACACCCGATGCCTGGATACGGCACGCCCGCGATGCATCCGATGATCGGGTTGCACTGCACGCCACTCTCCATATCCACTGGCCAACTCGCCGGCGGTTTCGACAAATCCATGTTCGTCGCTTGCGGAACAGCTGCTTGCGCGGCGCCACCATCCGCCGGCGTCGCGA
>Ga0255760_10004233_pt1 | contig 12575 bp, 10 predicted proteins | sample 071ome_25_FD_179960 | JGI IMG/M metagenome (GOLD analysis project Ga0255760, IMG submission 179960) | Coastal salt marsh microbial communities from the Groves Creek Marsh, Skidaway Island, Georgia - 071410BT metaG (version 2) | ecosystem: Environmental > Aquatic > Marine > Intertidal zone >... | reverse complement strand
CACCACCGCCGAGTTCCTCGAGCGCTGCCGGGCCCACGGCCTGCTCGTCGGCAAGGGCGGCCTGTACGGCAACGTCATCCGTATCGCCCCGATGCTCAACGTCACCGAAGCCGAGATGGACGAAGCCATCGCCGCCATGCTCGCCGCCATCGACGACATCAACGCCAACCGCTGAATCCCCCTGCGAGAGAAACCACGACTATGAGTGACATCACCGAAATCGGACACTTCGTCGGAGGCCGCACGGTCGCCGGCACATCCGGCAACACCAGCCCGGTCTACAACCCCGCCACCGGTCAGCAGACCGGCGCCGTCGCCCTCGCCTCGGTCGAGGAGCTCGATGCTGCGGTCGCCGTTGCGAACGCGGCGTTCCAGGAGTGGCGTTCCTCGAGTGTCGCCAAGCGCACCGAGGCGATGTTCAACCTGCGAAACCTGGTGAAGCAGAACGCCAGCGAGCTTGCAGCGAAGATCACCGCCGAGCACGGCAAGGTTCACAGTGATGCGATGGGTGAGGTCGCTCGTGGCCTCGAGAACATCGAGTTCGCCTGCAACATCGGCGAGATGCTCAAGGGCAGCCACTCGAATCAGGTCTCGACCGGTGTCGACGTCACGACGATCCGGCGCCCGCTCGGCGTCGTCGCCGGCATCACCCCGTTCAACTTCCCGGCGATGGTGCCGCTCTGGATGATCCCCAACGCCCTCGGCTGCGGCAACGCCTTCATCCTGAAGCCCAGCGAGAAGGACCCGACCTCCGCGATGTTCCTCGCCGAGCTGATCCACGAGGCCGGTTTCCCCGACGGTGTGTTCAACCTCGTCAACGGCGACAAGACCGCTGTCGACGCCGTCCTCCGGCATCCCGACATCAAGGCGGTGAGCTTCGTCGGTTCCACGCCGATCGCCCAGTACATCCACCGCACCGCCAGCGAGCACGGCAAGCGGGTGCAAGCCCTCGGTGGCGCCAAGAACCACATGCTGGTGCTGCCCGATGCTGATATCGGTCTCGCAGCCGATGCGGCCGTGTCGGCGGCCTTCGGTTCGGCCGGTGAGCGCTGTATGGCTATCTCGGTCGTCGTCGCCGTTGGCGACGCCGCCGATCCACTGGTCGACGCAATCGCCGAACGCACCCGTGCCCTCACGATCGGCGACGGCATGGATCCGGCCTCGGAGATGGGCCCACTCGTCACCCGAGAGGCCCGCGATCGGGTCGAGTCCTACATTGCGGCCGGTGCTGACGCCGGCGCAACGGTGGTGCTCGACGGACGAGACACCGGGTTCGACGGCGACGGCTACTTCCTGGGGTGCACACTCCTCGACAACGTCACGCCCGACATGACCGTCTACCAGGATGAAGTCTTCGGACCACTTCTCGGCGTGGTGCGGGTGCCGACCTTCGACGACGCGATCAAGCTGCTCGAGGACAATCCGTACGGCAACGGCACGGCGATCTTCACCCGCGACGGTGGGGCCGCTCGCCAGTTCACCGAGCAGGCTCCGGTCGGCATGGTCGGCGTGAACGTCCCGATCCCGGTGCCGGTGGCCTACCACTCGTTCGGTGGATGGAAGGATTCCATCTTCAGCGACACGGCGATGTACGGCCCCGAAGGTGTGCGCTTCTACACCAAGCCTCAGGCGATCACGACTCGCTGGCCTGACCCGGCCAGTTCGTCGGTCGATCTCGGCTTCCCGACCAACTGATCCTGGAGCTGCCTGTGGATTTCGCGCAGCGTGCGCTGCACTTGCGGGCAGGAGACCTCGGGGAACGACGGCGAGGGTTGTTGTGTTTCGACGACCACGAGGGCACGATCCCCTGATGGTCGAACCCACGACCGACACTGCGACTCGGCGTCGGTACACAGGATGGAAGGTGGTCGGCGCCAACTCCGTCGTGTGGTCGCTCCAATCGATGGTGTGGGTCCAGGGATTCGGGAACCTCGCTGTGGAACTCCGAGATCAGTTCGGCTGGTCGAAGACCTTCCTCTCTGTCGTCTTCGGGGCGACCCGCGCTGAGGTCGCCCTCATTGGGCCGGTGCAGGGACGAGAGATCCAGCGTCGAGGCGTCGGCCCGGTGATGCGCGCCGGCGCAGTCGCGAGCGCTGCCGGCTTCGTCGCGGTCGCCGTGATCGACAGCCGCGCCCAGTTCCTCCTCGCGATGCTGTTGCTGGCGATCGGCATGAGCCTGGTCGGCTTCCTCACGATCTCGGCGGCGACCGTCGCCTGGTTCGAGAAACGGCGAGCCCGAGCACTGTCGATGCAGACGATGGGGTTCGCGCTCGGTGGGTTCGCCGCACCGATCATGGTCTGGGGATTCCAGACGGTCGGTTGGCGAGCAACGGTCCTGGTCGTCGGCGGGGTGCTCTCGAGCGCCGCGTGGTGGGCGGCCGGGATCACTGGTCGCCGCCCGGAGGACACGGGTGAACCAATGGACGGCCTCACGGCGGCTGAGGCCGACGCTACCCCCGACGCTGAGGGGAGCAACGGGCGTCATCTCACCGCCCAGCAGGCGTTGCGCACACGTGGCTTCTGGATGATCTCGTTCGGACACGCGTTTGCCCTGCTCGTCGTCGTGTCGTCGATGGCCCACCTCGCGCTCTATCTCACCGAAGACCGCGGCTACTCGGCCGGCTCGGCGGCGATCGTGGCGGGCATCGTGCCGCTCGTGCAGATCCTCGGCACGGTGGCTGGCGGCTACCTCGGCGACCGGGTCAACAAACGGCTGATCTCGGGTGTTGCGATGCAGATGCATGGCGCTGCGTTGCTCGGCCTGGTCTGGATCGACGCAGGGTTCGCCGTCGTGTTCTTCATCGTCCTCCACGGACTCGCATGGGGTGTGCGCGGCCCGCAGATGCAGGCGATCCGAGCCGACTATTTCGGGTCGACATCGTTCGCCTCGATCATGGGTTGGTCGAACATCATCGTGACGATGGGTGCGATCGCCGGTCCGCTGATCGCCGGCTCACTCGCCGACGCCACCGGCGACTACCGCCTCGGCTTCACGATCCTCGGTGTTGCGGCGGCCTGCGGCACCATTTTTTGGATCTTCGCCACACCACCGTCAGAGTCGGCCTGAGCGAACGGGCGCCGCAGCGTGCGAGCCGACTACGGTCCCCGCATGGCCAACGACACTGCATTGCTCGATTCGTTCGGCACGATCAGCGAGGCGCAACTCGCCGAACTCGGCTGGACGCTCAAGCCGGAGGGGCTTTGTCAGGACGACACGTGTGTGCTCGTCCCTGACCGTGGCGCCCTCATCTCCGACGTCGGCCTCGATCTGGCCGTCCTCGGCGATCTGCTCGACCGCCCCGTCGCGGTCGACACCGAGGCGGGTCTGGCCGCGATCGGCGCGCCCCGAGCGGCTCGCCGCCGGGCACTCGACGAACTTGTCGCCCCCGACTTCACCTTGCCCGACCTCGTGGGCGGTGGGGTCACCTCGCTGAGCGATCATCGCAGCAAGAAACGGCTGCTGATCGCCTTCTCCAGTTGGTGAGGTTGCGGCTACGAGCTGCCCGGGTGGCAGACACTGCAACAGGAAATCCATGCCGAGGGGTACACGGACTTCGAGATCATCGCCGTCGCCATCGACGAGAACATCGAGAAGCTCCGTGAGCTGGCCGAGGGCATCACCTACCCGGTGGTGGTCGACGCCGATCATGTCGTCACTGAGCTCTATGCGATCTCGAACGTCCCGACCGTCGTGTTGATCAACGAGGACGACACGATCGCCATGCCGAACTGGAGCGCCTACGGCAGCGACCTGTTCAGCGAGTTCACCGGGGTCGAGTCCGACAGGCAGCACGATCGGATCCGTCGCTGGGTGCGTGAGGGCGATGCAGGGATGTCGCCGGCCGAGGCGATCGGTGTGGTGGGCGATCTCTCCAGCGAGGAAGAAGCTGCCCGTCTTCACTTCCGTCTCGCGCTTGCGTTGCGCGATCGGGGCGATCAAGCAGGCTGCGACCGGAACTTCGACCGTGCCGCTGCGCTTGCCCCTGAGGACTGGACCATCCGGCGGGCGATGATGCCGCTCCGAGGACAGGACCCGTTCGGAGAGAACTTCATGGCGCTCTACGAGGACTGGAAGGCCAACGGCAGCCCCTACCACGGGGTGCGTGGCTACTGAGGAGGCCTCTCCGGCTGGTCAGTGAGCTTCGCTGCCGGCGCCGGATCCGTCGTCCTCGGGGACGAGGACGACGACGAGTGTGGTGTCGGACCCGTCAAGCACCCGTTGGATCGTGGCACTCACCGCGGGGACGCCGGCGTTGTCGCGACTGCTCCCCGACATCACGATCAGATCCGCGCCGAGTTCGGTTGCCGTCGACAAGATGCCGGCAGCCGGACTCGGATCGTGGGCCAGGATCGACGATGCCCGAGCGCCGTTTGCGTCGGCGACCGAGGCGGCCTCGTCGAGGATGGCGCGGTGGCGGGCCCGGTCGGGGCCGCGCTCGCCGATCAGAGATTCCATGCGAGTCGGCGGTGTGGGCGAGACGTGGAGTTGGAGCAGCTGGGTGCCGAGATGAGAACTCAGCTGGGTGGCCAACTCCAGTGCCGGTTTGGCCGACTTCGAACCGTTGACCGGAACAAGCGCACGGGCGAATGCCCACGGCAGACGGCCGTTGAGTGATGCCGCCCCTCGCACGATCACCACGGGGATCGGCGAGCGACGCATGATCTCCGACACGTACTCGGAGGTCTCGCCGCCGGTCGGTGCACCGATCACGATGGCGTCGTAGCCGAGTACCGCCTCGGCGATGACAGCGTCGGCGACCGGCGCATCGACGATGTCGTGATCGACGGACCGGCCGAACAGGACATCTCGATGGGCCTGCACGTCGACCGTCGAGGCATCGCCGGCGGTGAGGAGCGTGACAGCCGTCTCGGCCGGCCAGGTCAGGCCGGCGACCTGGGCGGCGAGCAGCGACGGGACGTCGCCCTTGGTGGGGATCAGGATGCGGTTGCCGCGCACGACGATGTTGCTCGCGAGTTGAGCTTCCATGTCGAGCCGTTGCCGTTCCTCGGGGGTGCCCTCCCATCCGGAGAGGGCTCGACGCAACAGCGGGGGAGCGGCCATCGAGGTGGCCATCGCCATCAGCACAATGACGGTGTAGGAGCGATCGTTCAGGACGCCGAGGGAGAGGCCGACCGTGGCGATCACGATCTCGAGCGCGCCACGGGCATTGAGCCCGACGCCGAGGGCGGCGCCCTCACGCAGCGGAAGGAACGACAACTGCGCTCCGAGGATCGAACCGAGGAACTTCGACAGTGATGCGATCGCCAGCACGATCAGGGCCCACATGATCGTCTCGCCGTCGGCCAGCAGACCGAGGTCGACTCGCAGGCCGGCGGTGGCGAAGAAGATCGGCGCGAAGACCGCCGCCGTCATCGTCTCGAGTGGTCGGATGAGTTCGTGTTCGGCGAAACGAGAGCGGGCGAGGATGACGCCGGCGATGAAGGCCCCCAACACCGCCTCAACGTGGAGCCACTGGGTAACCACACCGAAGGAGAGCGTGGTGACGAGCACCACGGTCATCCCGGAGAGTTGGTCACCCCCGTTGGCTCGAACCCGTTTGAGGGCGGTGTCGACGACTCGCTGCCCAATCGTGAAGGCAACGACGAAGAACACGATGAGCCCGACGACGGTGAAGGCGAGCTTGTCAAGCTTGAGGCCACCGGCCTGCGCAAGGCCGGCGATGAGGCCCAGGGCGACCCAGCCGATGACGTCGTTGGCCATGCCGGCCGCAAGGGTGAGCTGGCCGAAGTTGCGGCGCATGAGGCCCATCTCCCCGAGGATCTTGGCGATCACCGGGAGCGACGAGATCGACAGGGCGGCGGCGACGAAGAGGGCGAAGATGTAACGCTCGGTGTCACTGCCGACGAAGGCCATCGGGAGGAACCAACCGACGGCGAAGCCGGCGATCGCCGGAACCAGCAACGACCCGGCCGACACGATCACGGCGGCGCGGCCGAGCCGGCCGATCAGGCCGAGGTCGGTCTCGAAGCCGGTGCTGACGAGCAAGAACAACACGCCGAGCCAGCCGACGGTGAAGAGCATGCCGGTCTGGACGTCGTCGGCGGGAAACAGCCAGTCGGTGATGTCGGGGGCGAGTTTGCCGAGTACCGACGGGCCGAGGATGAGACCGGCGGCAAGTTCGCCGATCACGGCCGGCTGGCCGATGCGCTGCATCACCGCACCGAGCAGCCGGGCGGCCACCAGGATCACGAGCAGGCCGACCCAGAAGACGAGGAGCTGGTGTTCGGTCGGGGGGTTGAGGCTCATGACAAACTCCGGACTCGACGGGGGTTCACGATGACACACCTACCGTGCGATGTGCCGACATGCCGACGTGTGATCGGGTTCGGTGGGGTGGCGGCGGCCATAGTGGGGTGAGCTCGGACGCGGGACGGCCGCCCCGTTGGTGAGCGAGGCGGCCGTCTGAGGGGTGCGCCCGCTTGGTGTCGGGCGACGTTGTTGGTGGTGGCTCGGGGAGGCGAGAGCGTGGGGATCAGAAGTCCTCGTCGAAGGCGACATCGCCCTCGACACCGACCTGGTAGGCCGAGACGGTGCGCTCGAAGAAGTTCGAGAGCTCCTGGACATCCTGCAGTTCCATGAAGGCGAACGGGTTCGAGGCGTTGAAGCGCTTGGGCAGGCCGAGCTGGCTCAGACGCTGATCGGCGACGAACTCGAGGTAGGTGCGGGTGTCCGCCGTCGACATGCCCGGCACACCTTCGCCGAGGAGGTCCTCGGCGAACTGGAACTCGGCGTCGACGGCCTCTTCGAGCATCGCCGTGATGCGCTCGCCGAGGTCGTTGTCGAACAGTTGGGGCTCCTCGGCCCGAACCGTGTTGATGACCTCGAGGGCGAAGTTCATGTGCATCGACTCGTCGCGGAACACCCAGTTGGTGCCAGCGGCGAGGCCGTTGAGCAGGCCCTTGCTGCGCAGGAAGTACACGTAGGCGAACGCTGCGAAGAAGAACAAGCCCTCGATGCAGGTGGCGAAGCAGATGAGGTTCATGAGGAACCGCTTGCGGTCCTCCTCGGTCTGCAGGGCTCCGTCCGGAACGTCGCCCATCCACTTGAAGCAGAAGTCGGCCTTGGCCTTGATCGAGGGGATGTTCTCGATGGCGGCGAACGCCTCGGCTCGTTCGTCGTGGTCCGGGATGTAGTTGTCGAGCAGGTTCAAATAGAACTGGACGTGCAGCGCCTCTTCGTAGAGCTGACGGCTCAGGTACATCCGGGCTTCGGGGGCGTTGATGTGCTGGTAGAGGTTGAGCACCAGATTGTTGGCCACGATCGAGTCGCCGGTGGCGAAGAACGCCACGAGGCGGCTGATGAGGTGCTTCTCAGCCGGCATCAGCTTGCGATCAAGGTCGGTGAGATCGTCGGAGAAGTTGATCTCCTCGACGGTCCACGTGTTCTTGATCGCGTCCTTGTACATCTCGAAGAACTGCGGGTACCGCATCGGCCGCAACGTGAGGTCGAAGCCGGGATCGAGAATGTTGGTGTGGGCACCTCGGTTGGCGGAGTGGCCGAGGTTGTCGATCTGGGTGGGCTCCGCCGCGAGTGCGTAGTTGTGATCTTCTGCCAGTGCCATCAGTCGCATGCCTCACATGCTTCGGGGTTCTCCAGCGAGCAGGCGATGGCCTCTTCGTCGGTGAACATCTTCTTTTCGGGAGCGGGCTGCCCACCGCCGGTGGGGCCACCCGAACCACCGGTGGTGGTCTTGTTGATCTTGGTCGCCGGTCGCGAGCGCAGGTAGTAGGTGGTCTTGAGACCGGCCTTCCAGGCGTACATGTACATCGACGAGAGCTTGCCGATCGTGGGCGACTCCATGAAGAGGTTGAGGGATTGGCTCTGATCGATGAAGGCGCCACGGTCGGCGGCCATCTCGATCAGGCTCTTCATCGGGATCTCCCACGCCGTGCGGTAGATCGCCTTGAGATCGTCGGGAATCCGGTCGACGTCCTGGATCGAACCCTCGGACTTCTTGACCTCGGCGATCATCTCGGCGTCCCACAGGCCTCGGTTCTGGAGTTCCTTGACCAGGTGACGGTTGATTTGCATGAACTCACCCGAGAGGGTCTCACGCTTGAAGAGGTTCGAGACCTGGGGCTCGATGCACTCGTAGCAGCCGGCGATCGAGGCGATCGTCGCCGTCGGGGCGATGGCGATCATGAGCGAGTTGCGCAGACCGTGGGCCTTGATGCGCTCACGCAGCGGTTCCCAACGCTCGGTGTCGGAGGGCTTGACGCCCCACAGGTCGAACTGCAGATCGCCGTTGGCGGCACGGGTCTCGGGGAAGGCAGCGTGGGCACCGTTGGCCTCGGCCAGTTCGGTGGAGGCCCACAGGGCGTTGAAGTACATCTCCTCGGAGATCCGACGGCTGACGTCGCGGGCGACGGGGCTGTCGAACGGGACGCCGAGCTTGAAGAAGACGTCCTGGAGGCCCATCAGACCCAGGCCAACCGGGCGCCAGCGGGCGTTGGACACGCCAGCCTCGTCGGTCGGGTAATAGTTGATGTCGATAACCCGATCAAGGAAGGGCACGACCTGGCGAACGACCTCGCCGAGGCGCTCGTAGTCCACGCCGGCAACACCGTCGGTTTCGACGACGAACGCACCGAGGTTGACCGAACCGAGGTTGCACACCGCCGTCTCGGATTGCGAGGTGACCTCGAGGATTTCGGTGCAGAGGTTCGACAGGTGCACGACCCGGTCGCGGGCGTTGCCTTCGGCGGCGGCACCGGGACCGGTCTGGTTGCACTTTTCGTTGCTGGGATCCTTGAAGGTCATCCAGCCGTTGCCCGTCTCGGCCAGTGTCTTCATCATTCGCTGGTAGAGCTGACGGGCCGGTACCTGCTTTTCGAAGCGACCGTCGGCCTCGGCCTGCTCGTAGATCGTGCGGAACTCCTCGCCGTAGGTGTCGATGAGTTCGGGGACCCGCTTGGGATCGAAGAGACTCCACTGCCAGTCCTTTTCGACCCGCTCCATAAAGAGGTCGGGGATCCAGTTGGCGAGGTTGATGTTGTGGGTGCGGCGGGCATGGTCGCCGGTGTTGTCGCGCAGCTCGAGGAACTGGTCGATGTCGGCGTGCCAGCTTTCGAGGTAGACGCAGGCAGCGCCCTTGCGGCGGCCGCCCTGGTTGACGGCGGCGACCGAAGCATCGAGGGTCTTGAGCCACGGGATGATGCCGTTGCTGAGGCCGTTGGTGCCGACGATCAGGCTGTTCTTGGAGCGGATGCGGTGCCAGGCGACACCGATACCGCCGGCGAACTTCGAGAGGCGAGCGATGTCGGTGTAGCGCTTGTAGATGCCCTCGAGGGAGTCCTCGGGCGAGTCGAGCAGGTAGCAGCTCGACATCTGCGGGTGGGTCGTACCCGAGTTGAACAGGGTGGGCGACGACGGGAGGTAGGCCAGCGACGACATGAGGTCGTAGAACTTGATGGCCTCGTCAGCATCGGTGGACAGGCCGCAGGCGACCCGCAGGAAGAAGTACTGCGGGGTCTCGATGACCTTGCGGGTCTCGGGGTGGCGGAGGAGGTAGCGGTCATAGACCGTGCGCAGGCCGAAGAACTCGAAGTTCTTGTCGCGTTGGGAGTTGATGGCGGCGTTGAGTTCGGGGGCGTGGGTGGTGACGAACTCGAGGACGTCGTCGCCGATCAGGCCGAGAGCGTGGCCGAGAGTGACCGACTCCGAGAACCAGGGGACATTCTGGTTGCGGACTTCTTTGTCGACATAGGTCGCCAGCATGCGGGCGGCGAGCTTGGAGTAGTTGGGCTCCTCGACGATGAGGCCGGCTGCGGTGCGGATCGACAGCTCGTCGAGCTCTTGGGTGGTGGAGCCGTCAGCGAGCGCGGAGATCGTGCGGGTGGAGACAACCATCGGGTCGACGCCCATCAGGCCCTCGGCGGCACGGGCGATGGCGTTGACGATCTTGTTGAGATCGACGGGTTCGAGCGAGCCGTTGCGCTTCTTCACGCGCATGGTGGTGGTCGTTTCGACCGTCGTGCCGTTGTCGCCGACTGCGGACAGTCGGTCCTCCGTGATCGCCATGAGTGCCCCTCTGGATTTCGCGCCGAGATCACCAAGTCGGTCTGTAGAAGGCTCTCAGCATCACCTTCGTCCCGCCCCGGACAGGTGATGGCCGGGTAGAACATTACACCCCCGTAATTACGTCTCCGTCAAGGGGGGCGCCCAGGTTTTCCAGAAATCCCCACGTTTCCAACCAAAATCGGGGTTATCCCCAAATTACGCACAGTGACAAAACCCATCTTGGGGATGATTTTGGGGTGCTGTCCACAGCCTGTGTGCCGGCACGGCACAAGTTCAACGTTGAAACGAAAGCCGCTAGGTTGCACGGCATGGCATCCACCGCCCGCACGGCAACACACGTCGACGCCGAAAACGCCGATGTTCGCTGGCTTTCCGAGGCCGAACAGCTTGCCTGGCGGGGTTGGATCGACGCCAGCCGCCGCGTCCTCGCGGCCACCGATCGCCAGCTCAAGCGCGATGCCGGCCTCACCACCGACGATTACGAGGTGTTCGTGCGGCTGAGCGAGGCCGAGGGACACCGACTGCGCATGTCCGACCTCGCGAGTTCGGTTACCAACTCGCCGAGTCGGCTTTCGCAGCGGGTCGACCGTCTCAGCCGGGACGGTTATGTGGCCCGGGTTCGGTGCGACGCCGACGCCCGGGTCTGGTGGGTCGAACTCACCGCCGCTGGGCGCGAGAAGTTGAAGGCCACGGCACCTGGCCATGTCGAGGCCGTGCGGGAGGCGTTTATCGACCGACTCGGAGCCGACGAGATCGAGGTCCTCGCCAGCGTCCTGCCGCGCCTAGTCGCCTCGCTCGAGAACGACTGAACCCGTCGGCGTCGTGCCTCTGGTGGGCCCTCAGTGGGGGGTCAGCCGAAAGATTCGGAACTGGCGATCGGTGATGCCCGTGTAGGCCTGCCAGCCGCCGAAATGGGCGAGGGCCTCTTGCCACCCCTCCTCGCGGGCGTCGCCCTCGAGCAGCGTGGCCGTGGCCGGGGTTGTCTTGCCGCGCACCAGGATCTCGCATTCGGGGTGGGCGATCAGGTTTCCGGTCCACGCCGGGTGGGACTCGCGTGCGAAGTTCGACCCGACCACCACCCACGAGCCGTTCGAGCTCGGCACCGCTTCAAGCGGCGTCTCGCGACGCTTCCCCGACTTCGCGCCGGTGGTGTAGAGCACGAGTCCGGCGCCCGGAACGAAGCGGCCACGGGTGAGCTTGTTCATCGCCTTGTGCATCGGCGGAATGATCTTGGGGGCGACCGCTCGGAACCAGTCTTTGGTGACGATCTTGGCGAGGGCGTCGTCGGCTCCCGCTCGCGGTTTCGGTGTCTTCGACATGGCGCCAGCGTCACACGGATACGGCTCCGGGCGCCAACGTCGCCGGCGGTAGAGTGACGAGATGGAGATCCTTGACGTCGATCTACTCGCCTTCGAGACCGGGAGCGCCGAGCAACGCCGCTCGGTCGTCGACGGTGTGCGTCGCAGCCTCGTTACCGGCTTCGTCTACGTGGAACACGACTTGTCGGTCGATCTCATCGACGAGGCGTATGCGCAGCTCGAGGCGTTCTTCGCCCTTCCCCAGGAGCGCAAGGACACCTATGTCGTGCCGGGCTCCAACGGGCAGAGCGGCTACACGGGCCTGTTGGTCGAGACGGCGGCGGTCGCCGACGTGCCCGACTGGAAGGAGATGCTCAACTGGGGGGCACCGCTCGGCGATGGTCACCCGCTGCGGGCGAAGTATCCCCACCGCTACGGCCCGCCGACCCTTCCCGAGCACGACCTGCCGGGTGTCAGTGACCTCTTGATGCACTTCCATCACAGCGTCGCCGACCTGCAGCGTCGTGTTCTGCGGATCATCGCCGAAGGACTCGGGGCCCACGAGACCTTCTTCGACGAGATGCTCACCGATGGCGCCACCCTCACCCGGGCAATCCATTACCCGGCGATGGAGCAGGCCCCTGGTGAACAACACGTCTGGGCCGGCGAACACGCCGACATCAACCTCATCACGGCGTTGCCGCGCGCCACCGCGGCCGGTCTGCAGCTCAAGACCCCCGACGGCGAGTGGTCCGACGTCGCCCCGCCGGAGGGCTCCGCGATCATCAACACCGGTCTGATGCTTGAGCGATTGAGTAACGGCGTGATCCCGTCCGGGATTCATCGTGTCGTGTCGGGTGCGGGCCAGCAGGGCGATCGCTATTCGGTCGTGCAGTTCGCCCACCCGACGCCCTGGACGATTCTGGCGCCGATGCCGAGCACCGTCACCGCAGAGCATCCGCTGCGGTACAGCGCGATCGCTGCGAGCGATGCGCTCGACAAGGTGCTCTACGAGATCAACCTGGTCGAGGACGGCCGTCGGGTCGACGCCGACGACTGAGACCGCCGGGACCGACCCGACCCAACCCTCGTCTTGGGTCACTCCTCGGGCTGTTCGAGGGGCATCCGTGCCGGTTCGAAGGTGATGTCGACTTCGCTCATGACGGTGCCGTCGTCGATCGTCCAGACGCTGATCTCGCCCTCGTAACGGTCGAGCACGATGACGGGCTGGCGCC
>Ga0255760_10004204_pt1 | contig 12621 bp, 9 predicted proteins | sample 071ome_25_FD_179960 | JGI IMG/M metagenome (GOLD analysis project Ga0255760, IMG submission 179960) | Coastal salt marsh microbial communities from the Groves Creek Marsh, Skidaway Island, Georgia - 071410BT metaG (version 2) | ecosystem: Environmental > Aquatic > Marine > Intertidal zone > Salt... | reverse complement strand
CATCCATCGCGCGTCACCGACGCACCTCGAGCGCGCGCGAAACGTCATCGACGACTTCACGAATGGGTAACTTTTCATAAGCCTCTCGCAGCAGTCGCACTCTTCGGTCGTCGTCGCCGTCGCCGTCCTCGCGCGTCGATCCCACCGAAAGCGTCGATCGTCGAGAGCGTCGCCAAAGCCGTCGTCCTCGCCGTCGATCACCGAACGGTGGGTGCGCCCACGCCGCGCCGCGCGTGACGGTCGACATGGTTGTTTGTGACGACGCATCGCTTCACACCGCGACGCGACGCATCCATCCATGGGTAAGGAGGTCACCCGCGTCGGTCAGTACGCGCTCAAGCGCACGCTCGGTAAAGGGGCGTTCGGATGGGTGAAACTCGGGGTGCAGGATAAGACTGGGCTCAAGGTGGCGATCAAGGTGCGTTTCGCGTTCGCGTTCGCGTTTCTCGTTGGACTCGATTGCGATTGGGATTGGATTCGCTCGCTCGCGACGACGACGTTCGACGTTCGACGTTCGACGGTTCGCGTGCACCGGTGGAAACGACGACGACGGACGGATGGATGGATGAACACGCGTGATGTGCGTCGCATCGACTGACGCGTGGACGAAACGAACGACGCGCGATGGACGATAGATTCTCGATAGGGAAAATTTACAGTTGAAGGATGAGCAAGCGCAAGTCAAGGCGGAGGTGAAAGCGATGGCGGATCTCACGCACCCGTGCGTGGTGGATCTCAAAGAGGTTTTGTGTAACGAATCGAGCGTGTTCATGGTGATGCAGTACTGCCCTGGGGGGGAGCTGTACGACATTGTCAGACAAAAGGGGCCGTATTCGGAGGAGGAGGCGCGACGGCATTTTCAGCGGTTGATTCAAGGCGTGGATTTTTGTCATCGGAAACGGATTTATCATCGCGATCTCAAGCCGGAAAACTTGTTTTTGGATGAAAACGGGGACTTGTGCATCGGAGATTTCGGGCTCGCGGCGCTCAGGGCGGATGAAGACGAGACGAATTTGAGGACAATTTGCGGAACGCCGCACTTTGCCGCTCCCGAAGTCATGGGCGGTTCGCGGCGGCTAGTCGGTAACAAAAACTTCAAGACGATCAACACGAAAACGCGAAGACACGGCTACGACGGCGCCGCCGCAGACGTCTGGAGTTGCGGTTGTATTCTGTACTTTTTACTCACGGGAAAGTTTCCTTTCGATGGGAAGAATTTCGTACAGTTGCAACTCATGGTGCAAAAGACGGAGCCGTACTTTTCTTCAAGCGCCATCTCCAAGCCCGTCGAGCGGTTAATAAAAGGCATGCTCATCAAAGAACCAGAGAGGAGAATGACGGTGCCGCAAATCATGAAGAGCGGGTGGTTCAAGACGGATTTCCACCCGGTGGAGGAACCGAAACACGTGTCTAGATTTTTCGACGAGGAGGATCCAGAGCTCGAAGAGTTTCTCGCTCCGGATGACGATTTGGTCGTCAAGGAATCCATGGATGCGTCCACGAGAGATTTGAGCGCGTACGAAGGGTCGAAGCTGCGTCCAATTAAACAGTTGAATGCGTTCGAGCTCATCAACATTGCCGCGTTCGACGTGGCGAGCATTTTCGACGAGGATGAAAACACAGTGTCCAACGCCACGCGTTTCATCAGCGGTAAACCAGTCGACGACGTGCAAAACGCCATCATCGCCGCGGCTAAAAAACTCGGAAGTACTTCTCGGCGTCGAACGGCGGCGCGCGTGATTTTCAACAATGATCAAAACGGGCAAGTGGTGACAATGCGAACCTATCAAGTCGTGCCGGGGATTTGTGTGTATGATTTTTCGCGTGACGAAGGCGGTCGCGACAAGTTTCACGTTTGGTTCGACGGCGTCAAGAGCGATCCCCAAGTGGCAGAATGCATCAAGCCGTAAAGGCGGACCGCCGAACGACGTGTATCAAAACCAAGTACTTATACATTTTTAGCTCGAGTTTCGATAGTAATAAAATAACAAAGCTGATTTTCGCGCAGAAACAAGGAAGGAAGGAACCACCTAACCTTCGCGCAAGAGAGAAATGAACTCTTCTACACCGATGACGTCGATGCGAGGGTTCGCAGCCGCGCGTTCGCGTTCAGCCGGCGTGTTATACCCCCAATCGACTAAATACAGCTCCCAATCGTCGAGATCGGCCGCTTTGCACACCTTTTCGAGCGTGCTGAGCTTATCCTCGACGAAAATCTTTCTCGGCTTTCCCTCGCCGCCGAGCGTGCGAAGCACATCCGTCTTTGGAATGCCGCTCACCGTCGTGCTAAACATATCCTCTTCCGGAATCGTGATCCCACCCATCCGATCCAAAATCGCCAACGCAAATCGACCCTGTTTCGTCGTGACAATCTTAACCGCGGCGTCTCCTCTCCCTTGCGCCGCTAATACCGCCTCGCTCACCCCCGGATACAACGCGTTCGGTTCGAGCCAACCGTCGAAATCGCTCGCAATCCAATCATCCCGAATCCTCCCGAACGCCTCCACCATCGTCGCCCGATCGAGACCCCACATCGTCATCAACCCTCCCGACATTCCATCCCAGTCGTTTAAAATATCATCGACGCCGTATCCGGGTAATTTCTCCAAGAGCGCTCTCGCGAGCGTGGTGTTTTCGTACCCCGTCTCAACCACCGGTCGCACGCGTCTCAGCTCATCCAACACCCGAGGTTTCTCCGCCTCCGCCCCGGGCGCGCCGAAGACCTCGGGCCAGAGTTCCAATCCGTGTTTCCACGCGCTCAGGCTCGATTCACCGACGGAATCGCAGACGACACCGTCGAAGTCGAGCGCGAAGATTGTCGAGTCACAGGCAGCGTCGCGAGTGACATCGATCGCTCGCGTCTTTGTCGTCTTCATCGTCGCTCGCTCGCGTCGCGTCGTGTGCGCGCGGAAAACGGTGACGCGCGGGGCGTGGTTCGTCGATGCGCGCATCGCGGCGTGCGTCGTCGACGTCGAACGGCGGCGTGTGAAGTGCGTGAAGTTTATCCAGTTGAGAGGGGCCCTGAACTTTTCAGCAAACTCGAGAGGAAACAAAAAAAGTGTCGCATTTGCGACTGCGATGCCGCCGACGTATGCCAGGCTATTTGTTACGGATGTGTTAACAATGTGCTACGAGCGCGTGCGCATCTCCTCCGAGTCGCATGGTGTCTTTTGTGACTCGAATCGGAAGCCGTACGCGCGGGACTACTAACAGCAGCGCTTTCGTTCCAACAACGATTCGGCTTGCTTTTGTTTCTTTGCCTTTTCCTCTTGGCGGAGACGCTCGCGCTCGAGGAGCACGTCGAGAGACGTGGTGGGATCGTGCGCCGGTCGAGACGCGGGATCGGACGACAACGCAGACGCGTCGTTTTGTTGAGACCACATGGTGTGGTATTTGCCGCCGCGTTTGAGTAAATCGTCGTGGGAACCGTATTCAATCACTCGACCGTTGTCCAAGACGGCAATGTTGTCGCAGTTTCTTGCGGTGGAGAGCCTGTGCGCGACGACGATTGTGGTTTTGCCCTTCATGAGGACTTCGAGCATTCGGAGAATGTCTTTCTCTGTTGTAGTGTCCAACGCGCTCGTCGCCTCGTCCATGAGCACGACGGGGGATCCCTTGAGCAAAGCGCGAGCGATGGCGACTCGTTGTTTCTCCCCACCGCTGAGCTTTAATCCACGTTCACCGACGATGGTGTCGTACCCTTTGGGCATGCGGTTGATGGGGCCATCGATGGCGGCGAGACGTGCCGCCTCGCGAACCTCTTCATTCGTTGCGCTCATCCGCCCATAGTTGATGTTGTAGTGAATGGTGTCGTTGAACAACACCGTGTCCTGAGGAACCACAGCGACGGATGCGCGAAGAGACTGTAAGGAAACCTGTGTCGCGTCCTGACCGCCGATGAAAATACCCGAATCCGCGTCTTCGTTCTTCTTGGCGTCGTACAGACGGAAGAGCAACCGCAACAGCGTGCTCTTACCGCTTCCGCTCGCGCCCACCAAGGCGAGCGAGCCACCCGCGGGAACGGACACGGACAATCCGTCTATGATGTTTCTACCGTCGTCATAGCCAAAGCTAACGTTTCTAAACTCGACCGAAAGACCCTCTTTCGGAACGACCAATGCGGGGGCGTTGTCGATTTCTCGCACGGCACTCTTCTCGTCCAATAGATGGAACATCGACGTCATGTCGATGAGCGACTGACGCGCCTCGCGGTACACCGACCCGAGAAAGTTGAGCGGGACGGAGAGTTGGAAGAGCAAACCTTGAACCATGACTAAATCTCCGACAGTCAGATTGCCCGCCGCGACGCCTTGCGCTGCGAGAAGCATCGCCGCCGAGAGCGAAGCGGAGAAAATCGCATTCTGACCAAAGTTGAGTAAGCCCAGCGAAGATGCAATCTTCAAATTCGCTTGCTCCACCCCTTTGAGACTCTCGTCGTATCGCTTCACCTCGTGCTCTTCGTTGTTGAAGTACTTGACAGTCTCAAAGTTTAACAGCGAATCAATTGCCTTGGTGTTACCTTCGTTTTCCAACGCGTTCATCTGTCTTCTAAACTTTGTTCTCCACTGCGTGCACGCAATTGTAAACGCCGTGTACGTCGCAATCGTCCCGCCCGTGAGCATGGCAAACTCGGTCCCGCACTTGGTCGCCAGAATGCCGCTCACGAGCGCAATCTCAAACGCGGTGGGAAACACGTTGAACACCATGCTGTTCAACAAAAAGCTAATACCTCTCGTACCGCGATCAATGGTGCGATTGAGCGCCCCCGTCTGCCTATCCAAGTGATACTTAATGTCTAACGCGTGCAAATGCGCGAAAACCCTCTTCGCCACGGCTCGAATCGCACCTTGAGACACTTTCGCGAATGTCGCGTTTCTCAACTCGTTCGCTGCACTCGCCGATGCCCTCAACGCCCCGTATCCCACCAGCATCACCGCTGGCGTCGCCACGATCGTCGTCATGGGCAACGTCGCCATCGCTGCCGCCCCAGTCGTAGCCAACCCAGCTTGCGCGCTCAACCCATCGATCGCATACTTGAACGCGAACGGCACGCTCACGTTTGCCGCCTTGGACGCAACCAACAAACCCAAAGCGCCCGCCACTCTCGTCTTCGCCTCTGGTCGCTCATCGCTCCACAGGTATCCCCCGAGCGTGCGAAGAATGTTAAAATCAATGTCATCCGCCGCGTTCGCCGCCGCGATGACCCGATCCTTCGCTTCAGCGTCACTAGACTTGTTCTTCGGTCGCTCGGCCTCCGGCTTTGCGTCCGCTTCGCCTTCCACCGCGGTCGCAGCGAACCCACGCCCGCGGTCGACGACGACGCGCGCGCGATCCCTCATCCGCTCGAACGACGGTCTAACCTTTGTCGCTTTCGTTCGCGCGTCGACGCCGCGAAACCCCGCTCTGCGCGCACGCGCCGTCGCGGTCGTCCATCCAGTCGTCTCTGCCGCCGAAGCCAAAGCTCCCAAAACGCCCACACTCCCGCGTCGCTCGACGATCCCGCTCGCGCGAGCGAGCGACGTCGCGGACGCCGATCCTCCCCGCATCGCGATCGACCTCGGAAACGCCGTCGTCGGCGCCGTCGTCCGCGCGGTCGCGCGACGCACTGTCGCGGAACGCTCCTTGCCAGCTCGGGTCCTAATCAACCTAGTACTGTTTACCCATACATCCAGACACGACACCGATGCGATTCGCATAGGACGACAAATCCCGACGCGAACGCGAACGCGAACGCGCGCGCATCGCGTCCCGGGTCGCTCGTCTCTCGCGAATCGCTCATCGCGTCCGTGAGTCGTTGAATAGTGGATACGAATCGCACGGAACGCACGCGCTCCCGCGCGAGAGAGAGTGCGCGCCGTCATTCGTTCGTTTGATTTTCGTAGAATTGAGAATTGATTGAGTCTAGCCTGGAGAGGACAGTCAACGCGCCGTGATCAACGCGCGCGCTGTGAAAGTCGTAGAAATGGCGCGCGGGAGGTTGACGGAAGACGTCGCGCTCGCGTCGACGGGTGCGCATCCCGCGCACGAGGCGGTGGTTCGCGCGGTCGGTACCGTCGGGAGGTCGTCGCGAGGACGAAAGAAACTGGAACCAAAGGGAACGCACTGCGGCAAGTGCGCCAAGGCGTTTGAAGAGGATACGCGAAGGCATCGGTCGAGTTTACCGGGCGACGAAAACTTGGATGATATTTGTGCGGCGTGTTACCAAAAGGCGTACCGGGTGAAACACCAGAATAGCACCGAGTACGGGCCCTGCGGGAAGTGCGGCGCCGAAAAGACGACTGGGTACTGGGCGAGGTCGCAAGTGCCGCCAACGAAGGGGACGAGGATTTGTCAAAAATGTTACGACGATGAGAAACGATCGAGAGATAACGCGCGACGGACGGTGACGATGCGATGCGCGCGGTGCGATAAGGTGGGAACCGGGAGCGAAAAGACTTTTTGGTATCGAGGCGAGCGAGAGCCGTACTTGAAAAAACACGTCTGCAAGCAGTGCCACCTTTTGGATTACCGCGACAGGCTCAACGAGGATCCGAACGTGTTTTGCGCTGTGTGTCAGCGAACAGAGCTTCGCTCGCGCAACTGGCGGAAGAGAAAAAGCGGCGGGCACATTTGCGATGGGTGCTACAAGCGCGAAAGACTGGAAACGATGAATCGCGACCCGTCAGTCGCGTGCTCCCTCTGCGATTCGCAAGTTAGCGCCGGTCCAGAGTGGAGAAGGATCGACGGCAAGTACGTGTGCCGCGCGTGTTTGAAAAAGAGGCAAGTGGCGGCGAGAAAAGCGAAAACGAACTCCAAAAAGAAAGCCGCGTGACGCCCGACGCGAGCGTCGCGGCGAGTTGTTAGTTTTGTAACCGTGGCTAACGCCAAATGATGATGAAGATGATGAAATGTACGACGCTCGAACGACGTCTCGATTGTAATCTGAAATGTCCAGCATTGACGCCAACCTGCAAGCTCTATTGTCAACCCACACATCGCCTCTTTCACTCGACGTTATTCATCACACTGAGGACGCGCGCTTGTGCAACATTGTCCTGTATGACGCGCCCATACAATTTTATCACGAAGTTAACAACGCGAACGCGCGCGCACAACCGCTCGCGCCCGTAAGAAATTCAACCGCGATGTAACCCATCGCTTCGTATCATCGCATCAATCATTCAGTCGTGTCGATTTGCCGAATCTGACGTCGAGATGTGATACATTTTTGTTGACCAACCAACCAACCAACCAACCAACCAAGCAACACACGCGCCGTCGCCGTCAGATCCCGCCGCGCGCGCGCCATGTCGCGACGTGGAAACGCGGGAAAGTGTCGAGGACGACGACGAGAACGACTGAACCTCTCGCACTGGAGCGCCGAGGCGATCGAACGCGCCGTGCAGGTACGGAACGGATGAAGGCTTAGAGCGTGACGCGCAGCGGTTAACGAAGAGTTCGACGAATGAATGAACGACTGACGACGTCGACGTCGATGAAAACGCGGCGTAGGAAAACCTCGTGCACGTCGGGGAGTTTCGTGTGAATGAGTTTCGTCGCCACGAGGCGTACGTGCACGTAGATGGGGTGGTGTTTGATGTGAAGATTGATGGTTTCGCGAGGCAGGCGCGAGCGGTGCACGGAGACGTCGTGGCGTGCCTGGTGGACGACGAACGCGAGTGGGAACGGTTGATGGGGGAGGAAGGATGCGTGACGGGAGAAGGAGGAGAAGAAGAAGAAGAAGACGCTGATGATGATGATAATGCCGGGGAGCCTGGGGAGGGAAATGGGAGAACCGTGGAGGATTTGTCAGAGGCGTGTCGTCGTGGGTTGCGGCCGACGGGCATCGTCGTGGGCGTGCTTCAGCCGTCTGAGAAGAGATCGAAGATGGTCGGGAAGCTTGAGGTGCGGGGAACGGATCCCGGGAGTGGATCGCCGATGATGTCGTTTACACCAGTGGATCCGCATCTTCCGAGGTCTCGGGTGACAACGTTTAATTTGCCGAGGGAAGTCAAAGCGTTGCTCGCCGAGGCGGAGGACGAGGACGAAGCGCAGAAAGCTCTTGAGGACGTCTTCGTGAGCGTTAAAGTGCGAAAATGGTCGAAAGGTGAGACGTCGCCGATGGTGGACGTCATTGATATCGTAGGCCGGGGGTCCATCGATTCGGACTTGGATACCATGACGCAAGTCATCCTCGCCGAATACAACATTGAAAGCGGTGATTTCAGCGAAGAGGCCAAGGCGTGCTTGCCAGAGGTGGATACTGGCGAGCATTGGAAAATCCCGAGTTCTGAGTTCGATGTGAGAGCAGACTTCAGGAAGAAACTTATCTTCACCATCGACCCGCCGACGGCGAGAGATCTGGATGACGCGCTGAGTGTGGAGGTTCTAGCCGACGGTACGCTCAACGTTGGCGTTCACATCGCCGACGTGTCTCACTTTGTTCGACCAAACACAGCGTTGGATACAGAAGCGCGGAAACGCGGGACCACGACGTATCTCGTGCATACCATCTTCCCGATGCTACCGAGAATGTTGTGTGAAAACCTGTGCTCGCTGAATCCAGGCGTCGATCGCTTGAGTTTTAGCATCGAATGGAAGATGAGTGGCGACGGGAAAGTTTCTTCGTATTCATTCAAACGAGGCGTGATACGAAGCGCCGCAAAACTGTCTTACATTCACGTGCAAAATGTGATTGAAGCAAAGGATGACGTGGCAAAGGCAAAGCTGGCGTTGAAAGGCGTGCAAATTTCCGACGGGCACACGCCAGAGGCGGTTATCGAGAGCATCAAACTACTCAACGCCGCGGCACAGTCGATGAGGAAACGGCGTTTCGACAGTGGCGCCGTTCGTTTAGATCAGCCAAAGGTTTCATTTGATCTCGACGACGAGCTCGAACCCATCGGCGCGGAGCCGTACGAAATCAGAGATAGCAACCGTCTAGTGGAGGAATACATGCTCTTGGCGAACATGTACACGGCGGAGTACATCTCATCAATTTTTCCATCCCACGCGTTACTTCGGTGCCACCCGCCACCGAACGAGCGAAAGCTCATCGAACTCTCAAAGTTTGCCGATGAAAACGAGTTGGACATTGACATATCGTCTTCGAAGAAGCTGCACGAAAGCTTACGAGCAATCAAGATTTCGTCTCAAGACGTCTTTGAAATCGTGCAACTTCTCGCGACGAAACCGATGCAACTCGCGAAATACTTTTGCACCGGTGCCATGCACGAAGATCTTTGGAATCACTACGCACTGGCTGTTCCTTACTATACGCACTTCACGTCACCCATACGGCGGTACCCAGACATCATCGTACATCGTCTACTCGCCGCAGCAATTGAATATGACACGTCACGCGGAGAAGTAGAAGGGAGCATCGAGGAGGTCGTAGAAAAACACGAATTACTCGACCCAGACACTTGCAACGTCGTGGCTGAGCACTGCAACTCGCGAAAGCTGGCGGCGAAATACGCGCAGGAACGAAGCCAGCATCTCTTCCTTTGCAAGTATCTCCAGAAGAATACCATCATCACGACGGCCATTGTGAGGCAGTTGGGCATGCAATACGTTGTGGCGTATCTACCGCTCTTTGGATTTGAGATCAAGCTTTTTCTCGACAAGCAACGGCACGTCAAAGTCAAGCAAGAAGGGTACATCAAAGGACAATCGTTAACAAAGGCGTTAGACTTGACGCTTGACCTTCGTAAGGAGACGGTCGACGCGTTGAAACACGACGCCGCATCACGGGCAAACCTCGAGCGCGCCGAGTACAAGAAGGTGCTCAAACACACTCGAGGTTTGCACGGTAGGTGTCTCAACACGAGTGAGGAAGAGGAACGCGCGATTGAAGAGATATACGACAAACTGGAACGAGATTTGATCGAGTTACCGGCGAAGATGCGCGTGCTTGACAAGGTACCGGTGCTCTTGTGCGTCAAGCGCGAGAGCAACGTCAAGTTCGAAATTTTCGGACAAGCACTGTTTAGGAACCCTTACTACGACGATAGATGATTGATTACTGTAGGCGAATAGATTATTTTTAGATACGGTACATTATTTGGATGAAGATTAAAACTTATTTCTCAGAACGACGCTCTAAGCCTCCTGGTAAATGTCGAGTAGCGAAGCTGCGCCGCGCCCGTGCGCCGGCGTTCACTTTTAAAGCGCCAACCTCTAAACAAAAATCAGGCAGCGTCGTGGCCTTCAGTATCAGGCACGTTTGTACGTTTGCTTTTTTAAAATTCTTCATCGGTCCCATCTTCTGAGTTTGATCCACTCGAAGCTGGGAACTCCATGACACACGGCGGCGTCACCGGACGGCAATCCTTAAGGTTTGCGAAAGAGAAGGCTTGCAACGACTTGTACGTGCGCGAATCTTGCAGACTTGGAAGACTGACAGAATGCTTCATACGGTCGTTGCGCTCGTATGTAAAGTACGCGACGACTCCCTCAACGTCAAACTCTTGTCGAGTGCATTGCACGCGAGTGTAGCCCGGCAAGAAGGAGCTGTTCGCGAGAATATCCGCGGCGGCATCAGCGGCGTTCAGTCCGTCAACAGAAACAGCGAACACAAGCTTACCCGGAGTAAAGACGGACGCAACCTTGCGAACATACGAAAACGGATCGAGACCTTGGATGTCGACGTTCGAGAGCTCGCAGGAGGCGTAGGAGAACCCATCCTCGGGAGTTATGTGGATAGTGCTGAACTCGCCTTCGTAAAGACCGTTCATAGAGTAGCCACACGGCTCAAACACATAGTCGTCGATATCAAACTGCTCGAATATGGAGCGAATGCCGCTGTCCGTGGTCGTTTGCGCAGAGCTGACAAACTTTTCGGTGCGGTAAAAGTGCTCCTCGCAGTGCCCGCGGTTGAGATGTGTCATGCACACCTCGAGAGACGCCTTTGGCGCCGTGTCCCGCAAAGGACAGACGTCGCCAGAGACATAAACGTGCCACTGCACACCCTTCAGCTTAGATCCAAGAATGTACGAAGAACCTCCGTACGGACCGAGGCTTCCAAAGTGTTGTTCAAGGAACTCGACTTCGTCGTCGAAAGACGCGTGAAGCTTTGGCTGGCGCTCCGGCTTGTCAAAAGACGATCGAGTAAACTTCACTCGACGCGGCTCCATCCCGATAGATGCCGCGTGCCTGAGAATATCAGGCACACCGGCGAGAAGATGAGTGGTTCCGCACGTCTTGAGTACGAGCTTGGTCGGCAAGACAAACAAGGACGACTCGCTCAACACATACGCGTCGAACTTGTCGTTACTTCTCTTTGAGACGATTTCACACTGCGCCGCAGTCATGCACTCATCGAGCTGCGCGCGCGTCAGCGCCCGCAAGCCTTGAACATTGGATTCGTTGTGGTGGAAATCAATCTCGATTCGCTTTTCAGCCCCCTCAAAGTGGGGCGCCGGATACACTTCTCCGGTTGTCATTTTTCTTCTTCCTCCTCTTCTTTCACTCTCTCTCTCTTTTGGTTCTAGGTTAATCTACAATAAAAAACAAACAACACTGTTGTTCAACTGTTAGATTAACCGTGTCAGGACGGCGAGCGCGCGCAGTCTTGGTACACACTACTAGCGTACTTCACCGCGCCCCACGGTCGCAAGTCGGCTACGTCTCCAAAAAACGCGCCCCTTCCCGACTGTTCTGAACTCTGTTCGATCTCAATGTGCTCTATATTATCACTACTACCGTCCTCGAGATCCATCCTCTCCGTCTTCGGTAGACCAAACGCCCTTCGGCTTTACTCTTTCGTTCCTCCCTGAAGAAACCCGGGAAGAGGAGGCGTTCGCACAGGCTTACACTGTTTGCCCACACGAAACCGCGACAACAAATCTGTCCGTCGCGTCCAACACCGATAGCCTTCTCACTGGAGCCTCGATGCGAAAGAGTGTTAAACGTCCCGTCGGCGCTCTCTCCCGAACGACCGACGCGCGACGCACGAAACGACAAAAAGAAGTTCTTTTCGTCCCTTTTATTCTCGTTCTCCGAGAGTACGTCCCGAGGTTCGCGTTTCTTGAAAAGATGCGACACCGCCGACGAAGCCGTGACGCGATGCGCGCTCTGTTGAGATGCGCGTTTCGCGGTTGACGCCTACGACGCGTTTGGACGAGCCGAACGCGCGGGGTTCCGTGGTACGAGTGCGTTCGCGGGGGTTCACGTGTGCGAAGCGCGGTGCGTTCGCGAGGTTTTTCTCGCGGAGCGTTGCGCGGCGGTCGTGTTCGCGAGCGGCGGAATGGGGTCGCGGCACTAATCCGAACAGTGGCGGCTTATTTAGGGCTTCAGAAGTCGTTGACTTTTGTTGCAAGCTGACTGCGCGCGTACGCGTGGTGGTTTGGCTTCCATCGAGCGGGCGGGCGAGCGGGCGAGCGCGAGAGGTTGAGTTTTAAGGCGTTAGAATGAATCGATTAAACGACTAAATCGGGCTAGTAATGAGTAGCCTAGAAATTTAGATCGCCTTGTATTCGACCTTGGTAATCTTACCGAGCATGACCGCGGTGTTACCGTCCAAGAAGGCGATGCGGGAAAGACCTTCGCACTTCTTGAAAGAGTCGACAACGAGCGGGTGGACCGGCTCGAAGACGCACTCGGCGACTTCGTTGGACTTCAAGGACATCGGGGATTCGAGCT